>Ga0307943_1001930_pt1 | contig 10623 bp, 7 predicted proteins | sample OrgLakmetagen177_FD_203149 | JGI IMG/M metagenome (GOLD analysis project Ga0307943, IMG submission 203149) | Saline water microbial communities from Organic Lake, Antarctica - #177 | ecosystem: Environmental > Aquatic > Non-marine Saline and Alkaline > Saline | place: Antarctica: Organic Lake... | reverse complement strand
AGCCGTGGATCGTCGTCAGCGGCGTGCGCAGCTGATAGCTCACATGCTCCACGAATTCAGTCTTGATGCGCTCGGACGCCTCCAGCGCCTCGGCCCGGTCGCGCAAGGCCGCCTCGATCCGGCGGGAGTCCGTAATGTCGTCCCAGGCGATGAGCGTGGCGCCGTCCGGCAGAGGCCGGGTCAGGAAGGTGAGGACCGAGCCGTCCTTGCGCTTGATCTCTCCGGTGACCGGCTTGCGGCTTTCCGGGCTGGGATCGGTGATGCGCGCCTTCAGGGTCTCCCAGGCGTCCTTGTCGGGATAGAGTGCGGCGCAAACCTCGGCCACTTCTTCAAAGCGGGCCGAGTCCAGCGTGTCGGGGTCGAGCTTCCACAGTCCCTCGAACGCGGCGTTGCGCAGTTTCAGGCGTCCGTCCGATCCGAACACGGCCACCGCTTCATGCAGCTTGTCCAGCGTCGCGCGCTGGACCTTGATGAGGGTGTTGTAGCGCGCCTGCAAAGCGAGCTGGTCGGTCATGTCCTCGAAAATCATCAACAGGCCGCCCAGGGGATGGCGCTGGCGCACGACCCGCAGGGTGCGCCCGTCGGCCAGCGGCCAGAGCTCGTCCGGGGTCTGCGCGCCGGGCGTGGCTTCGTAGTGGGACAATTCCTGGCCGCGCCATTTGGAGTAATCGAGCTGCTCGGGCAGGCGACGGCGCTCGCGCAGCCGATCCAGAAGCACGCCGTGGGCCGGCCGGTCGTTGAGGAAGGCCTCCTCCAGACCGAACAGCTCGGCGAAGGCGCGATTATAGAACACCAGACGTTTGGCCCGGTCGAAGATGGCGACCGATTCCGCCATGTGGTTCAGCGTCTCGTCATGGGCCTGGCGGAAGCGCTTGAGCGCCGCCCTGGACTCCTCGCCCTCGGTGACGTCCACTGCAGCGCCGGCCGCGCCGCCATTGATCGGATAACTGACAAAGCGGATCAGCCGGCGCGCCCCGCCGATCACTGCGCCGCGCACCGCTTCCACGGGCGCGCCGCCTTTGAGCGCCTCGCGCGCCTGATCCCCGATCGCAGGCTCGATCATCAGCTGGCGCTCCAGAACGTCGGTGACGTCCTGGGCCTCCACCGCCGCCACATAGGCCGCGTTGACCCAGATCAGACGCCCCGCGGCGTTCATCCGCCAGGCCGGCGCGGGATGGCGCGCGAGCATGTCCAGATAGGCCAGAGGATCCTCGCCGCCGACCCGGCGCGCATCGTTGATGCGGCCCTGCGCGCCGGTTTCGGCCAGCCCGCGCACGGCGTTGTCGGTGAGCCAGAGCACGAGCTGGCGCCCGGCGGGACGGCCGTCGGCCTCGATAAAGCGGCCTGAAGGCCCTGAAATTGTCAACGAGAACGGCTTGCCATCGCTCATCAGCGTCTGCATGCGCTGGCGCAGCGTGGTGCTCTGGCCGTCGGCCCCGCGGGCTTCGAAATCAGCCAACCCGTCGAGGATTTCGCGGCCCGCATCGCCGCTCTTGGCCGCGCCCTGGCCCAGATCGGCGAATTGCACCATGGCGGCGAGCGCCGACGGGCTGCCGTTGATCGCGGGCGCGGACCAGTCCTTCGCATCCGGGTTTGGCGGGGTCTCCCACACCAGGACAAGGCCCGGATGAGCCGCGAAGACGCTCTGCGCCCGCGCCAGGCGGTCATCCATCTGGGAGAGTTTTTCACGCCAGGCGCGCCGCGCGCCCCTTGCTCCGGTTGTGAGCCGGAAGGCCCAGACGGCCGCAGCCACAGCGAAGGCGACCGCCCCGGTCGTGACGATCAGGGTGGCGAGCTGAACCGGCTCAACTGCCTGCATGGCGTGCCCATCCCCGTTTGCGCGCTCCCGCCCCCGGCGAGGGGACGTGCGCTGACGAATCACATCTTACCGGAAGGTGAATCCGCTTGCGACCGCCAATGAGGCTAGCCGATCCGCACTTCGCCCTGGGTGAACTGGAACATCACCACGCAGCCGGTGAGCGGGCGCGAGACCGGCCGGAAACGCCAGTCCTCCACCGCTGCGCGCGCTTCCTGATCGAAACTGCCGCCGGGCACGCCGCGGGCGATCGCCACATTCTGAACCGCCCCGGTCTCGGTGACGTCGAACTGAACGATGGACCAGCCCTGAAGGCCCCGGCGCCAGCCGCGGGCGGGATAGTCGGGCAGCCGCGCCGATGACGCCCGCAAGGGCTCGCCGGCGCACTGACTGGAATCCGCGGCGCGCTCCACATTGGGCGGGACCGGCATGTCGGAGCGCGCGATGAAGGGCCCGCGCTCGCGCGGATCGGCGAGCGGATTGACCGTCGCCACCGGCGCACAGGCGGCTGGCACAAGCAGGATCATGGCGAGCATCGGGACGAGGATGGGAGCGAGGGTCGGGCGCATGGCGCGACTAAACGCGAGGCGGCGCACTTGCGCAAGCGGCGCGCTGCGACCTGACGGCCAAGAAAAACCCCGCCGGATCACTCCGGCGGGGGATGTGTCGCATCGGGACGGCGACCGGTCCCGGGACCGGCCGGGGCGTCCTAGTAGCGGTAGTGCTCGGCCTTGAACGGGCCTTGGGTGCTCACGTCGATATAGCCAGCCTGCTCGTCGGACAGCTTGGTCAGGTTCGCGCCCAGCTTGGGCAGGTGCAGCGCCGCGACTTTTTCGTCGAGATGCTTGGGCAGGATGTAGACTTGGTTCTCGTACTGGTCGCCGCGCACCCAGAGCTCGATCTGAGCCAGCACCTGGTTGGTGAAGGAGGCGCTCATCACGAAGGACGGGTGACCGTTGGCGTTGCCCAGGTTCACAAGGCGGCCTTCGGAGAGAAGGATGATCTTGTTGCCGGTGGGGAACTCAACCAGGTCGACCTGCGGCTTCACATTGGTCCACTGGAAGTTCTTCAGCGCTTCGACCTGAATCTCGTTGTCGAAGTGACCGATATTGCAGACGATCGACATGTTCTTCATTTCGCGCATGTGATCGACGGTGACGACGTCCTTGTTGCCCGTCGCGGTGACGACGATGTCGACATCCTTGATCACGTCTTCCAGCCGCACGACGGCGAAACCGTCCATGCAGGCCTGCAGCGCGCAGATCGGGTCGATCTCGGTCACCGACACCCGGCAGCCGGCCTGGGCCAGCGATTCCGCGGAGCCCTTGCCCACGTCGCCATAGCCGCAAACGACGGCGGTCTTGCCGCTCATCATCACGTCGGTGCCCCGGCGGATGGCGTCCACCAGGCTTTCACGGCAGCCGTAGCGGTTGTCGAATTTCGACTTCGTCACGGAATCGTTGACGTTGATCGCCGGGAAGGCGAGCTCGCCGCGCTTGGCGACCTGATACAGGCGCATGACGCCGGTGGTGGTTTCCTCGGACACGCCCTTGATCTCGGCCTTGGCTTTCTTGAACCAGCCCGGGGTCGCCTCGATGCGGCGCTTGATGGTCTCGAAGAGGAATTTTTCTTCTTCCGACTTCGGCTCGCCCAGCTTGGACGGATCGGCCTCGGCCTGCTCGCCGAGCTGGAGATACATGGTCGCATCGCCGCCGTCGTCCAGGATCAAGTTGGCGGTTTCACCATTGGGCCAATGGAAGATGGCGTCGGCGAACTCCCAGTACTCGCGCAGGGTTTCACCCTTGTAGGCGAAGACCGGGATCTTGCGCTCGGCGATCGCGGCCGCGGCCTGATCCTGAGTCGAAAAGATGTTGCACGAGGCCCAGCGCACTTCCGCGCCCAGCTCCACCAGCGTCTCGATCAGCACGGCGGTCTGGATCGTCATGTGCAGAGAGCCCGCGATACGCGCGCCGGCCAGGGGCTTCTTGCCCTTGAATTCCTCGCGCAGCGCCATCAGGCCGGGCATTTCGATCTCGGCCATTTCGATCTCGATCCGGCCCCACTTGGCCAGGCTGAGATCTTTCACACAATAGTCGTTCGCACCGGAATCGGCGTTCAGAAGAGTCATGAACGTGTAGCCTTCTTTGCTGTCGGACAGGGTCGACCGGACGCCGACCCAGGTTGAGGTGGGGTGGGGTATAGCGTCCGCAGGGGCTTCGGGCAAACCCAACTCCGGAAGCGTAACCAATCCGTCATTCGCAATGCGGTCCAAATCTTGTATAACCACTTTGTTAAGGGTCCCGCGACGGCACAGGGGAGGGCGTCGCAGCCTTGGGACCGGACGATTATCCTGCGAGGCCCGAACCGGGGTCGAGCGCGCGTTTCGAGGGGAAACATCGCGATGGCGAATTTGCCGACGGCTTATGCAAGCCAGCGCTTCGGAAACAAAGGGCTCGATTTCTACGCCGCTGCAGGCGAGGTGATCGGCGCCGATCCACGCGCCCGCGCCGACGAGCGCCGGCTGCAGGATTTCGACGGCGCCCGCCACACCGTGCGGGTGACGCAGGAGAAATTTCCGCTGGAGCCGGGCGATCAGGCTTCAGTGCTGCGCCTTCAGCCAGGCCCGTCGCGGCGCTCACGCCCGGTGGCGGTGGTCAATCACAGCCGCGGCGGCTGGACCCGCACCCATCCCGGCGCCAACGCGCTCCTGTCGCGCGCCGGCGTTGCGCGCAATGTGAACTGGGCGCTCACAGTCGCCCTGTTCGTGCTGGCCGCGCTGATCTGCGTCTGGCCCTACATGGTCGCCTTTCTGGCCGAGCTTGCGCCGGGCGCCTTCGCCGGCGTTCCGGCGTTCAACGTATTCTCGCTCGCCTCCAGCGCCCTGCCCGGCCTGGCCGCATGGAGCCTGGCGGACGCCTCCGCGCCGCTCGGCGCTCTTTTAGCCGGTATCAATCCGGGGCTTGAAAGCCTCGCCCCGGCCGTCGCCTTCGGCGCGGCGTCCCTTCTGGGCGCGGTGCTTGTCTTCTCCTCACGCTCCTGGCGGCTTTTGTGGGCGCCGCTTTTCGTGGCCGCGATGGGTGCGGGCGCCATGGGGATTGGCGATGCAGCGCAAGCTCTCGCTCCGGCCCTGTCCGGCCTGGCCCTTGCGGCGGGCGTTTTCATCATCGGCGGCGCCTGGAACCGGATCAGCGACGCGGTGCGCCTTGAATCGCGCATCGCCTTGCTGGCCGATCACCTGCTCACCAACGCGCCTGAAGAGACCGTGTCGCGAAACGAGGACGCCGCAGAGACGCAGGACGCCGAAGTTGAGAGGGCCCCGGAGTCCGAGCCCGAACCGGAAGGTCACGAGACCTCTGCGGATGCTCTGGTGGATGAACGCACCGCCGTGGCCGTAGCCGCATCGCTGCGCTCCATCGACAGCGATGACGAGCGAGCCGGCGAGCCTGTCGCCGAATTTGACGCCCCGTCCGGGGTCGAGACTGAAGGCGAAAGCGACGCCGAAACAGCCGAAGGCGCCCAGGCCGATGCGGGTGATGAGACGCGGGCAGAGGCGCAGGATGCTGAAGCGGCTCAGGCTGAAACGACGTCCGACGAACCAATCGAAAGCCAGGCGGTTGAAACCGAGCCAGGCGACGCGGGTTCAGGCGAAACTGAGTCGATTGAAACTGAATCTGGCGAAGCCGAGCGGGCCGATACGCTGGTCGGCGCCGGGATCGACGCCGATGAGGACGAACGCCTGCGCACCGATCCGCGCTACGCCTCGCGCGCCATCCTGCTGCCGCCGCCGCCGCCCATGCCCGCACCAAGCCGCGCGCCCTCCGACGCGCAGGCCGAAGCAACCGGCGCCGCGCCCGGTGGACCGGAGTTGGAGACGGCCGGCGCACCGGCGAGCCAGACGCGCACGCTCAATCCCGGCAAGCCGCTTCCCGATAACGTGGTGCCGATCTTCGCCGCAACGCCGCCGTCGCGTGACTCCTGAGCCGCACGCCCAACGGGGCTGCGGCCGGTTTCGGGGGGCCCGTCTGCGGCGTGATGGCAGGATGGGCGGGGGCGTTCGCGCGCAAGGGCTGAGAAACTTGCGGTTCAGCGGCGCGGCCTAATCGACCTCGTCGAATCCCGCTTCCACCAGCTTGGAGAGGGCGTCCAGCGCGTCCTGGGCGTCGGCGCCCTCGGCGTGGATCGTGACTTTTGCGCCCGGGCCGGCGGCGAGCATCAACAGTTCCATGATGGAATCGGCCTGCACCTGCTCACCATCGCGCGACAGGGTGATGCGGGCGTCGAACTTGCCGGCTTCAGCGACGAATTTGGCCGAGGCCCTGGCGTGAAGGCCGCGCTGATTGCAGATCGTGACCGTCTTCGAACAGGTCACGAAGCGCTGTCGAGAATGCGCGAGGCCACCGCGATATACCGCTTTCCCGCCTCGCTGGCGCTGTCGGCCAGCTCGCTCACCGAAAGGCGCGAGCGCGCTTCGGCCAGCTTGATCAGCATGGGCAGATTGGCGCCCGCGATCACTTCGATCCGGTCTTTTTCAAGAAGCGCGATGGAGAGATTGGACGGGGTTCCGCCGAACATGTCGGTGAGGATGACCACGCCGTCGCCCTGATCGGCCTCTTCCACCGCGGCCCGGATATCGTCGCGCCGCTTGTCCATGTCGTCATCGGGCCCGATGGACACGGCGATGCAGGCGTCAAGCGGTCCGACGACATGCTCGGTCGCGGCGACAAGTTCATCGGACAGGCGTCCGTGGGTGACGACGACGATGCCGATCATGGCCCGGGGATGATCCTTCAAGAGTCAAACATTGCTCACGCTGCATGTAAGCGCGGTTTTGCGTCTGCGAAAAGCCCTGCAGCGGTTCAAATCGGGCGGAGTGTGCAGCAGCATGGCCTTTGCTCACTCCGAAGCGCGCGTTCCGGCCGGCAGATCCACCGTAAAGCGCGCGCCCAGGCTGGCTCCGCCGGGTCCGATGCGGTTTTCCGCGCGGATATGGCCGCCATGGGCGGTGACGATCTGACGCGCAATCGCGAGACCGAGCCCTGAATGGGCGCCGAACGCCGCGCCCTTGGGTCTCTGGGTGTAGAAGCGATCGAAAATCGCCTCGAGATTTTCCTCAGGCACCCCGGCGCCGTCATCATCCACCGTGATCCGGATCCGGCCGTGGGGGCCGGGCGAGCGCCGGGCCTCCACCCGCACCTGGCCGCCCTCGGGCGAGAAGGTGACGGCGTTCTCGATCAGATTGATGAAGACCCGGCTGAGCGGGCCTTCATGGCCGCGCACCCCGAGGTCGCCCTTGGCCGAGACCTTCACCTGAACCGGCTTTGGCTGATCGGGACCCTGCTCACGCCCGTGCGTGCTGGCGATATCGCTCAGAAGCCGGCCCATATCGACGCGCGCCAGGTCTTCACGGGCGAGTTCGGCGTCGAGCCTTGAGGCGTTGGAGATATCGGTGACCAGGCGGTCCAGGCGCGCGTCATCCTTGGCCAGGGGCAGGATTTCCGCCGCGGAGCGAATGGAGGTGAGCGGGTTCTTGATCTCGTGACTGACGTCGGCGGCGAAGCTCTCGATGGCGTCCAGCCGGTCGTAGAGCGCGTTGGTCATGGCCGCGAAGGCCTGGCCCAACTGCCCGATCTCGTCCTGGCGCCGGCTCATGTCCGGCAGGTCCACGCGCCGGCCGCCGGCCAGGCGCACCTTGCGCGCGGCGTCGGACAGCTCGCGCACCGGCTGGGCGATGGAAATGGTCAGCCAGACCGCAGACGCCATGATCGCGAAGATCGCCGCGGCCGCATAGGGGATGATCGCCTGGCGTTCGGCCTCGATCAGCGCCTCGAAATCGTAGGACTCGTAGGTGACCGTGCCCACCACCGCCTGAATCAGCTGGATCGGGATCGTCACCGACACGATGCGCGCGCCGTCCGCCTCGCGGCGCACCCCGCCCTGGGGCTCGCCGGTGCGGAAGGCCGCCGCGACCTCGTCCTCCAGGGTGCGATTGGTCCAGGCGCGGGTCTCGGCGGGGACGAAGACCCCGACCAGCCATTGCTCCACGGGCCGGACCAGCCGGCGCACCACGCCGCCCTCTCCGGCCTCTCCGCCCACCGGCGGCAGCGCGCTTTGCTCCACCTCGCCGGCGATGAGATCGGAATCGGCCACCAGCATCGGGCCGGGCCCATGGAGCAGGGCGCGCGTTTCGTCGGGCACATAAAGCGGAGAGAGGCGGCGCAGGACTTCACGCGCGGCGTCGGCGTCCATGCGCGGCCCCGGCGCATCGCCGCTGACCGCGGTCTCGGTGATCACGTTGGCGATGATCTCCGCCTGGGCGGCCAGAGACAGCTCCTTGGCCTCGACCAGCCCGCGCCGGTTCTCGGTGATCGCGGCCATGCCCACCAGAAGGAAGGCGAGCGCGGCGAAATTCACACCGATGATCGCCCAGCCCAGGCGTGAAAAGATCACACGGCGCAAGCCGCGCACCTTGCGCACGGCGCCGAGCCAGACGGCCCTAAGCTTCTTTGTAACGGTATCCGACGCCATAAAGGGTCTCGATCCCGTCGAACACGTCGTCGACGTCCTTGAATTTCTTGCGGATGCGCTTGATGTGGCTGTCGATGGTGCGGTCGTCCACATAGACCTGATCGTCATAGGCCGCGTCCATCAAATTATCGCGGCTCTTCACGAATCCCGGCCGGTTGGCCAGCGCATGCAGGATCAGGAACTCGGTCACCGTCAGGCGCACCGGCTTGCCTTCCCACAGGCAGGCGTGGCGATTGGGATCCATCGTCAGCTTGCCGCGCTGGATCGCCTTCTGGTCGCCCTCGCCCTCGCCAAAGGCCGGATCGGACTGGGAGCGGCGCAGCACCGCCTTGATCCGGCGCACCAGAAGCTGATGGGAAAACGGCTTGGCGATATAGTCGTCGGCGCCCAGATCAAGCCCCAGCGCCTCGTCGAACTCGGCGTCCTTGGAGGTGAGGAAGATCACCGGCATGTTCGAGCTCTGGCGCACCCGGCGCAACAGCTCCAGCCCGTCCATGCGCGGCATCTTGATGTCGAAAATTGCAAGATCGGGCGGATTGTCGATCAGCTGGGGCAGGGCGACGGCGCCGTCGGTGAAGGTGTGCACGTTATAGCCCTCGGTCTCGAGCAGCATGGACACCGAAGTCAGAATATTCTCGTCGTCGTCGACCAGTGTGATCGTGGCCATTAGCCGATCCCTCGATAAAACGGTTTTCCGGGGCGGGCGGGGCCGCCCCTCAATGTGCGCGCAGCTTATAAGCGCAGGGCTCACAAGGTAAAGCACGGTTTGAGCGTCGTGGTTACTCTAGATTAAGTGTGTTCGGGTCATGGTCCTGTCACGGTCGGGGGACGGGACAACTCATGGCGCGCCAGGACGTTCATTTCGAGGTTTTCCTCAAAAAGCATAAGAAGACCCAGTGGGAGCTTGTGGAGGCGATCACCGATCGCCAGGAAGCGCTGCACCTCGCCCAAACGCTGAAGAAGCGCCATCCCAAGGGCTCGGTGCGCGTGCAGCGCGAGGAATGGGTGGCGGAGGAGAGCGCGTTTCGCGGCGGCACCGTCTTTGAAGCCGGCCCGGAACGCTTCAGCGAGCCCGAGGACAAGTCCGGCGAGGCCTCCCTGCCCTGCATCACGCCGGACGATCTGGCCGGCCCGGCGGCGCGCGAAACGATTCGGCGTGTGCTCAGCGGCTGGTTCGAGCGCCGCCAGGTCTCGCCGCTGGAGCTGTTGTACCGGCCCGACCTGATCGAGGACCTGGACGGGTCGGACTCCGATCTGCAGGGCGCGGTCCAGAAAGTCGCCATCGCGCGCGCCCAGAACACCGACGCGTCGGTTCACGCCTATGTGCGCCTGATCAACGATCTGGTGGAAAGAAGCGTCACCCAGTCCCGGCGCGAAGCCAAAGCCGGGAAAAAACCACCCGCCGCCAAAGGCTTCGCCGAGCTGACCGAGAAAATCCTGGCCGAAGGCGGGCCGGAGAAACGGATGCGGCGCGCCATCGCGGACCGGCTGTCGAAGGAAACGGATTTCAGCGCCAAGACAGAGATGCTGCTCGATTTCCATGACGACCTGCCCGCGGACCCGGAGGCGCGCGCCTTCGCCGCGAAACAGACCGACGTCTTCATCGCCGAAATGCTGAGCTTTGAGCCGGCTATGCGCGCGGTGATCGGCGCCACCGCCGATCTGGGCGAGGAGGTCGTGCGGCTCACCGGGATTTACGAGGGCGCGCCGAACTCGCAGGACCTGGCCGGCGCGCCGACGGCGGCGCGGCGCCTGGCGGAGAAATTCGCCGCCAAGCAATTGCCCGACACCCATATCGAAGTGGCCAAGCGCATTCTGGCCGCCCTGCGCGCGCCTAAGCGCTTCCGGCCCGAAAGCGTCATGCGCGAGATCGAGCTGGCGCGAAAGCTGGCCATGCGTCTGATCGCGGCGTCGGGGCCCAACCTTCATCCCGACAGCCTGGTGGACGCCTTCACCCACCGCTCGGCCAAGCTGCTGGCGCCCGAGGCGGTGGAGGAAGCGCTGGCCAACGCCAGCGACCCGGCCGAACAGATCGAGCGGCTGTTCCGCTTCGAGGACAATCTGGTGGGCGAGCAGAACAAGGCCAAGCTGGCGACGTATCTGCGCGCACGGCTCAAATCCAAGCCCAGCGAAAGCTATTTCGTCCGCGGTTCGGGCCAGCCGCTGGAGCGCCTGGCGCGTCTCACCGCGTTTCAGGCGCGCTCCATGAAGGGCGGCTTTTCCGCAAGCGACAAGACCGAGCTCGCCGATGCGTTCGACGCGCTGGGCATGGCGATCCTGGA
>Ga0307943_1001920_pt1 | contig 10638 bp, 9 predicted proteins | sample OrgLakmetagen177_FD_203149 | JGI IMG/M metagenome (GOLD analysis project Ga0307943, IMG submission 203149) | Saline water microbial communities from Organic Lake, Antarctica - #177 | ecosystem: Environmental > Aquatic > Non-marine Saline and Alkaline > Saline | place: Antarctica: Organic Lake... | reverse complement strand
AGCGCGGTCAACCTTGGTGAGAATGTCATCGGCCATATAGGTTTGCGCATCCATTGCCATCATGCCGTGTTCCAGGCTGTCGGTTTTGGGCCAAGCCGTTGCATCGGTGAGCAATGTTTTCGGCTCAATTGCACCAATGACAATACTCGCCGGGTCTGTCCAATGGCTGGTGAGCTGACGATAAAAAGCATGGCCATCGGAGAGCGTCAACACATCCGCCAATTTGCGAGCCTTTTCACCGGGCATAGAAAGTTGGAAACGTTTGGGCAAAACGGGCCTCGCCCAATCAAAAAGCTTGTCCCAGGTGGCCGGGGGTAACGCACGCAATAATCCGGCAGCTGCGTGACGGGTAAAGGCAGGCAGCCGCTGCACAGGCCCCCATACCTTACGCGCTGCCATATAACGATTGTAGCCACCAAACAATTCATCACCACCGTCACCACTTAAAGCCACGGTTACATGCTGCTTGGCCATTTGGCTGACCAGAAAGGTCGGTATCTGAGAGCTGTCACTGAACGGTTCGCAATACATAGAAGGCAACTTTGGGATCACGGCCAAAGCATCTTCCGGGAGCACATATAACTCCGTGTGATCAGTGCCCAAGTGGTTCGCCACAGCTTTGGCGTGAATGGCCTCATCATATCCGCTCTGGTCAAAACCGATGGTAAAGGTACGCACTGGCCGCGGGCTTTGCGACTGCATCAGCGCAACAACCGTGCTGCTGTCCACGCCACCACTTAAAAACGCACCCAGTGGTACATCTGCCAGCATCTGCTCGCCAATACTGGCCGTCAGTTGCGTTTCCAATGCATCAACGGCCGCGTCCGCGCTACCGGAGAATGGATTAGCCAAACCCTGCTCTACCGCATCGTTCATCCGCCAGTAAGCAACTGGCTCGGCGCTTTTCGCTATCGCCACGGGGCCGCCCAGGGAAACGCTTACCCAATGCCCCGGCAACAGTTTCTGAATGCCCTTGTAGATACTGTAAGGGGCCGGTATGTAGCAGTGGCGCAGCAGCAAGGTAAGCGCATTGCGATCAATTTCTGCATTGAACGCCGGATGCACCTTGAGCGCCTTCAGCTCAGAGCCGAATAACAACACATCATCACACCAGCCCCAGTACAACGGTTTTTCACCCATTCGGTCACGCGCCAGGGTCAACACCTGTTCCTGCTTGTCCCAGACAGCAATTGCAAACATCCCGGCTGAAGCCTGCAACGTTTTCTCCAGGCCCCAGGCCGCAAAACAGGCCAGTAGGGTTTCCGTATCGGAATGACCCCGCCAGTTCGGAGCATCCCCTTTTTGAGCCAATTGTTCACGTAACGCCAGATGGTTATAAATTTTGCCGTTGAAGGCTATGACGTAGCGCGCACAAGTCGCCAGCATAGGCTGATGGCCAGCGGGGGAGAGATCAAGTACGGATAAGCGGCGGTGGCCTAAAACCAAAGGCGCGGATTCATCCCACCAAATGCCTCCAGTATCCGGGCCCCGGTGGGCTATGGCAGCACTCATCTTCTCGGCGACTTTCCATCTGAGTGGAATACCTTTATGTTTCGAGTAAATCCGATCAGCCCACACATAGTCAGGTTACACTCCGCTTTTCACCAAACCAGCAGGCCTCATAGGCATCAACCATGCTGTCAATCGAAAACCGAGCTGCAATCCGTTGGGCGCTTGCTTTTTGCCGCGCCTGCCAGGCCGTGGGATTTTGTTGCCACTCTTTGGCCATTTTGATGATTAGATCGGCCAAGGCAGGTGAATTCTGCGCAGGGCAACACAGACTTGCATCACCCAGAATTTCCATGGCGTCCCCTACATTAGTGGAAACACAGGGAGTTCCACAGGCCATGGCTTCAGCGAGCACGTTTGGGAATCCCTCGCCAAATGAGCTTGAAAGAACATGCAGATCAAGTGCATTCATCACTGCCGGAATATCGGTACGCTGACCGGCCAACACCACCCTGCCCTCCAAACCTAAAGCTGCTATCCGTGCCATCAGGGCATCATTATCGGGGGATAATCCTTTGCCGACCAGCAAACACTTAACACTAACTTGTTGCGCGGCCAAGGCCAGCGCCTGCAACAAATTGAAATGATCCTTCTGTGGATCAAAGCGACCCACCTTGCCAATGACAAACTCGTCAGCACTAAACCCCAACTCGTTGCGGAGCCAGGCATCTTCGGTTGCATCCTGCTTGAAACGCAATAAGTCGTAACCGTTCGGTATCATCAGCAGTTTTGATGCGTCATAGCCAATATCCTCGTGAACTGTCAGAGCCCTGTTCGCACAACATATTATTTTTTCAGGCACCCATTTGGACAGCAACGCACACAACCGGGCTATCCAAAGCGTGAGTGGTGTTGATTTTCCTTTTTCCAGAGTTGAATGACGAACACCCCAAAACACCCGCTTTACACCGGCTAGCCTTGCCGCGATGCCGCCAAGTAGATCCGCGTGATACATCCAGGTTTGTACTACTTTGGGCTGTTCTGTCTTTATCAAACGAATCAGCTTGAAAAACTTGATTACGCTTGGCTTGCCTGGGTTCATAGCCAGGCAATGCACAGTGACGCCAGCCTCAGTCAAGATTGGACCGTACTTTCCTGCGTCCATTAGCGATATCACAGTATGCTCTGCCTGCTTACTGTGTAAGCACAAGCGGGTTAGCACTCCCTCTGCGCCACCGTCGTTCAGGCCGGTGATGATGTGTAATACTTTTTTTTGTTTTCCGGAATACTTCACTATAGCTCCAGCCACGACGGAAACATCAGCACGTTCCACAAATAGGAGTGCCAGCGCCAGTCCAGGCATTGATCAGCTTCAAGGGCAAGCGTCGCGCCATGGTAGCTGGGTGACAGCGCGAAATAGGTTTTCTCAAACACGGCGTGTTTCCTTCAGGCCCAATACTGCGTCCCACTGAGCTGCGATACGCTCCATAGAGAAGCGATTGCGCACGGCCTTTGCAGCCTCTGCCATTTTCAATCGTTGGGCGTCGTTTTGCATCAAGGTCGCCATGGTATGAGACAACCCCGATGCCCCCTCACTGGGCGCCACCAGACAACCATCCATGCCCTCACGGATGATGTCCCTTGGGCCTGCGTCACAATCGAAGCTTACCGCAGGCAGACCATGGGCCATCGCCTCGGCCAACGCATTGGGAAAGCCCTCGCGGTGTGAACTCATCACGAACAACTCCGCCCGCTCATACCAGTCCGAGAGATTGCCAACCCGACCGGGCAAATAGATACGTCCGTCCAGATCGAATCTCTTGCGCTGCTGCTCCAGCCGCTCACGCTCCGGCCCTTCCCCTAGAATGACAAGGTCCCAGTCGGGGTATCGCATCGCCAGTTGCCGGAAAGCGTCCATCAGATGGGTAAAACCTTTTTCCTCCCCGAACCGGCCAACCCCCAGCACAAGCCTTCGCTCTTTCCCGACCACGGCTATAGGGTCCACCTTCGGTTCGCTTGGAGGAAGGGGATAAACAACAGGGTTAGCGATGACATGAGCGCTAGCCCGGGGACAGCAGCGCGCCAGCCAGCCCATCGCCTGTTCCGTCTGTATCACCACGGCACTCGCCCGCGGATACGTCCATTTGCGAAGGTTTTCTAAAACGTTGCCCAGTGGCCTTGACGGTGGATAGGTTCGCTCCGAGACCACCACCGGCACCCCCAGCCCCCAGGCCGCCACTATAGCCGCCACATTTACATGCGGCATAAAGGCGACGATGACATCCGGTGCGAGCTCACGGATGGCGCCGCGCAATTCTGTCAAGCGCCGCAGCTTGTTCAGTGGTGAGCGACTCCGGCTGCCAACACGATCCGCCAGATAATCCAGTCGCACCCTCTCGTCCAGCGGATACAGGCAATCCCCGCGACCGGAGAAGGTGGGCATAAGCGTCACCTCGTGACCCTGTTCGGTCCAATGGTTGCTTAACAGAGCAGCGACACGCTCGGCGCCGCCGCCCTGCATGGAACTGACGAGGAAGAGGATTCGTTTCACGGCCGCCCTCGCAAGTGCAGGCGGTCAGCAACGTATCGCCTTCCAAGCAGGGACACCAAACGCTTCTCATTCGCTGACAGCTCGTGCCGACTGCGGCGGATGGTACCGACGAAATGGAAGAGGCTCGCATCACCCATCGACTTGATACCAACTTTCATCCATTTTCCTCCCTCTTTGCAGATTCGAGAAGCTCTGCAAATAACGCTTCCCATTGCCCAGCGATCCGCTCCACCGCAAATCGCTGCCGCACCTCAGTCGCACGCCTGGCACAGCGTGCCCGTAACTCGGGGTCACCCATGAGCCTACCCAGGCCATCGACGAGCGCTTGCGGATTGTCCTGCGCAACCAGCAAACCATCCACCTCTTGGCGCAAAATCTCGCGGGGGCCGGTCTCACAATCTACCGCCACGGAGGGGACGCCGTAGCTTAGAGCCTCGGCCAAAGTATTGCCAAAGCCTTCGAACTGGGATGTCATAACGTATACATCAGCCGCGTTATACCAAGCACCTATGTTCCCCACTGCACCCGGCATCGCCACATGCCCGTCCAACTCTAGGCGCCGGCTCTGCTCGCTCAACTCACCTCGCAACGGTCCTTCGCCCAGGATTACCATCCGCCATTCTGGATAACGTTCCCGAAGCCTTGCGAAAGCATCGAGCAGGCGGTCAAAGCCTTTCAGGTGGGCCAGCCGTCCAACCGCCAGCAGCGTTCGATCACCACCCAGATTTTCCAGTACGGTATTGGGATGGACGGTCGGCTCACCGTCAGGCAGTGGATACGGGATCGGGTTCGGCATAATCGGGACATGTTTGGCCCCAGTGTTCTCTCTCACCCACGCAGCGCTACTTTCGGTAAGCGCGGATACAGCCGCAAGGCGAGGATAGATTAGCCGACGCAACGAGCGCCACGGCTGGGCCAAAGGCACCATCGGCGGATGGGTGTGTTCGGAGCCCACCGCACAAATACCCGTTCCGAGGCAGGCCAACCCACAGATGACGTTCATTGACGGCATAAAGCCGAGAGCCACATCCGGCATCTCCGCCATAAGTGCTCGTCGGACAGCGAACACGCGCATTAGATTGTTTTTCAAGCCCGCAACCGGACCCGCGCTCTCCCCAATGCAATTAAGCGACACGCGCCTGACTCCCTGTCCTAGAGTGTAAAAATCGCCGCCCACGGAGGCGAACGTGACCACCGTGACGCACCATCCCTTCTGCACCCAGTGGTTGGCCAGCGTCGTCGCGACCCGTTCGGCGCCTCCGGATTGCAGAGTACTAATCACCAGGCAGATTTTCATACCGTGCCAGTTCGCTTGAAAAGATCCCGGCGCTCTTTCGGAAGGCCGAGTATGTTGCAGAACCGAGGCTCACCATTTAGGGAGTGTAGACCGCCCGCAGCATCAATAACCCTAAGATCATAGCCACGTGCTCGCATCCACTCGAAAACATCGCTCATCGAATATCCAGCGGCCTCATACGTCTCTTCGTTGGCCTCAAAAATAATCGCAGGGCGCTCCCGGGCAATAGTCGCCTCCGCACCCTTGAGAACCGCCCATTCCGCTCCCTCCACGTCAATCTTGATCACATTAACGCGCTGGTGATCGGGCAACACGTCATCAAGTCGGCGCAAGGCGATCAACGCCAGTGCTTCACTCCGTCCTGACACCCGGAAAAGTGTCGGCAAACCAATATGTTGCGTTCCATCATGGAACGTGGAATCAGCGCCGTAGATCGGCACTTCGTCCGCGGAGGCGTCGGACAGGCCGACGGATTGGATTACAACGTTGGTGAACCCATTAGCTTCCAGATTGCGCTCCAGGTGCTGCCGTACGTTCGGCACTGGTTCGAAGGCATGAACAGTCCCGTCGGCAATGACACTTGCCGCACAGACCGTAAATTCCCCCTGATTCGCACCGGCGTCCACGAACACGGAATCTTGGTCAAGCAACCGGCGGAGAATCTTAAGCTGCCCACCTGAGTAAGCGCCCCGGAAAAAGATCTGGCTACCCATGTGCTCTGCCAGATCGCAACAAAGCAGGAATCGCCGCAAAAATCATTAATCCAGATTAAGGCTTTTTCCGGATGCCCAGTCGCCCAACGTGCCGAACGATACCGTATATGTTCTGCTAACCGAGGAAGCCCCGTCCCGTTGAGGGAGTATAGAGAACGCGTAATCAGTCTCAGGTATAGCAAACTTCTCATTTCAGTCTCCCCAACCTCAAAAAACCAGAAACTACAGACATAAAACTTACATCAATCGATTAATGCTTCATGACCGCTAGATAAAGAAAAAGATGGACAACAAATACACTTAGAGAGCTTACGATAGCCGCTCCGGCTGCCCCATATTTGCCAGGGCTGGATCATTTTGGCAGGCATCCCATATCTTGTCTTGATTCATCCGATCCTCTTGCAATTATTTAAAGCCAATGACTTAGATCCCGCCCCAAGCTCCTTTCTAGAAGCGAGATATCTTCTTTAAAGGAATATTTCAACCGAGCCAGAAATTCTGGATCCAAAGGTGGCCTCTCCCTTTGCGTGATATTCCAAGCCCCAACTTTCGAAAAGAACCCAGATCCAAATCCTCCGAACCCGATGAACAGCCGCGCCCTACAATAGGCATCATTTATTCTTCTAAGAAACAAGGAGCGACGAGTCTTGGCAGAGTTTACGATAGGAAAATCAGAGCGACCATCATCCGGAATACCCAGAAACTTGCAAACATCAAGCCAGACTGCTCGAGTATCCCTCTTGAAATCATCAAAAAGTATCGGCAACAAATTGGATTTAGGAATGATACGTGCAACTCGTTCATACTGCGTCCCTATCAAGCACACATCTTCATACAACAAGAGTTTGGGCTCATCACACCAGAAAGGAACATCATCTCCATTTCGGCGGCGCTTTTGAAGTTCCCATGCCGCCTCAAAGTCTAGCTCTGTCTCGTACCCAGTAAAAACCACCTGCTCATGCAGAGATGGCGCCATATCTACGGGATTTCTCAACATTACGATAAACTTGGCATCAGGAATGTCGGCCAAAATATTACTTACCGCTTCGCTCGAATAGAGATACCACACCGAAGCCTCACCAATAGCAGAATGACAAACCTCCGTTTGTTCGAACAGAGACAAATACTTCTCTCTGTCTTTAAATGAACCATGATTCAGGTCGCTGTTGTAGTGATGCGGCTCTTTGGGATCGGTCAAAAAAACATTGGGATGCAATGATAGATATGAGGCCAAAGCTGTAGTGCCCGACTTGGGCGCGCCGATAATAAAAAAATTAGGCTGAGTCACTTCTACTCCTATCGTTTTTAAAAACTAAGACACAGAAGGTAATACCGAGGCTCCGCGAGTACAAACAACAGCCCATTTCATATCGAGATGCTGATGGCCGAAGCAACGGCGGCCCCGGATATGGCGAAGAAGGGAGTAAGCAAACCATTTAACACGATATTCAAGAGCGTGGTCTGCCCAGCCCGTATCCGAATTTTTCGATTTCAAACGCGCAGAAGAAATCGACCGCTGCTTTTGCGGACGGCCATTTCTCAAAGACCTCCTCGGCGGTGGCCCATTTCGGCCGAATGCCACCCTTGGCACTGATGGTCGAAAACTCATCGTAAAGGCCACTTAGAGCAGGCACCTTAAGCTCCAGCGCCTTGATATCTTCCTCCAAATTCTCGTAGCGGATGTAGAAATCGATGATATCTTCACCATCGATCAGATACTGGTCGTTGTTTACGGCCAAGGCCTGCGGGTTGCTGCGGCACCAGGCTTCAAAATTAAGAGAGCTATTGGACCGTTTCGCTATGTAGAAGTATTGGGACACAAGCCGCTCATAGGGATTACGCACGATGGTTATCTTCGTGCTGTCATTCCAGACTTCGTCGCCCAGCCGCAACTTGGCCTCCGACGCAGAGATGTGATTGAAGAACTTTTGCGGCCAATCCATCCTGTAGAGCGCTCCGGCTATCCGGATTTTGGAAATCGACAAACACTCCGAAAAGGAGTAGCTGTAATTCTGCGCGCCCCAATATCCAAGCTTCTTGCGCGTGGCCTCGTCATCGGCGGAAATTGGTGAAATGACGTCGTTTTTTCCAGCGAATTTCGACAGAGCGATCTCGAATGACGTTCCGGCCACTTTCCGCGGCTTGATGAAAATAATTTTTGGCCTTTTAAGAAAAATCATTTTGGGTGCCTCCTGTCCCGTAACGCGTCAGATATCGGATGGTTGTACATCTGGCAGATTTCGAGGGTTTAGATATTTCAGTTGCGGAAATTGATCCAATTTGTTCTACCTTTTGAACCTTTGGTAAGAACCCGTCACTTTCAGTTAAATCGCTTAACCCCCCTAGGCTCGATCATTCCCACTTCTGTTTTTTTTAATAACTAGGGCACAGGAGTTAATTCCAAGGCTCTTACCGACACGAAGAAACAACAATGCATTCCATATCAACAGGCTAATGGTCGACGCAACGGCCGCCCCGGACATGCCGTAGAAGGGTATAAGCAAACTATTGAGCACGACATTCAAGAGCGCAGTCTGCAATACGATCCGTGCCACCTGATTTTCATTGCCGGTCATGTTCAGGAGCAAACCCACTGAGCCGAATGCCGCATTCCCCAGTTGCCCCAAGGCCAGAATCGCCAGCGGCAAGTGGCTGGCCGCAAATTCCGCCCCGAACACCCAGGTAACAATGGTATCCCCCGCAAATACCAAGCCAAGGGCTAGCGGGAGGGTAGCCAACAGCACGACGCGGGCGCTTGCGGTCACCAGCCGCTGCAGTTTTTCCGTCTCGCCCTGCGCGTAGAGCCGGGCAAAATGGGGCGCAATCACAGCATTGGCGGATAGCAGGCCGAAGGCCACCAAGGTAGCGCCCTGCACCGCCACACGGTAGATGCCAACTTCTGCGGCGCTGCCAAACCAACCCAGCATAATGATGTCGGCCTGGTTGTTGATTATCCCGGCACCGCCAATGAGCGTGAAGGGCAGCGCACTCTTGAGCCACTGGCGGCTTCGGTATTCGACTGGCTCAAACCGGCTCGCGGTGGGCAGGTAGCGGCTGAGAATCCACCCTCCCACCAACAGGACCACCCCGGCTGCAGCGAGCTGGGCCGCCATGGCGTATTGGGGCTGGCGCAACGCCGGGGCGAGCAGGAAAATCGAACCGACACCCGCAAGCACCAGCAGCGGGCGCAGGAGCATGTCCACAGACTGGCCGACGACTACACGATGAAGCCCCCGCATGGCGCTGGCGATGGTTTTCGTCAGTGCTGCCAGCGGTAGCACCAGCAGCATGAGCAGTGTGGTGTAGAACTGGGCGGCACTCAGTCGATCGGCGATAGCCAATAGCACTAGCAGCCCGACAACGGAGACGCTAACCGAGGCCAGCAGCACGAACTGACCGGCCCGAATGAGCGCACCGCGCAGCAGACCCCAGCGCTTCTGGCCGTGAGCGGCCGCCACCTCACGCAGGAGCAATCTCGGCACGCCGGCCTCGGCGACCACCATCAGCAGGCTCATGATCGCGAAAGCGTAGGCATAAGTTCCGTACCCTTCCACACCCAGGCCGCGCGCCAGCACGATACCCAGCGCCAGGGTCAGGACGCGATTGAGTACCTGGATGCCGGCGCTGCCGAGGCCGCCACGGATCAGGCGCGCGCGCAGTCCATCGTCGATGATGAACGCGCGGTATTTACGGGTGAGACGCGTGATCAATTGGTGCCTTCTTCGCTAGTGGGCGAGGCGGTATCTGCAGTTTGTTCCAGGTTAAAGCCGTCCAAAAATGGTGTGATGGTTCGTTTATTGGCAATGTTATACTTGGTAAAAATCCCGATACCACTGAACGAAGCGCGCCACGCCAATCTTCACCGGCGTGCTTGGTTTGCACCTTACAGCATTTCCCAGTTCGCTGGAGTTAGCATTGGTGTCTGGCACATCACTGGGCTGCAACGTCACCATTTAATTTGCTTTTTTGGTGGAGACAAAAAGTTGCAGTGGGTCGTTCGTACCCTTGCTCTCACTCAAGGGCATTTTGGTGTTAGCCCCATACACACGCCTTTCGTCTGTATTTCTCCATGCTGTGGGCAGCTCCTTTATCCTTTCTCTTCTTTTCCGCTACGGATGAAGGCTAGTACGAATACGGTGAATACGGTGAATACGCCCAGCATGCCGCCTAGCATGGTGGCGACTATGGCAATCAGGGCCCGCTTGGGTTCGCTTTTCTCCTGAGGAGCAACAGCCGGGTCTATCATTTTAAACACATACTATTCCCCAAACCATTAACCCAAGGGGTTATCGCTGAAAAGCCTGTAAGGGATCATCGCTGACACGATATTTTGCCATTACGCAATTTCTATTAACTCTGCCATGTCATCCAGTCCGGTCGTTCCGGTGTCCACAAGGTCAGCCATTTTTCTGCCCCTTTTCTGTAGCTTCCAGCGCCGCCAGGCGTTCGGCTAGACTGTCGCGTTCGCTCTGTAATTCAGCGTTGCGCTTGTGCTCCAGAGCCACCGTTTCGCGCCATTTTTCAGCCTCGCCAGCCGTTGCCTGGTGTGCGGCTTTTGCCTCTTTTCGTGACTCGGAAAGCTCGGTTTTCAGATCGGCAACCTGGCTTTTCAGGTCGTCGGCCTTGTC
>Ga0307943_1001904_pt1 | contig 10674 bp, 9 predicted proteins | sample OrgLakmetagen177_FD_203149 | JGI IMG/M metagenome (GOLD analysis project Ga0307943, IMG submission 203149) | Saline water microbial communities from Organic Lake, Antarctica - #177 | ecosystem: Environmental > Aquatic > Non-marine Saline and Alkaline > Saline | place: Antarctica: Organic Lake... | reverse complement strand
GTGATGCACAGCAAGAAGCTCCACAGGGGACTACTGGGGGAAGAAAAACCAAGGCTAGCCTTTCCTCAGGCTTTTTTGCCGCAGGTGCGTGCACGAACAAGGGCAGGGCTCAAAACCTGTGACTTGATCAAGGCAGGCCTATTCATCACAGATACAGAGATTTCACAGAAGCAGAGATTTGATCAAGATTGATCAAGGCAGGCCTTTCATCACAGATACAGCGATTTCACAGATACAGAGATTTGATCAAGATTGATCAAGGCAGGCCTTTCATCACAGATACAGAGATTTCACAGGTACAGAGATTTTATCAAGATTGATCAAGGCAGGCCTTTCATCACAGATACAGATATTTCACAGATACAGAGATTTGATCAAGATTGATCAAGGCAGGCCTTTCATCACAGATACAGAGATTTCACAGATACAGAGATTTGATCAAGGCAGGCCTTTCACAGATACAGAGGGCAGGATTTATGCTTTGCCTTGGCTCACGAATGAGTGTGTGTGTATGCTGAAATAAAGGGACGACAGGTCTTTTAATAAATCAAATTGCGTGATTCAGGACGGAAAGTGAGTGGCATTAGGTGGCAACAGGGTAAAAGCATGCAGTCGTTCACAATCAATCTCTTGCCATTACTGCAGCTCCACCTGCCAGCCCACCCAATGTCAAGGTTGCAGTGGCCGGATTGTGGCTGAGTGTGAGGCGATCAGAGTGCTTTGGACTACTGGTAAGCGCGTAAGGCTGTCGAGCTGTTCCCTCCATTCTTTTTGCAAATACGAGGTTTGGGAACAGTCACTAACACACCTGGAAGCAGAGCCTGTTGCCTACATAGTTTATGCGTAATTATTGCTGGTTTTTTAACAGCAACAAAAGCTGTTACGAGTAAAAATTTCAGCGTTATTCGTTTCAATGCTACTAGATGTGGTTTTGATCAAATATATGCTCGTACTGTTATTAGATGTAAATTGGGTCCTTGGCCAGCGCTGTGTGCATGATAGATTAATTTGTTTTCTGTCATTTGCTTGTGTAGGGACCGAACGGGGCTGGCAAAACGACTGCTCTCAGGCTGATGCAAGGTACGAACGTGTACAAACACGGCAAAGCTTAAGCAGCCGTTACAAGGTGAAAAGGGCTAATTTGGAGGTTGTGTGATCTAATAACGGGGCCGGCCAAACGACTGCTCTCAGGCTGATGCAAGGTACGAAGGTGTACAAACATGGCAAAGCTTAAGCACAGCCGTTACAAGGTGGAAAGGGCTAATTTGGAGGTCATGTGATCTAATAACGGGGCCGGCCAAACGACTGCTTTCAGGTTGATGCAAGGCGCAGATGTGCAAACATGGCCTGCTGTTATATGGTGGAAAGGGCTTAAAAGAAGGGCTGTGTGATCTGGTGCTGCTGCTGATGTCCGCACCTTCATTACAGCTTGCACAAGAGTAATAATATATAATTACTATCCACTGGCTGCCACTTTGGCAAAAGAAAAATGCTTGCTGAGCACTTCAAAAGTGAGTTGATCTAATGCTGCCGCTGACAGCAGCCCATGCTTTTGTCTACATACTTGTAAAAACTGCTATTAGAAAAATCTTCTTTTGGCTGCTACTCTTCTTTTGGCTGCTACTTTGCAATGCTCACGTACTTGTCAAGTAGCCAGGACATCAGCAATGTTTTTTCCTCTCAGGTCTCCTTGAACCAAGTGCGGGACGAGTCAGTGTGTGTGGGAGGGATTTGGTGGCCAACCCACAAGCCGCAGCAAGGCTGACAGGCATCTGCCCACAGGTTTGTACGCAACGCTTTGCTTACACTGCCAGACTGATGACAGAAATGACAATTATTTAATATAATAGTTAGATTGATCAATCGCTAGATAGGAACGCTTTGTTTGCACTAACTAGACGGATGACAAATGACACCCTTCACCAAAGGAATAGGTAAATTGATCTATGGTTAGCTATAAAATGCACCGACATCGCCCCACTTTGCCTGCTACTTTTCTTTCTTCCCAGGTTGATTTACATACAGCTGTCACTGCATGTTTATGGCTGCAGCATGATGCACTCTGGCCTGCTTTGTCTGCTCCTTTTCTTTCTTCCCTAGTTGATTTACACGCAGCTGTCACTGCATATTTATGGCTGCAGCATGATGCACTCTGGCCTGCTTTGTCTGCTGAGGAGCACTTGCAGCTGTATGGCAGGCTGAGGGGTTTAAAGGGTATGTGACGATTTTAGGCAAATAGGATACCTATGCGCGCTTGGCGGAGGGCGTCTCAGAAGAGCTTTGATTGGAAAATGTTGAAGGCAGATAGAATATCAGGCGGTTTTGTTTTAGAGAGGCGTCCCTCAAGGGCTTAAGTTTGACAATGTTTCACATTAATTGTGCTGTACGTAAAGGACTTGCGACACAAGGTACACAGGATTGACACTGCTATAGAGAATTATGATGGGAACCAGAGTGCTTGGACTCAGATGTATAACTGCTGGTTTAGACAGAAACAACTGTTGGGCCAGTGCCTCTCCCACGATAGATGCTAGATGCTATGATGCTTGCCGCATGTCTAATTTGCAAGTAAGCTGCAACCTGCCTTTGCAAGTAAGCTGCAACCTGCCTTTGCGAGTAAGCTGCAACCTGCCTTTGCAGACGGCCTCCACTGACATGTTTCAAATTTAAACTGCTGTCATCTTAGGTGCGGATTTAGCATCAGCAGTACATGATAGACTGCTTGAGCTAGGCCTACTGGGGCCTGTTGAGCCAACAGCAGACACAGCAACACAAGTGAGGGCAAGGGGAAGTAAGCCGGGCGTAACAGAGATTACCGTTATTTTGGCTCTGAGCTTTCTTTTTGCCGTCCGACAGCGACGCCTCTGCTACCATAATCCGATCTATTGGGGTGTTGTCACCGCTTGCGTTAGATTTTGTTCAAGACATCATCACTAGTGAAGGAGGACAGAGGTTGGAAGATGTGTTAGGTTCAGGGCCTAATCAAGATCTGTCTCCTCTATTAAAAAAAGCCAGCCTTCCAATTGAAAGCGCAAAAACAGGTCGCCAAGCAAAAAGATCGATTTTTTTGTTACAGTCAAATGCACGGCTTTACGCACACATTCTAGCAGTCGCACTTTTTGACTGATGAATTAATCTGTAACTTCTGCACAGCTAGTCAGCCATCACCACGTTATTGTTTTGCCTTGTATGATTGTATGCATGCAGAGCCAGCCATCGCCACGTCTCCGTTTTGCCTTGTATGATTGTATGCATGCAGAGCCAGCCATCACCACGTCACCGTTTAGCCTTGTATGATTGTATGCATGCAGAGCCAGCCATCACCACGTCACCGTTTAAACTTGTATGATTGTATGCATGCAGAGCCAGCCATCTACCACCTTGATGCCCTCAGTTCCTGCTACAGAGACAATGCCAGAGTATGCAGCAGGCAAGAGGCGCCCTAAGTCTAACCAGGTACAGACTTAGACTTATTGTTCTGCCACTGAAGTTCTTATATCTTTAGTGTTTTCTGCCTCTAACGCATCTTGAAGTGTCAGCAAGCTACCAGAACAGCAATAAGTAACACGTTTCAGAGGATATTCTCTTGCAATTAATGTCACGGCCTTGTGCCATCTTATCCATTGTAGTAAAAGTATACGTTCTTTGAAACTCCAACTTACAGGCCAACGAAACTGAGGTTGAGGCAGTGGCAGTGTCGGAGGCAGGGACCCCAGTAGCAGCAGCAGTATCTACATCAAGCAGAGCTGCTGAGGAGGAGAGAGATGAGCCCATGAAGCTGCGTGAGTTTGTGTTGGGCGCTCTATACTGGGACATGAGTAGAGAAAATATCGAGGACTTTCATCACACCATAGGCTTGCCCTTGCGTGCCCACGCTACATGCAGTGGGTCACACCTGATTACAGTGCTTCTATGGGTAGAGAAAATAGTGAGGACTTCCATCACATCATAGGCTTGCCCATGCATGCCCACGCTACATGCAGTGGGTCACACCTGATTATAATGCTTGCGATCTCACCCATGTTTCAGGGGAGTGTGTGACAGCTGCTCGTGTCCGTGTTGGATCCTGGTGTGCTAGTTCTGCCCGGTGGATGGTGAAAGAGGCAACAACTGCAGCAGGCATGGGCTCAGGACTGAATGCGCCTGCGTTTCGGCCCATCTCTACGTACAGGTGCTTTTATCTGACAATAGAACTAGATAGGATGCACAGTGCATTTTTTAGCTAATAGCATTGTCCAAACGTAAGCACCTCTGTGATAGGTCACTCATCTCCCCATGATTGTGCACCATTTTAAGCTGGTAGAAAGACATTAAAAACACAAGGTCACTGATCTCCCCACGATCGTGCACTTTTTTAAGCTGGTAGACACAAAGACGTGTATTAAAAACACAAGGTCACTGATCTCCCCACAATCGTGCACATTTTTACGCTGGTAGACACAAAGACATGTATTAAAAACACAAGGTCACTGATCTCCCCACGGCCGTGCACATTTTTAAGCCGGTAGGCACAAAGGCATGTATTAAACTGGTAGACACAAAGACATGTATTAGAAAACACACAGACATGTATAAAACTGGTAGGCACAAAGACATGTATTAAGCTGGTAGGCACAAAGACATGTACGAAGCTGGAAGACACAAAGACGTGTATTAAAAAGCACAAAGACAATCAAATCCTCTTGCATTTATACAGTGGCGGCATGCGGCGGCGTCTGAGTGTTGCATGTGCCTTAGTGGGGAGGCCAGGTCAGTAGCTTGCTGGTCAGGTGCCGTAAGTTTACATAGGGAATCAGTACAGTATATGGTGAATCGTGCAGTATATCAGTCCGATCAGTACTCAATTGCTTCATCTTCTTAATGGGGCTCTTAAGCTAGTCTCGAGTCGGGCGCCTTGCCTTAACCATAGTAAATTGATTTTAACGTAGAAATCCTGCTGTGCCTTGACAACTTTGAGGGTGATGTGCACACCTCACTTCTCTGCAGGCGGCAAGAATTGGGGTATCTGCACCAATATTACTGGCCGAGAAGATGATGAGGTACGAAGGGATAACACATTGATACCTCCGATGTGTTTCTACCTAAGGATGCTTGTGTCTTTTGTCATCTACTGATCCCCGTTTGCAGCACACATGAAAACGCGCCTTTTACCTTAAACGGCAAATAAATAATGTTTCATTCCCGTTATCTTTCCTTCCTCGGTTGTGCTCGAACACCCCCAAAAAGCAGCTTTCATTGACACCTAAGTACGCTATCAGCTCACTCTCGATATATGCTCACAAAGACGAATGATAAGGCAGCTTTTTTGAAGTGCAACAACACGCAGGACAGGGAGGAGGAAGCAGACAGCGGTGAAAATGCCCCACCCGTGCCTGCAGTGGCATTTCTTGATGAGCCTGCGGCCGGACTTGATCCTGCCAGGTTGCACTTCACTTGATACTTGTATACAGTAGTATAGGCCCAAATCGAAGAAATTGTTTACTGTATCCAGATCTAATGCGTTTTGATCAGCACTCGTTTTCTTACCGACGTGCTAGAAGCTCTTTGTCACACTCTCGTGCTTGAGCCTGTACTTGGTCTGACCCACTCACCATTACTCAGCTGTCTTTCTTATTGCGGAAGAATTTGCATGCCTCCTCGCTTGACCATGCAGCCGAGCATCACTGTGGCAGGCTGTTCGTTCTGCTCGCACAAGAGGCACATCTATTGTCTTGACCACGCACTCCATGGCAGAGGCAGAGGTGCGGGGAGTTTTCCAAAGAACATCTTGCATTACACCGTATCAGGCGCAAGCACAAGTTAAGTCATTCCATATCATTGTTGAAGTGTGGCATAAACCTACGGTTGCAGCAAGCTAGCCTCAGCTAATAATGAGGCACGAGGATGTGGCAAAATAATGTGGCACATGTAGCACAATAATGTGGCACAATAATGTGGCACGAGAATGCGTTGGAGGTGTGCACGGTAGATTTTTATAGAGCACACGCACCCCTAATCCTTTGTTTACGTGGATCATTTCTTACACCAAACAGGCTCTGGGAGACCGACTGGGCATTTTTGTGTCCGGACAAATGAGGGCCCTTGGCAGCACTCAGCAGCTGGCCGCTCGCTATGCAGGTGTATCAACATTGTGCACGTATCAACATTGTGCACGTATCAACATTGTGCACGTATCAACATTGTGCACATATCAACATTATACACATATCAACATTGTGCACGTACCAACATTGTGCACGTACCAACACATATCAACGTCGTGCACGCACAACGCCACGACGACCCGTCTGCTCGACCTTGTAACCTTTGTATTATTGGTGTTGTCGTGAAAGTTATGGTCAGGGTGCATGCATTTTTAGAAGAACGCTTTTGCCCACGTTTTATTTGCTGTGCATCAGACCAGACCAGAATCCAATGGACAGGAGCACTGGCAGCCCACATCTTGAACTTTAGGTGTGCCATAATTTTAAAAGTTAGCTTAATCCTTGCAAGAATTGCTAACTCTATAACCTAAACATTAACAGGTTGCCTCTTGCTGAGTATTACAACACCCCCTGACCAAGCGGAGGCCATTTCTCAAGCTGTGCTGCGTGGTGTTTGTGCAGAAGCGCACCAGGTATATATGTGGCATCATACTATATATGCAGCATCATACTATATATGTAGCATCATACTATATATGTAGCATCATACTATATATGCAGCATCATACTATATATGTAGCATCATACTATATATGTAGCATCATACTATATATGTAGCATCATACTATCATATCATACTATGTGGCATCACAGAGCTGCAGCTGCCAGCAATTTTTGGTTAATTATCAACTGGAAGCGGGCTACTATTTGCGAGTGCAGCTGCTTTTCTATCATCTGTATTGTCTGTTCAAATCTCCTGTTGTATTTGCAAAATATGGATCCCATTTTAAAGATGTAATTTCTGCGTCAACACCCTGTTCCTGTCAATCGACCAGCCACACCCATTTATGAGGAAGCCTTAATCAATTTCCTGTTTGCTCTCAGGTCTACACAGCTGGGGGAGCGGCAAGCTGGGAGATTCCTAGGTCTGCAGCACCACTGTCCACACTCTTAGCTGCTATACGAAGGCTCAAAGCAGGCAAAGGTGCGATTCAACCCTGGTGTTGTCAACTTTTACATGCATGCAAGCTGCGCGATTGAAAGATAAAAGGAGTGAATGTGTGACAGAAGTACTATACGTTGTCCAATAATTCTTAGGAAGATCTTGTTGCGGAGGGTTGGAAGTCACATTACAATGACATGCATATAAGCAGTACCTTTGCTTGTGTGTAGTGCGGCATCCTTACGAGTCGGGTTGAGAACAGGAAGGTGATAAGGGAGCATCAAATAGTGTCGTTAAAGCTGTTTCTGGCTGTTGATCACTGCTCGTAACAATTAGCATGGTTTTTGAGCAGGGTTGGTCAGAACCATGCATATATGGTGTGTATACAGTATTTTGGCAGGAATATCACCAATTATACGGTCATATATGGTGTATGCATACAATTCTGGTCGACCCTACTCTTCAAGGATGCCTACAGGCTGCATTGTTTTTTGCTTAGATCATTTGGACTGAGTGCTTGTGCCAGATGACAGAAAGGACGAAGGATTGAATCCAGCCTCTTGTGGGCAATGATGTCCAAACGATGGTCTGACGGATATGTCTTATGAGTTGTCCACCCCAATAACACTCTTCTTCCTGATCCTCCCTTCAATTCATGACCCAATTGCCTCTTTCCTGTAAACAGGCCCAGGCGCCCTCAGAATCATTGACTGGGGGCTGACAAGTGCATCCCTTGACCATGTGTTTGCCACGAGTGAGTCAAATGTTTAAGTAGAGCTTAGGTATCTTGCTTGTTGGCTTTTCAAGTATTTCAAAACCAACTGGTCGTATTTAGCACTACTTAAAATAACGAGAAACTAATCTCCATTTTTGTGGGCCTCAGCCAGGCTATGGCGATCACCTATGAAGGTTCTTTCCTTGTAGATATTTATCAGAGTTTCCTCCCTTCTTCTTGAATTCAAACATATCAGGCTATGCAGGGCAGCATGATTTCGGCACATGTCAGATCAAAATGTCAATGAGAGCAAGAAATATGCTACAAACTTGTGCGTGATGGTCAGCAGATTTATTTGTATGGCTAGGGCACAATGATGAATCCCGGCCAGCTCATTACTATTGCTACCTGAAACACAACCAAAACATCTCAGCTCATCAACGCTGTACCTTCCTTGATTGGCTGCAGTCGTGACGGCTTGCGCAGAAGCAGAGGCACGCAAAGATAAGGAGGGAGAGGGTAGAGACGATAGTCAAGCTGAGGTCATGCCTGGCCGCAATCAGCCAGAAAAGCAGGAGCTGCAGCAGAAGCAAGGGGACGAAAGTGCAGTAGCGCTGAATATTCCAAGCGCTTAGGAGCAGGAGGCAGTGTTGAATTCCGAGTCATTGTTTGGAAATGGCAATGGTTTGTATTGGTGCTGATTGGTGGTCAGGGACATTCAGGTGCTCCTTTTCTGATCATGCTGGATGTGTTCATGCTACCAGCACACCTTGTCTTTTGCTTGCTACGTTCCCTGTTTGTGCATTTGTCATTACAGTACGAGGCGGCATTTCAGGTGAAAACGAAGGCCGATTTGATCTGCCTATAGCTTGTAGAGGAGTGATTTTCATTTGTACCAATTTATCGTTGCGGGTAGACGTCACAGCACGACCCACAATTGATCCCTTGTTTTAGTGATGTGCTGACTGAAGGTTGAATCACAAAACAAAAAGCTGTCACATTTAATTGGTGGCAGCGACAAAACGTGTGTGATAAGGCAGTAGCCATTTTAGTTGAGATTTAACTACTACTATTACTACTACTGCTACTACTACTAGTGTTCAGCAACTTGGAGGAGCCAGTTTTTTGAAGAAGACTTTGGTTAAAATAAACACCAGTACCCACATGCAAGAAATGATACAGGAATTGCTCGCAATGAAAGAGGCTCGCCCCTCCTTTGTCTGTGCTCATGACATGAATGCCAGAAACTAAATGAACAGATGCCTGCCCCAACCTGTGAAAGAGCTAGGGAGTAGATGCAAAGGGAATAAAATATCACACGCTCCTTTCATTCGCTGCAGTTGGTAGAGGTGATGCGATGATGAAAGCTCTCTCTACTCGGCATTATCATCTGACTCCCCCTCCCCCTCCTCCTCCTCTTCTCCGTCCCCGTTGCCCTCTTCCTCCTCATACACCTGAATCAAATGCAACAATGTACGCACATGATGTGGTTTCTCAAGAGCAGCACAGAAGCGCATAAGGATTGTGTTGCCAGCCTGAGGCGGAACGGCCATACCCTGCAGCGTCGCGTCGGTATCCTTTGCATTATTTGCTCGTGATCACAGGAAACCGAAGTGCACTCGTTTTAAAGGGCGGTCCTTTCCAAGATTCAAGATGCCCTGTCTGCTAAAACTTGGATCTCTGTCACTCATTAGTACTGCGCAGCAAGCTGAAAATGCAAAATTCTCTCAAACTACTAGCAAGTTATACTAGTTTTGTTTTTGTGCGTGCTGGGAGTGGTCGTGTAACTTAACAAAAACACATCCACACCTCTTTGCCCTCAAAGCCTTCCCCCTCGCCGTCTGAATCTGAAGAGATGTCCTCCTGTTAAGGAACAAATACACACAACACAAAGCCTTTCGTGACGAAGGCAAGAGGGTTGGCTAAAACCGCATGCATCGGTGCATGCATACACAAAATTTGAAGCAGGGACCCTCCTAAAAACGGCTGTATGCAGGACACATGGAACCAGTCGAGACAGTGGATTGTGAGATGTAGCACACAGAAGCCAAGATGATGCCAGTCAGCCACTCTGCCTCACGCCAGCAAGGAGTGTGGAGGATGGTTGCTGAGAATTAGTACACCCGTTACCACTACAAGTTGCTGAGAACTAGTACACCCAACACCACTTCTAAGATGTTGAGGATTAGTACACCCGTTACCACCACTACATAGTCGACACTACTCTGTGGCTAAAACCCACCGCCATGTCAAAGTCCGATTCGTCAATTTCTTGGTTAAAGTACTTGAAAGGGCTGGGCCAGATCTCGTCTTTCACAATGTCGGCCAAGGGGTCGTGCGTCCCATCCTGTAGGCATGGATGGTTTCAGTAGCACTTTTGATAAGCAGCGAACGCTGCCATAGTCGTGGATGCATGATATCGGTTTGACCTGAGGGCAGTCACAGGCAGAGTTGGAGACAGGGAGTTTGGTCGTAGGCCAGCTGAGCCGAATGGGTGCATGCTTGTGTTTGCACATAGGGGTGGAGTGCGGCAGAGAGGCGGTGATGATCTGTATGAAGGAAAACGGCACAGGGAATAATCGCGACGCTTTGGCCTGAATCAGTGCCACGTGTAAATTTGGATGAAGTCCCATGCTTCTATCCAATGGGGTGCGTAAATTCGTGCCGTGCCATTGAAAGCTAGAACAGTCAGTAAGCATGATACCCTTGAACACAGATTTCAAGTATATGTTCTGGTAAGAAGTGCAAGGGAGCTAGGGAGCGGTAGGAAGTAACAGGAGTTTATCTCTTGTTCATGCTAGGACCATAACGAGTGAGACGTACAGAAGATGCGCAGGACGATCGTTCGTGCTGGTGCAAAAATTACTCAGGGC
>Ga0307943_1001893_pt1 | contig 10704 bp, 9 predicted proteins | sample OrgLakmetagen177_FD_203149 | JGI IMG/M metagenome (GOLD analysis project Ga0307943, IMG submission 203149) | Saline water microbial communities from Organic Lake, Antarctica - #177 | ecosystem: Environmental > Aquatic > Non-marine Saline and Alkaline > Saline | place: Antarctica: Organic Lake... | reverse complement strand
AGTTTGACGGTTCAGCAATTATACATTAAATTTGGCAATAGAATTCCGTTAGATTTGGAACTTCGTTCTGGAGGGGCTAGCCCCTCCAGAACGAAAAAACCGGACAGAGTTTAATTTACACTCCCTGATGAAATTATTTATTGTAATAGTGATGGCAACTACACAAATATTCACACTATTCATAAAAAAATCATGATTTCTAAAACGCTAAAATTTGTAGAAGAACTCTTACCCAAATCTATTTTTTACAGAATTCACCAATCTTACATTATTAACTTAAAAAACATAGAGGCATACGACCGATCAACCAATTATGTTAAACTTTGTAATAATATAGAATTGCCAGTGTCTCGATCCAAGCGAACAGACTTTTTAAAACAATTATAAGCCTACTATGGAATTTCATTTACAAGATTTTCTATGGTTTATATCTTTTGCAACTGTTTTTATTTTATCCTTATACTCCTTAATAGTTGCTGTTAGAACACGATTAAAAGCTTTTTATTGGTATTTTGTTTTTAGTTTTTCACTATTGATATACCTTCAGTTTAGATCAGTATATGGTAATATTTTGATTACTGATAATCAATTTTTCCTCAACTTTAATCATGTTATATACTGGTTTATACAGGTCATTTATAATTGTGCTTATGCTATATTTTTTATACATCTTCTAGGTGTCAAAAAACATTTACCCAAATTTGAAAAGCAATTGAAAATAAGTATAAGCAGTATATTTGTTTTGTCTTCTATTGTGGCACTTACAGCTGTAATTATCGCAGATGGTATTTTATTTAGACACTATTTTCAATATGTTTTTTCTCCGTTGATAAGCATCATAGGTTTTATCATTTTATATAAAATATGGGAAATCCCCGGTAAACTTAAAATATTCTTTTTTGTGGGAGGATTGTCCTATCTAGTATTGGTATTATTTGCATTGATAACATCTTTATTCGATATTTTAGGTGATTTTGTAACCCCAATGTCAATATTTTACCTAGGTGTTATTTTAGAACAAATATGCATGGGTTTTGCATTAGGGTATTTTATTGAACAACTCAACAATAGATACAGAGATACTTTAAGACAAAATTTAAATTTAAAAAATGCTCATAATAAAGACCTCAATCTAAAGTTACAACAACAGTCCAAACGTTTGAATAAAATGTCTGCAATAAACAAAGAACAAACGGTAGCCTTATTAAAATCTAATTACGAATCTAAATTAAATGAGTCCCGCTTATCCTCATTGCAAAGCAAAATGAACCCACATTTTATTTTTAATGCGCTCAACTCTATAAAGGTTTATTTGATAGAAAATGACAAAAGAAAAGCAATCACCTATATGAATCGATTTTCTAAATTGTTGCGAAAAATATTAGAAAGTTCAAGAGTAGAGCATATTAGCTTAAGAGAAGAATTAGAAATTTCTAAGCTGTATATTGAAATAGAAAATACAAGGTTTAATGATAATATCACATTTCAGTTAGATGTTTTAGTTCATGATAAGATGTTAAATTTAAGTTTACCTTCTCTTATCCTTCAGCCCTTTCTAGAAAATGCCTTTTGGCATGGTTTAGCTCCAAGCAAGAGAGAGAAAAAATTAAGCATTAAAGTATTTGAAATCAATAATTATATTCAGTTAGAAATAGAAGACAATGGGGTTGGTCTTACATATAATTCGGCAACTAAACTTAACAATAAAATCAAGAAAAAATCTATGGGAATACAATTAACAAAAGAACGTTTAGAAGTATATAATCAAAAGTATAAAACGGCTTATGATTTTAAGATTTCCAGTAAAACATTACCAGAAAATGGAACAATTGTAAGTTTGTTCTTTAAAGAAATATAACAAAACTGATTTTTGGTTTAAAATCATGCCTTACAATAAATTAAATCAATTTTAAAAAAGATAAAACCATAAAAAGGATTAGTTGTAAATTACAGCACAAAAAATTAAACCTAAAAAAGTACTATGAAAAACATAATTTTCTTCCTGATTTTTATTTCTTGTTCCTTCGCTTTAGCACAAAGTAAAGAGGAAATAGCTACAACTGTTGTACAAAACCAACTAGAAGCATATAATGCAAAAGATATCAATGCATTTATGAAGGTTTTTGCAAAAGATGCTGCTATTTATAATTTTGGAGAATCGAAACCCATTGCGAAAGGGAAAAAACAAGTAAAAAAAGTCTATGCAAATTTATTCAAAAATTCACCTCAACTACATAGTCAAGTCATTAACCGAAGTGTAATTGGCAATAAGGTGTTGGATTATGAGCTGATTACTGGTCGTAAAAATCAGAAACAACCTACAAAACTTATCGCCATTTATGAAATTGAAAACGGTTTGATTCAAAAAGCTACTTTCATCAGAGAGTAACTTCCTTTGTTGACTATTAAAACACCTCTTTAGCGATAGCTTCAATATTATCGCTTTTCCCCATTGAGTAATAATGGATAATTGGGATACCCTCTTTTTTAAGTGCTTTAGACTGTTCAATACACCATTCTATTCCTACTTCCCTGATATTCTCATTGGTTTTGCAATTTCGTAATTCAGAAATTAGTGCTTCTGGGAGGTCAACGTGAAATCGATGTGGTAATAAGTTCAAGTGTTTTTTTATAGCCACAGGTTTTAGTCCTGGAATGATGGGAACGTTTATTCCTTCTGCTCGGCATTTTTTTACAAAGTCGAAATACTTCTGATTATCAAAAAACATTTGGGTTACAACATATTCTGCACCACATTCAATTTTCTTTTTTAGATAATGAATGTCGCTGTCTAAACTCGGTGCTTCCATGTGTTTTTCTGGATAGGCGCCTACCCCAATGCAAAAGTTAGTTTTAGAACAATTTTGCAAATCTTCATCTAGGTAAATTCCGTTGTTCAAATCTTTAATTTGTGTTACCAATTCTGAAGCATACCCGTGTCCGTCTTTGTCTGGTTTAAAATAGGTTTCAGATTTTATGGCATCACCACGGAGCGCCATTACATTTTCAATTCCTAAAAAATCAATATCAATCAAGAAATTCTCGGTATCTTCTTTGGTAAAACCCCCACACAAAATATGTGGAATAGCATCTACATGGTATTTGTTTTGAATGGCTGCACAAATCCCAATTGTCCCGGGTCTTTTTCTAACTACTTGCTTTTTAAGCAAGTCATTGCCTATATTTTTGTAAGTGTATTCTTCCCTGTGGTAGGTAACATCTATAAATATGGGTTTAAACTCCATAAGCGGATCGATGTTATCAAAAATAGTATTGATGTTTTGTCCTTTTAGCGGAGGTAAAATCTCAAATGTAAAATTTGTATTACCAGCAGAATTGGCTATATGTTCTATTACTTTCATTTTTTAATTTTAATTGTTATTCAGATAAATTGGGATTCAACCATTTTCGTGCTTCATGTTCACTGATACTTCTGCGTTTGGCATAATCTTTCAACTGGTCTTCTTTGATTTTTCCAAGTCCAAAATAGTTTGCTTCTTTGTTAGCAAAATAATAACCACTCACACTAGCAGACGGCCACATGGCTAAACTTTCGGTCAATTTTACATCTATATTTTCTTCCACATCAAGCAAATCCCAGATGGTCAATTTTTCTAAATGGTCTGGGCATGCTGGATAGCCTGGTGCTGGTCTTATTCCTTTGTAGGCTTCTTTAATTAAATCTGCATTACTCAACTCTTCCTGTTGAGCATACGCCCAATGTTTGGTTCGTATTTCTTTATGCAAAAATTCTGCAAAGGCTTCAGCAAGCCTATCTGCTAGGGCTTTTATCATGATGGAATTGTAATCGTCATGGTCTTCTTCAAATTGAGTTGCCAGTTCCTGTGTGCCAAATCCTGCACTCACACAAAAAGCACCGATGTAATCTTGTTTTCCACTTTCTTTTGGAGCTATAAAATCAGCTAATGCAAAATTGGGCAATTCATCTCGCTTTTGAAGCTGTTGCCGTAAAGTCAAAAATTTAAAAGTTTTATCCTTCGGATTTTCTTTTGAAGAGGAAACTTTTCTCACCTCAATATCATCATCATTGATGCTATTTGCTGGAAACAATCCAAAAACAGCCTTAGCTTGAAGAAGCTTTTCATCTAAAATACGCTTCAAAAGAACTTGTGCATCTGCAAATAATTCAGTGGCTTGTTCCCCTACTACTTTATCTGTGAGGATATCTGGATATCTTCCATGTAAATCCCAACTTCTAAAAAATGGAGACCAATCTATAAAATCTTCTAATTTGTTCAATTCAAAATCATCGTAAACTTGTATTCCTAATGTTTTGGGTTTGGTTATTTGAGTAGCTTCCCAATCGATTTTGAATTTTCTTTTCCTGGCATCATCTAAGCTTCTAAATTTCTTATCGTGAGACCTATTCATAAATTTGATGCTGAATTTTTCATATTCATCTCTAATTTGTTCTTTGTAAATAGCACTATCCTGCTTCAGCAGCTTCCCGACTACAGTTACAGCCCTTGAAGCATCATTAATGTGCACAACTGTATGTTGGTAATGGGGTGCTATTTTTACTGCGGTATGTGCTTTAGAGGTGGTTGCACCACCAATTATCAAGGGAATATTGATGTTTTGGCGCTCTAATTCTTTGGATACGTACACCATTTCATCTAAAGAAGGAGTTATTAGTCCGCTTAACCCAATAATATCTACCTGTTCTTTTATAGCAGTTTCAATAATTCTTTCAGGTGGTACCATTACCCCTAAATCAATGATTTCATAGTTATTGCAGCCTAAAACTACGCTGACAATATTTTTACCGATATCATGTACATCTCCTTTTACTGTAGCCATTAAGATTTTACCAGCAAACTCTTGTTTTCCATCTTTTTCAGCTTCAATATAAGGCTGAAGGTAGGCTACCGCTTTTTTCATTACTCTAGCTGATTTTACTACTTGGGGTAGAAACATTTTTCCACTTCCAAATAAATCTCCAACTACATTCATTCCTTCCATTAAATGACCTTCTATGACATGAATAGGTCTTTCTGCAGATGACCTTGCCTCCTCTACATCTTCAATAATAAAAGCATCCAAACCTTTGACTAAAGAATGGGTGATGCGTTGCTGTAATTCTAAACTTCTCCATTCTAGAACAGCTTCTGTAGTGTCTTTTTTCTGATCTTTAACCGTTTCAGCAAAATCTAACAAACGTTCTGTTGCTTCCTCACTCCTATCGAATAAAACATCTTCAACTAACTTTAATAATTCCTTATCAATTTCATCATAAATCTCTAACATACTTGGATTTACAATTCCCATATTCATTCCTTTTTGAATAGCATGGTATAAAAAAGCAGAATGCATGGCTTCTCGAACTGCCGTATTTCCTCTAAACGAAAAGGACACATTACTTACTCCTCCAGAAACGTTAGCGTGTGGTAAGTTTTTGCGAATCCAAGCTGTAGCTTCAAAAAAATCTAAGGCATTTCTTCGGTGCTCGTCAATTCCAGTAGCAACCGGAAAAATATTAGGATCAAAAATAATATCCTGAGGTGGAAAATTGATTTCATTTACCAAAATGGTATAAGATCGTTTACAAATATCAATTCGTCTTTGATAGGTATCTGCTTGCCCATCTTCGTCAAAAGCCATGACCACAACGGCTGCTCCGTAGCGTTTAATCAATTTTGCACGGTGTTTGAATTCTGCTTCTCCTTCTTTTAAACTTATAGAGTTTACAACGCTTTTACCTTGAACAACTTGCAGTCCAGCTTCTATTATTTCCCACTTGGAGCTGTCTATCATGATGGGAATTCTGGCAATATCCGGTTCTGAAGCAATTAAATTCAAAAAAGTGACCATCGATTCTTTTCCATCCAACATGCCTTCATCCATGTTTACATCTAAAATTTGAGCACCCCCATTCACTTGGTCTAAAGCAACCTCTAGTGCTTCCGTGAAATTTTGCTCTTTAATCAAACGTAAAAACTTTCTAGAACCCGTTACATTGGTTCGTTCTCCTACATTTATAAAGTTACTATTCGGGCCAATCTGCAATGCTTCTAAACCCGATAAGCTTAAATATTTAGTTTTTTCTGAATCCATAATATGGTTTAATATGATGTGTGAAGATTGTATTTAGATTTAGGTCTTGGCTTGTATTTTTCTGCACTAGCTGCTATGGCCTCTATGTGCTCTGGTGAAGTCCCACAGCAGCCACCGATAATATTGACTATTCCTGATTCTAAGTATTCTTCTATATATTTTTTCATTTCGCTCGGACTTTGGTCGTATTCTCCAAATGCGTTGGGTAATCCTGCATTGGGATGTGCTGATGTATAAAAATCCGTTTCATGAGAAAGCCGTTTCAAATATGGGAATAATTGCTCTGCACCTAAAGCACAATTGAAACCTACACTAAGCAAAGGAATATGAGAAATAGAAGTGAGAAAAGCTTCAACAGTTTGCCCAGAAAGGGTTCTTCCAGAAGCGTCTGTAATGGTTCCAGAAACCATAATAGGAATTGAAATATTTTGTTCCTCCTTGATTTCTTCAATAGCAAAAAGAGCTGCTTTAGCGTTTAGTGTGTCAAAGACCGTCTCCACCAAAAGCACATCTACTCCACCTCTTAACAATGCTTCTACTTGTTGTTTGTAGGATTTTCGTAAATCTTCAAAAGTTACTGCTCTGTACTCTGGCTTATTTACATCTGGCGAAAGGCTTGCAGTCTTGTTGGTCGGCCCAATGCTTCCTGCTACAAAACGAGGTTTATCTGGATATTTTGCAGTAAACTCTAAAGCCACTTGCTTGGCAATTCTTGCAGATTCATAGTTGAGTTCTTCAACTAAAAACTCCATATTATAATCTGCCATAGCAATGGATGTACCTGAAAAAGTATTGGTTTCTACAATATCTGCACCTGCTGCAAAATATTTCCGGTGAATGTCTGCAATTGCCTTGGGTTGAGTTAAAGACAACAAATCATTATTCCCTTTTAAAGAAGTTGGATAGTCTTTAAAGCGTTCACCTCGGTAATCTTCTTCAGAAAAATTATATTGCTGAAGCATTGTTCCCATAGCTCCGTCAAGTACCAATATTTTTCTTTGTAATAGCTCTTGTAGGTTACTCATAATAATATAGTTATAGCAGTTTCAATTGAACTGAGTTAGTGAATGAATTTTGATGTTTTTGGATAGAAAATAATCCAAAGAAAAGGGATTGCAATTCAGTTACAGTAAAAGCATACTTCGCTTTCAAAATAGAAAGTAAGTAACTGAATGTAAGCTGAAAATCTTTAGTAAATTGTGAAAAAGTAGAATGTTCAAAAACAACTTTTGATTCTTCTGTTTCAATTTGTAGTATATCCATTTTTTAAGTATTGAATTAAATCAAACTGCTAAAATGTTAAATTGAAAGGAGGATGTAAAAGTATACATGCGGGTTATCTATCTAGCAACATGATTAAAATACCATGTTGTAAAGTAGAATTTAGCACCTTCTCTATTGCTAGAGGGTTGCTAAGGCTTCATAGGGTCTATTCCCTCAACCTTTCTTGATAACATTAAATAAAAGTCTGAACTTATTGCTAAACTAGTTATAAAATGTGAATGAAATGAATTAATAGCGGTTTTTTTATTAATTTTTTATTTGGTTGAAGTATCTCAAAAACTCTTTATTGACATTATTAAATAGTAAACATTTAAATTAGCACTTAGGTGTAACAATATTCGTTTAAACTCGTCTAACAAAAAAACCTTCTAATGAAAAAAACATTCCTTTCTATCTTAGTATTATGTTGTAGTATCTCAAGTTTTGCTCAACAAATTATTGGTAAAATAATTGACAACGACTTACAGGAACCTGTTCCGTTTGTAAACATTCAACTTAGCGACAGCAAAGGAACCATCTCCAATAACGAAGGAGTTTACAGGCTGGATGTGGAAGGTTATGAACCCTCGCACTTAGTTACTTTTTCGTCTATGGGGTTTGAAGAGCTTCAAATTAGCATTCAAGAACTTCAACAAAATAGCGATATTGTCTTGACATTTTCTAATGAGGTATTAGACCAAGTATTTGTAACCAACAAAGAACTTTCTGCATTAGAGATTATTGAAAAATTTAAAGAAAATAGAGCTGAAAATCACCAATTAGGTCAAAAAAGATACCGTTTGTTTTACCGAGACAGACAAAGCTTTAAACCAGAACAAATGATTTTTGAGCTTAAAAAAGCCACCAACTTAACTAAAAAAGCCCGAAAGCAAATTAACAAATCGATGCTGGAGCTTAATGATGATATCTCAGGTAGCACGAGTTTAAGCTTTTATGAAAGTTTGCGTGATTTATATATTCAAGATACTACATTGGTTGATTTAAAAAAGAAAATTTACTTGGCTGATTCCGATGCTAAAAAAGATGTGGAAGAATATCAGGAACAAGCGATTATGAAATTGTTTCAAAATTTTGATTCTGAATACGGATTTAAAGTGAAACTTGGTTTGATTACGTTAACCGATTCTGTTGAAATGAATACAAGTGAAAATTCGGTAAGCATAGGAACCAACGATGAAGATGATTGGGAAGAGGAAGACAGTGCCGAAGAAAATGATACGATTGCTAAGAAGAAAAAAATAAGCCCTGATTTATCAATTGAACGCTATCCAGAATTAGCTTATACAAAAGGCCAAGAACTCCCAGACGTTTTAGAGGAAATAAAATGGTATGACTACGAACTACTGGAACCAACTATTGTAAAAGGTAGACAACAATATGTCATTCGATTTGAACCAGGACGCAGAAAAGGTAAATTTGAAGGCAAAATGTACATTGATAGAGAAGACTTTGCACTCACCCAAATTGATTATAAATTAGCTGAAGGAAAAAGTGTATTCAGTCTAAATTTGAAGCTGCTTGGTTTTGAAGTTGACGTATATAAAGCAGAAAAGAGCATACGTTTTACCAAAACAGATGAAGGATTTTATGTACCCTATTACGCAAGTAGAAGCCAAGGTGGATATGTTTTTTTAAGAAGAACACTCACCTTTATAGAAAACAATCCTAACCGAAAAGAACGCATTAAATTCAAACTGAGATTTATTATAGAAGTTGAAAATGAAGAAACTTCTGAGTGGGTTTTATTAGAGCAAGAAAACATAGAAGGAAAAACTTTAGACTCCAGTAATTTTGCAGCTTCTTTAGAAACTGAAACCGTAGAAACCTACAGTCCTGAAATTTGGAAAGATTACCCCATATTTGAAGCAACAAAGGAAATGAAGCAGTATAACTTTAAGGAATAAATAAAGAATATTCATTTTCATTCATTTTCATTCATTTTTAAACATAGAATAGGGTTGTTTTCTAATTAATAAATAAAAGTTTGAATACTACCCTATTTTTAACACCCCTAAGTTAGTGCAATTTTGTATTTATTTTAATTTTACCCTTAAAATTAATATATACCAATGTATAACTTTTAATGATGTATTTAGAAAAGAATATAGTTCTGCTTTCATAAAAAGAGACCCATAAACTTGGGTAGTTTTTTGAAATAAGAGAATGCTGTATTTTATGTAATGTGCAACATTTGAGAGAAACGGTATTAAACCACAATCATGAAAATAGGGGTTCCATCTGAAATCAAAAACAACGAAAGCAGAGTTTCCATAACACCCGCAGGTGTATATGAACTTACCAAACAGAATCACGAAGTCTACGTGCAAAGCAATGCTGGTCTTGCCAGTGGTTTTGGCAATGCAGATTATGAAAAAGCGGGAGCTGTAATTTTAGAAACCATACAAGAAGTTTACCAAACAGCAGAAACCATAGTAAAGGTAAAAGAACCAATTGAAGAAGAGTACACTCTTATAAAAGAAAATCAACTGGTTTTTACTTATTTTCACTTTGCTTCCAGCCAGAAATTAACAAAAGCTATGCTTAAAGCAAAGGCCACTTGCATTGCTTATGAAACGGTACAAGATGAAGACGGCAGTTTACCGTTACTCACCCCAATGTCTGAAGTTGCTGGTCGGATGGCCACTCAACAAGGAGCAAAATATTTAGAAAAACCCATCAAAGGAAAAGGAATTTTATTGGGTGGCGTTCCCGGAGTTTCGCCAGGAAAAGTATTGGTACTTGGAGCAGGAGTAGTTGGTGTTCAAGCAGCAAAAATGGCTGCCGGTTTAGGCGCACATGTAACTATATTAGATATCAATATGAAGCAACTTCGTTATGTAAACGATGTCATGCCAAGTCACGTGGTAACTGAATTTTCAAACGAATACAATATTAGAAAACACATTAAAACGGCAGACCTTATTATTGGAGCAGTTTTAATTGCTGGTGCAAAAGCGCCAAAACTGATTACAAGAGACATGTTAAAAGACATGACGCCAGGCACCGTAATGGTAGATGTTGCAGTGGACCAAGGTGGTTGTTTTGAAACTACGCGACCAACCACCCATGAAGACCCAACCTATATTATTGACGATGTGGTACATTATTGTGTAACCAACATGCCCGGCGCTGTTCCCTACACCTCCACCCTAGCACTGACCAATGTTACTTTCCCTTATGTAATGCAATTGGCAAATATCGGTTGGGAAAAAGCTTGCGAAGTAAACAAGAGCCTAGCCAAAGGACTAAGTATGGTCAATGGTGAAGTGATTTGCCCACAAGTTAAAAAGGCATTTCCAGAGTTGGTGCACTAAAATAAGTAGCAGAAACCCGCTATCCATTATA
>Ga0307943_1001873_pt1 | contig 10800 bp, 9 predicted proteins | sample OrgLakmetagen177_FD_203149 | JGI IMG/M metagenome (GOLD analysis project Ga0307943, IMG submission 203149) | Saline water microbial communities from Organic Lake, Antarctica - #177 | ecosystem: Environmental > Aquatic > Non-marine Saline and Alkaline > Saline | place: Antarctica: Organic Lake... | reverse complement strand
ATCCGGGTGGAGCCTGTCGAGCGGCACCCGCCATGGCGGGTGTCCCGTCATGCCGAGCGAGGTCGTATTGACCACTGTCGCGGCACCCTCGAGGGCCTCGTCCGCCTGATCCCAGTCGACCACCGTCAAACGGTCGCCGAACTGCTGTTTCAGCGCCTCCGCCCGTGACCGGGTACGGTTCGTGATCCGGATCTGTGGCACACCGGCATCAAGCAACGCGACGATCACCGCGCGCGCAGCCCCGCCGGCCCCGAAAATGACCGCAGGGCCGTGGGCCGGATCCCAGTCGGGCGCGTGCTGACGCAGGTTCCGATCGAAACCATACGCGTCGGTATTGTCAGCGTGGACTTCCCCGTCTGGTCCGTATGTCAGCGTGTTGGCCGCACCGATGCGCCTTGCCTGATCGCTGACATGATCCGCGAGCTGAAGCGCCTGTTCCTTGTGGGGGACGGTGATGTTGACCCCGACGAAACCCAGCTTCGGCAGATTGCGCAGGGCCGTTTCCAGATCCATAGGTTCGACATGCATCGGGATATAATAGCCGGGCAGGTCGAGCATCGAGAGCCAGTGCTGATGCAGTAGCGGCGATCTGGAATGCGCGACGGGGGCGCCGATGACACCGGCCAACGGGATCTTGTCATGTGTCATGTGGGCAGATCTCCGCGGAGTGTCAGAAAGCCAAGAAGGTCCAGCAGGGGCAAACCCAGTATGGTGAAATAATCACCTTCGATCCGCGAGAAAAGCCGCACCCCCTCGGCTTCGAGCTTGTAGGCCCCCACGCTGTCGGCGATGTCGGGCCAGTTGCGCGTGATATACCCGTCGAGCCACGCGTCGGAAAAGTCGCGCACGGTCAGGCGGGCGGTGCCGATATGACGCCAGATCGGCGCGCCATCCTCGCAGATCACCGCCGCCGAGAGCAGCTCATGCCGGCGGCCGCGCATGGCCAGCAATTGTGCACGCGCCTGCTCGGGGCTTGTCGGTTTCGACAGAAGTTCACCGGCGAGATCGAGCACCTGATCACACCCCAGAACCATGGCACCCGGCCTCTTGCGGCTTATCCGTGTCGCCTTGGCCTCTGCAAGCGCATCCGCGATATCCCGGGGCGTGTGCTGTTCAGCCAGCATGGCGTCGCGAATCATCTCTTCATCCACGCGCGGCGTCTCGACCTCGATCGACAGTCCGGCATTCTGCAAAAGCTGCTGCCGCGTCCCGGACTTCGAGGCAAGGATCAATGGGGACATGATGTGTATAACCCTAGGCAAAAACTGACCGTTGCTTAAGAACAAATGAAGCGGACATCCATCCCGTTTCGTCTCATCGCCCAGATCATCGCCTTTGGTCGAGTGTCACGGCTGTTTATCCACCGTGGAACAGGATATGTCGGGGCGGTGGATAAAAAAACCGATGTTCACAGTTGTTCCAGACTGACGTCTGACACGTCTTTCCAACGAATTGATATTTTTAGACAATTCTTTTAGACTGCGACCGTTTCGCCTTGAATTTCCGAATTCTCCTGGGGATAACTCTGGGGATGATGAGTTATCCCGAGAATTCAACGTCCCAACTTCCAAATCATACTTACATATATCACTCATTTTATAAGAGAGGATGCTTCGTGAACAACAACGGATCAAACAACGACATGACGTCCATTCATGTTGACCTTGCCCGGAAATGAGCATAGGCAATATCTGCCCGTCCGGGTTTGATATTTCCCCCATGATTAGAAGCCGCGCGTCACCCCGTGCGGATACAGGATACGCAATGTCTGAAGATCGTCTGAACCTGTCCGACCTCAAGACGCTGACTGCGAAGGATCTTCTCGCAATCGCCGAAGAGCTCGAGATCGAGAACGCGTCGACCATGCGCAAGGGCGAAATGATGTTCTCGATCCTCAAGGAACGTGCCGAGGATGACTGGGTCGTGTTCGGGGATGGCGTGCTGGAGGTCCTGCAGGACGGGTTCGGCTTTTTGCGGTCGACGGAGGCCAATTACCTGCCTGGTCCCGATGACATCTACGTCTCGCCGGACATGATCCGGCAGTATTCGCTGCGCACCGGCGACACCATCGAAGGCGAGATGCGGCAGCCCGACGAGAACGAGCGCTACTTTGCGCTGACATCCGTGACACAGATCAACTATCAGGATCCCGAGCGTGCGCGGCACAAGATCGCGTTCGAGAACCTGACGCCGCTTTATCCCGACGAGCGGCTGAAGTTGGAAATCGAGGATCCGACGATCAAGGACCGCACCGCGCGGGTGATCGATCTCGTGGCCCCGATCGGCAAAGGGCAGCGGTCGCTGATCGTGGCGCCCCCGAGAACGGGCAAGACCGTGATCCTGCAGAACATCGCGAACAGCATTGGACACAACCACCCGGATTGTTACCTGATCGTCCTGCTGATCGATGAGCGGCCGGAAGAGGTCACGGACATGCAACGCTCGGTCAAGGGCGAGGTGATCAGTTCGACCTTCGACGAGCCGGCCTCCAGACATGTGGCGGTTTCCGAAATGGTGATGGAAAAGGCCAAGCGCCTTGTTGAGCACAAACGCGACGTCGTGATCCTGCTTGACTCCATCACGCGTCTGGGGCGGGCGTTCAATACCGTTGTGCCGTCGTCTGGCAAGGTCCTGACCGGTGGTGTCGACGCGAACGCATTGCAGCGGCCCAAGCGGTTTTTCGGCGCGGCGCGGAATATCGAGGAGGGGGGGTCGCTGACCATCATCTCTACCGCGCTCATCGAGACCGGCAGCCGGATGGACGAGGTGATCTTCGAAGAATTCAAGGGCACAGGTAATTCCGAGTTGATACTCGACCGCAAGGTTGCCGACAAACGTGTGTTCCCGGCCATCGACATTCTGAAATCCGGAACACGCAAGGAGGATCTGCTGATCGACAAGGCGGATCTGCAGAAGACCTTCGTCCTGCGCCGTATTCTCAACCCGATGGGGACGACGGACGCGATCGAGTTCCTGCTGTCCAAGCTCAAGCAGACAAAGACGAATTCGGAATTCTTCGATTCCATGAATACCTGACATCAAGGCGTTCAAGGGTCTCGCGATGGATACGATCTACGCGCTGTCCACGGCCCAGGGCAAGGCGGGTGTCGCCGTCATTCGGGTGTCCGGCCCGTGCGCGCCCGACGTGGCGCATGCGATGTGCGGGACACTTCCCGCGCCGCGTCATGCCACGCTCCGGGTGATTCGGGATCACGCGGGGGACCGGCTCGACGAGGCGCTGGTCCTGTATTTTCCCGACAAGGCGAGCTTTACCGGCGAGCCGGTTCTCGAACTTCACGTTCATGGTAGCATGGCGGTGGTTGCGGCGGTTTTGGGAAATATGAATGATTTCAGTGACCTAAGACCGGCCGAGCCTGGTGAATTCACCCGGCGGGCCTTGGCGAACGGCCGTCTCGATCTGACACAGGTCGAGGCGCTATCGGACCTGATCGAGTCCGAGACGGAGGCGCAACGCAAGCAGGCGGTGCGTGTCCTGTCCGGTGATCTGGGGCAGATCTGTGCCCGATGGCGAAAGGATCTCATCCGGGCCGTCGCCTTGCTGGAAGCAACGATCGACTTCGCCGAGGAGGATATTCCGGACACGCTGATGCCGGAGATTGAAGGATTGATGTCGGGTGTGATCGCGGATCTGAAACAGCAGATCTCCGGTCGCTACATCGCGGAGCGTATCCGCGACGGTTTCGAGGTGGCGATCATCGGTGCCCCGAATGTCGGGAAATCCACGCTGCTCAACAGGCTTGCGGGGCGGGACGCGGCGATTACATCGGAATACGCGGGGACGACCCGGGACGTGATAGAAGTTCGTATGGATCTGAACGGCTTACCGGTGACGTTCCTCGATACGGCCGGCCTGCGAGAGACAGAGGATCAGATCGAGACGCTTGGGATAGAGCGCGCGCAGGACAGGGCGCGGCGTGCTGATTTACGTGTTTGTCTTGGCGAAGACGCGGCGGATTTCAGCGGTTTGTTCGAGGCGGACGATATTCTTCTGACACCGAAAGCGGATCTTCAGGGTGGTACGGCTCACGGCGTTTCCGGTCTGACAGGATTTGGTGTCGATGAGCTTATCGCGCGGATAAGCGATTTGCTGTCGCGACGGGCGCGCGGTGCGGGTGTAGCGATCCGGATGCGCCACGAAGCGGCGATGCGCAAGAGCCTCGCATCGTTGGAAGCCGCGGGCGTGCGTGTATCCGGCGGAGACGAGATGACGGATCTTGCTGCGGAAGACCTCCATTCGGCTATCCGGGCACTCGATTCTTTGGTAGGTAAGGTGGATATCGAATCTGTCCTCGACGACATATTCTCGAGTTTCTGTATCGGAAAGTGAGGATGTTTCACGTGAAACATTTCGACGTCATTGTCATAGGCGGGGGCCATGCCGGCACCGAGGCCGCGCATGCCGCTGCACGCATGGGCGCGTTAACGGCCTTGGTAACGCTCTCGGCGGCCAAGATTGGTGTGATGTCATGCAACCCGGCAATAGGGGGACTGGGTAAAGGCCACCTTGTTCGGGAAATCGACGCGCTCGACGGGCTGATGGGCTGGGTCGCAGACCAGGCGGGGATTCAATTCCGTCTGTTGAACCGCCGAAAGGGTCCTGCGGTGCAAGGGCCGAGGTCGCAGGCCGACCGCAAGCTCTATCAGGCTGCGATGACGACCGAGATCAATGCGCAATCCAACCTGACAGTGATCGAGGGAGAGGTCGCGGACCTCATCATGCAACGGGACATAGTTCAGGGTGTCGTTCTCGGGGATGGGGCACGGATTACTGCCGGTTCCACTGTGCTGACGACGGGAACGTTCCTGCGTGGCGTGATCCACATCGGCGACCTGTCCTACCCGGGTGGCCGGATCGGCGAAGCCCCGAGTGTGACGCTTGCTGAACGCATGGACAGCTTCGAACTGCCCTTGGGCCGGTTGAAAACCGGAACGCCCCCGCGGTTGAACGGCAAGTCCATCGACTGGTCTCTTCTTGAGGTTCAGCCGGCAGATGACGATCCGGTCATGTTCTCCTTTCTGTCGACAAAGCCGATCGCGCGCCAAATCGCATGTGGCATCACGTACACGAATGAGAAAACACACGAGATAATCCGCGCCAACCTGGACAAGTCCGCTATGTATGGCGGTCATATACAGGGATCGGGGCCGCGATATTGCCCGTCCATCGAAGACAAGGTCGTGAGATTCGCGGAAAAAACCTCGCATCAGATATTTCTGGAACCCGAGTCTCTGTCCGACGACGTCATTTACCCCAATGGCATCTCGACATCGTTGCCGGAGGATATCCAGCGGGACTATATCCGGTCCATCACAGGTCTGGAAAACGCGGAAATCCTTCAGCCGGGCTATGCAATCGAATATGATTACGTCGATCCGCGTGCCTTATCCCAGAGCCTCGCGGTCAAGTCGGTGCCGGGTCTCTTTCTTGCGGGGCAGATAAACGGAACCACCGGATATGAAGAGGCCGCAGCACAGGGTCTTGTTGCCGGTATCAATGCTGTACGACATGCGCGCGACCAGTCGGCGATCCGGTTCAGCCGGACTGAAAGCTATATCGGTGTCATGATCGACGACCTGACGACCAGGGGTGTGTCCGAGCCGTATAGGATGTTCACGTCACGGGCCGAGTTTCGGTTGTCGTTGCGAGCCGACAATGCCGATCAACGCCTAACGCCGACGGGGTTGGATATTGGCTGCGTCGATGAGCCTCGGCGCATCGCGTTCGACCGGAAGATGGACAGCCTTTCCTCTGCGCGGAAGCGTCTGAAGGCCTCGGACTACACACCGAAGCAACTGACCGGCGCCGGCCTCAAGGTCAATCAGGATGGCGCTAGACGCACTGCGTTTCAGGTGCTTGCCTTCCCCGATGTGGAATTTGGACACCTCGTATCCCTTGATCCAGCATTGGCAGATGTGGAGGACGCGACGCGACGGCAGCTGAAGACAGAAGCGCTCTATGCGAATTACATTGATCGACAGGCGCGGGATGTCGAAATGCTGCGTCGCGACGAGGCGCATGGAATCCCGCTGGATTTCGACTTTGAAGCGATCGACGGACTGTCGAATGAGTTGAAAGCCAAGCTTGGCACCATAAGACCCGAGGATCTGGCGCAGGCCTCGCGGATAGAGGGTATGACGCCGGCCGCTTTGACGGTAATCCTTGTCAATCTCAAGCAAGCTGAGCGGTTGAAGACGGCGTGACTGGGGATTTTGCCGGCCTTGATGTTTCACGTGAAACAAACGAACGCCTGCATATCTACGCAAAGTTGTTGCGGACGTGGAACCCGAAGATCAATCTTGTCGCGCCATCCACGATTGACGATCTTTGGTCGCGTCACTTTATCGATTCTGCGCAGTTATACGCCCTTGCGCCGGAGGGTTTCGATCATTGGGTCGATTTTGGCTCGGGCGGTGGGTTCCCCGGTCTCGTAATCGCGATCCTCGCACAAGAAAGAACTGGCACATCAAGGGTCACGCTCATTGAAAGCGACGCCCGGAAATGCGCTTTCCTCCGCACTGTCCTGCGAGAGACGGGCGTGGCCGCGACGGTGATCACGAAGCGTATCGAGGCCGTACAGCCGCTATCCACATCTGTCGTGTCGGCGCGCGCGCTTGCGCCGTTGTCAAAGCTTCTGGAATTCGCACATCTGCACCTCTCGGAGACCGGCGTGGCGCTTCTGCAAAAGGGGCAAAACTGGGAAAAAGAAATGCCGGACGCGAAATCGGCGTGGCAATTCAGTTACCGGATCGATAAAAGTGTGGTAGATGAAAATTCCGTAATTCTCAGCGTCACAGGGGTGGGCCGTGTCTGACTCAAGCCGTCATCCAACTCCGAAAATCATAGCCATTGCCAACCAGAAGGGTGGCGTCGGCAAAACCACAACGACAATAAACCTCGGCGCAGCTCTTGCCGCAAAGGGATCACGCGTTCTGATCGTCGATCTCGACCCGCAGGGCAACGCATCGACTGGGCTGGGGATCGAGCCTGAGGCCCGCACCCTGACCACCTACGACCTGCTTCTTGATAACGATGTCGCGCTCGACCAGATCATCCAGCCGACGGGGGATGACAACCTTCTCATTGTTCCCGCGACCGTTGACCTGTCGTCGGCAGATATCGAGTTGATCTCAAATGAAAAAAGGCTTTATCTGTTGCGTGATGCCTTGCGACAGCGGGCCATGGATCCCTATACGTTCGACTACGTGCTGATCGATTGTCCACCGTCCCTGAACATGCTGACGATAAACGCCATGGTGGCCGCTCACTCCGTTCTCGTGCCCTTGCAAAGCGAATTCTACGCGCTCGAGGGACTGTCGCAGCTTCTCCTGACTATCCGCGAGGTGCGGCAGAGCGCGAATACCGACCTGAGGATAGAGGGAATCGTGCTGACGATGGTCGATTCCCGCAATAATCTATCCGGACAGGTGGAAAAGGACGCGCGTGACAACCTTGGTGATCTGGTGTTCCGAACCCGCATACCGCGCAACGTCAGGTTGAGCGAAGCACCCTCATACGCGCTTTCGGTCCTGCGCTATGATCCGAATTCCAAGGGGGCGCAGGCCTATCGCGAGCTGGCAAACGAGCTTTTGGAAAAGACCACGCGCGTGGCCGCCTGAGTTGAAAGGAACATCGCTCATGTCTACCAGGAAAACCCAGAATCGCGGCCTCGGCCGGGGACTTTCGGCCCTTATGGCCGATGTGAATGACGATATGCTGGCCGAGCCCGAGGACACGCCGCGTCAGCCCGACATGATGGTGCCAATCGAAAAGGTCCACCCCAACCCCGAGCAGCCACGCCGCAACTTCAATGCCGATGCGTTGCAGGAACTGTCTCAGTCCATCGCCGAGCACGGCATCATCCAGCCGTTGATCGTGAGGACGAATCCCCGCAGCGCCAAAGAGTTCGAGATCGTCGCGGGAGAGCGCCGCTGGCGCGCCGCCCAGATCGCGCAACTGCACGAGATTCCGGTCATCCTGCGCGAATTCAGCGATACGGAAGTTCTCGAGGTCGCGATCATCGAGAACATCCAGCGTGCGGATCTCAACCCCGTCGAAGAGGCCACCGGATTCAGCCAGCTGATGCTCAAATTCGGGCACACGCAGGAAAAACTCGCCGAGGTGCTCGGCAAGAGCCGCAGTCATATCGCCAATGCGGTGCGGCTGCTGAACCTGCCCGACGAGGCGCTGACATATCTGCGGGAAGGGCGCCTGTCCTCTGGACATGCCCGCGCGATCCTGACGGCGGACGACCCGGTCATGCTGGCCCGTCAAATCATCGATAAGGGCCTTTCGGTGCGCGAGACCGAAAAGCTGGTAAAGGCCGCGTCGGATAGCGCGCGGAGCTTCGGCACGCCCCCCCGCAAGTCCCGCAAGGCGGCCGTCAAGGATGCGGACACCAAGGCGATCGAGGACGATCTGTCGGCGCATCTCACCATGTCGGTGAGCATCGATCACCATCCCGGGGCCGAGAACGGGCAGATCACCATCCGATACGACAAGCTGGATCAGCTTGACCGTCTGATCGGGATGCTAAGCGTCTGAGCGTGCCGTGACATCCGGCAGAAGCGCGGAAATGACCGAATTCAGAACCGGGCGACCGGCCCGCGTTGTCGCGAGCCGCGGGCCGGTCGTCTCGACCATGCCGATCTCGGTCAGATGCTGCACGGTCGACATGTCAAGCGGCTCGCCGGCCAGATCCGCAAATCGAGTCATGTCGATGCCATCCGCCACCCGCAGCCCCATCAGTAGGTATTCGCCGGCCTGCTCAACGCCCGAGAGGGGTGTCCGCACTGATTCGGTATGGCCGGCCTCTGCCGCGCTCAGCCAGCGGTCCGGTTGCAGCCAGGTTTCCGTGGCGTATCTCTGTCCATCCACCGTAATCCGGCCATGCGCACCCGGTCCGATTCCCACATAATCGCCATAGCGCCAATAGATCATGTTGTGCCGGGATTCCGCACCCGGCCGTGCATGGTTCGACACTTCGTAGGCCGCAAGCCCCGCCGCCTCGCAAATCTCCTGCGTCGCGTCGTACATGTCCGCGGCCAGATCATCCGGGGGCAGGCCGCGCAGTTTGCCCGCCCTGTAGCGATCCCCGAAGGCCGTGCCGTTCTCGATCGTCAACTGATAAAGCGACATGTGATCCACTGCGAGATCAACCGCCCGCCTCAGTTCCGTGCGCCAGTCCGACAGGGTCTGGTCCTGGCGTGCATAGATCAGGTCAAAGCTGACGCGATCCACAGATTGCTTCGCAATATCAAGGGCTTGGATGGCCTCCGCCACTGAATGAAGCCGTCCCAACCGCCGTAGATCGGTGTCGTTCAATGCCTGCACGCCAAGCGATATGCGCGCAATGCCAGCCTCCGCGAAGGCCCGGAATCGTCCCGCCTCGACCGAGCCGGGATTCGCCTCGAGCGTCACTTCAAGGTCGTTGGCCGTGGGCCAGACCCGTCGCGCGTGTTCCAGGATATCGTGCACCGTTTCCGGCGCCATCAGGCTTGGTGTGCCCCCGCCCAGAAACACGCTGCCCAGCACCCGGCCGGGCAGCAGCGCCGCGTAGCGGTCGATCTCGCGCAGATAGGCGTCGCGCCACCGGCGATGATCGATCTCGCCCGCCACATGGCTGTTGAAATCGCAATACGGACATTTCGCCTGACAGAACGGCCAGTGCAGATACAGCCCGAAGCCGCCCATTTGCCAGTCTTCAGCCAAAGCAGCCCTCGACGAGTTTCCGGAACGCATCGGCGCGGTGGCTGATCCGGTTCTTTTCTGCCGGGGTCATTTCCCCGAAGGTTATATCATAACCCAAAGGCTGAAAGACCGGGTCGTATCCATGCCCGGACGCGCCGCGCATCGGCCATACGATCCAGCCGTCCACCGTGCCCTCGAAAACCTCGTCATGCCCGTCCGGCCAGGCCAGTACCAGCGCGCAGCAGAAGCGCGCCGTCCAGGGCTGCGGTGCCTTGCGCGCCACGAGCCCGTCATGCGCGCGGGTCATCGCCATGACGAAATCGCGACCGGTCTCGGTTTCCGCCCAGTCGGCCGTGTAGACACCGGGTGCGCCGTCCAGCGCGTCGATCACGATGCCTGAATCATCGGACAGCGCCGGCAGTCCGGTCCCGGATGCGCCCGCGTGCGCCTTGATCCGCGCATTGCCGACAAAGCTCGTTTCCGTCTCGTCCGGCACGGCCAGCCCGGTTTCACCCGCCCCGACGATCTGCACACCATAGGGAGCAAGAAGCGCCCTGATTTCACCGAGCTTTCCGGCATTATGCGTCGCGACAAGCAATGTGTCGCCGGTAAACTTACGCACCCGTGGCCTCGCGCTGCTTGGCGACCAGCGTGTCGACACCCCTCTCGGCCAGATCGAGCAGCAGGTTCATCTGGTCCCGGCTGTAGGTGGCCCCCTCGGCGCTCATCTGCACCTCGATCAGGCGTTTGGACCCGGTCATGATGAAGTTCCCGTCGACCCCGGCTTCGCTATCCTCGGGGTAGTCGAGATCGAGCACCGGCTGGCCCGCATAGATGCCGCAGGACACCGCCGCGACCGGATCGACCAGCGGATCGCTGGTCACATCGCCGGACTTCATCAGCTTGCCGACCGCCAGACGCAGCGCGACCCAACCCCCGGTGATCGACGCGCAGCGCGTGCCGCCATCGGCCTGTATGACGTCGCAATCCACGGTGATCTGCCGCTCGCCAAGCGCGACACGGTCCACGCCCGCGCGCAGGCTGCGCCCGATCAGGCGCTGGATTTCCACCGTGCGCCCGCCCTGCTTGCC
>Ga0307943_1001820_pt1 | contig 11001 bp, 5 predicted proteins | sample OrgLakmetagen177_FD_203149 | JGI IMG/M metagenome (GOLD analysis project Ga0307943, IMG submission 203149) | Saline water microbial communities from Organic Lake, Antarctica - #177 | ecosystem: Environmental > Aquatic > Non-marine Saline and Alkaline > Saline | place: Antarctica: Organic Lake... | reverse complement strand
GCATGTATGGTCGTCCAAGTTGGTAAAACATGGTCATATAAGATGGTAAGTAGGTCATACAAGTTGGCAATATACAAGTTGGCAATACGTGGTACATGGTCATACAAGATGAGGACATGCGTAAGATTTCCCAAGCTAGAGAACAATGGGTGAATGACAATAAAAAAACAGGTCGAACACACGACAGGGTGTATCGGCACGAGTACAGCGGTGTAAAGCTTCGAACACAAGTACGGAAATGCGAAGCCTCACAGACAGCAGACTCAAAAAAAACTTACATCTCATCCACCATGTGCGCTGCAATGTGAGTCAATGGCGTTGGCGCCCCAAAGCTCGCCAGCTCAATGGCAGCCTCTGAGTGCGCTGCGGGCAGCAGATCCGTAACATCACCGCCCGCTGCATGCTCTGCCTCCCGGTAGATACGGCACGTCAGTACCTCGCCTGCGTTTCACAATTACAAAGAAATAGATGTGGGGCAGGAATCCAGGCCATAAGTGACATGTGGGTGGCACCACCTCCAGCTGCTTGTTTAGACTCTGTAGATGCAACATGTCAGCACATCGCCTGTTCAAGCATTAAGAAATGATGTCTGCTTGCTTTTTGTATAAAGAAAAGCAGAGAGGGTGGCATGGGTTTTACTCGGATGCACAATCGATCTATTGTTATACAACCAGGCTATCGATTGAATTCTGGCTGAAATAGACTACCCGGCTGGCCTGGACGAATTGTATAGCATTTGACAAAAAAAGAACCTATTATGCCCCAGCCGTCGTGCCGAAGAAAAGGGTCTCTCTGGGCTTGGAACAACATAAGTTCAATGCATTGATGCTTCCAGATCTATAAGCAGAGGGGAAAGTGCTAGATGCAAACAGATTTGATACAAAGTACTCACACATTACAGTGGGTATGAAGCACAAGTATCAAGCCCACAAGTTGCACCTACCTGTGCATGTGAACACCTCTAGAAGGCTGTGGTCCAGAAAAATGCGGAGAGTAACTGGCCGGCGGTTCTCTGGATTACCATGCTTATCAAGCGGGTGGTGCAGCTTGCTCCCTGTGTATGTGTGTGTGTAATAACCAGAAGTGTTCCTAGATAATTACATTGAAAGTCACATGATTTGACTTGCAGGATGTATTTACCAGGTAACAGTAAAGGCCCTTCAATAAGAGTCTGCACTGCCCCCATACAGCACAGCAGATTCATCCTGCATCATGGGCTGACTCATGCAACTAATACCATGTGACATGGAAACGATCAAAAGCAGGGCATGATCTTTCTTACCACCTGCAGAAAGCACAAAAGCTTAAACAAAATCAAGCATGAGGTGTACGCTCTGGCGCTTACTAAGCCTTACCAACAATGTGCGTTCCAGCCACATCCACGCTGCGTTTTTCCATGTGGCCTTTACCGTTGCACACCTGCATGCAATTGATGTGGGGGACGTATTGTTTTGGTTAATGAAGCAGCCACCCTGAGCAGATTTGATCTGCCGACCTTTTTCTTGGCACACAATGAAATCTTTCTTTCAGCCTTGTGCACGTACCCGTAGCTCATGTATGCCCTTCAGATCACGCTCTTCAACAGCACCTGCCATCCTGTATGGGAAAGGAATCGACACATACATCAACGAATGTAGACATAAACACTATATTTGAAGAAGCCTTGTCATGGTGTAGGTGCCCAGGAGACTCTTAAATTGTGATAATAATAACAGAATCACCTGTCAGATACATTCACACCAACGTCCTTGTAAGTGTGGTAAGGTAAACCACACAGATCTTCAAGGCGCTGGCGGCCGTTGCTGTACACCTGTGACACAAATAAGAGCCATGTGGTATTACGAGCCATTTGCTGTCTTGCCCAGAATCTATGTAGGCATAAATGCAGTGTTTAGAGAATGTTCTTATCTAGCCTGCAAATGCACTGACCCTGTGGCCTATTCATCTGATGTTCAATTTTCCGAAATTCAAACCGTGACTTCTATCTCTTTCAAACAAACCTTAAACCTTACATTTTAACAATCAAACATAGGAGGACAAATTGTACCCACCACATCCAACCGCTCCTCATTCCAGTCGTACAGCAATGCAGCACCATACAGCCCACTAGGGATGCCGCTCTTGTGAGGTTGGTCGCTAGGGTGGGGCAGAAACAGAATGCCACTCTTGAGGACCTCTGGACGATGTGACATCCCAGCTTGCCACCCTGTGCCCTCCTCCCCTGGATGGGCGGGCATGGTGTTTATAAGTTGAGGATGTTGCGAGCTTAATTGCTTTGAGCCGTGAAGTGCAATCATGAAGGTGGGTGGATGTTTTGACAGCTGATGTAGTGGCAGCATTCTCGTGAGGCAGGCTTGAAGGCATGCATTTAAACCTGTCCATTATCAGAGTTCAGGTACCTCAAACAAACAGGTAATGAGTCGTATTAGCAGACAGACTTACCTGCATCAGCTGTCACTCCATCAGCCTGCTCAGGTGCCTCCATTGCTACCGGGGGGTCAAAAGTTACCTCAAGCTCCACGTGGCCTGCTTCACCCACCTCACTAGGAAGAGGAAAGGGCTTACCTGCAAAGGATGGTGGCAACAAGTTCCAGTGCTGCTGAGTTCAGTGTAAAACATGCGGACTCCAGTTCTTGCAGCATAAGTGAAACACAGTTCTTGTAATCCACTAATCCTCACAATCTGCTCTTATTTAAAATTATCCATTTTATTTTCCCTTCATTTTCATTAATAGGGCTCTCTGCCTTCAATTTCTGCATTCCTCCTCCTAAAGCAAATTGTCAAAAGGGTGGACACAGAGCCCTTTAATAGAAGGGGCTTCAATTAATCTAGACAGGTATGTGCCTTTCCCGGCAAATTCGCTGTTAGACACGCAGATCATGCAGCCGAGCTTGTGCTGCCAGTTGAGGCACACATGTCTAAGGTTGGCCAGATTTGTATATATACGCTGTATATGACCGTGAATTGGTTATTTCCCTGCCAAAAATACCGTACATACATCATACATACATGGTTCTGGCCAACCATCGTCTAATGTTAGGCTGCTGCGTAAACCCCACTTCTTGCTGCAATTTTTTGCAACAGTGCACTCAAAGCAGCAGAGCATACATGTTTGAAGTTCTGACGGCTTTTTATTTGATTGGAGTAAAGGGTGAGATGTGCAAGTAATATGCCATTCCTTTCAAGCACCAACCCCTGGTTTAAATGCCCTGCATATGCATGTAGTCCTGCCATTATGAACAGGATGCTTTACTTGTTAATGAGATTGATAACCTGCTTGTGGTAGCTTACAAGGTGAGCTCCAGTATGATGCTAGACTGATCCCAATCTGATAAAGTGGCGTGTTATTGGTATTGGTTGCCCCTTGAATGCAGTTGAGTGATATTTTTGCCTTGTGCCCCTTCCTAGCAAGATTGGGGGCCTTAGAGCAGTGAATTCCTTTGGCAAAAATACAATGTAGGCTCAGACTCATCCTGAATTTGTAGCTGGCACACTTATTATTGTGTACACAAATTTAGAGCAATTCAAACCCTATCAATATGAAGTGACCTTAATGGCTAATGGTGTTAAGCTCTGATGCCTTGTGCAATATAGTGTATCATCCAAAAACGAGACAAAACCACATTCTAACTCACCAGGAATTAGGTCAAATCGCCCTTCCCACCAGGAAGCATCAGACTGACGTAGCTCAGAAATGCTTGGTAGAGGCTCCTGCGCAAAACAAGTAAACAAAGCTGATTGAGAATAACGTTCAGGAGCTCTTCAGTGTTCTCCTCATCGAGGGAGGCAGTTTCAAAAATGTGTGTGCATGAAGCTGTAGCAAAACGGCACTCACATGTTATTAACAGTGCCGGAAAGAGAGATTAACAGTGTCATGGCAAACTAAGGCATCTTAAACCTTACTTTTAATGGAATATATGTTGACTCCCATTTCCTCCAAGGCCAAGTTGCATGCAGTTGTAGCACATTGAAAAGCCACACCCCGAAGGTGCATTTAAATGGCTTACCTGCCAAAGCCGCCCGGGAGACCTTGGGTGCCGCCACAGCAGCCTGGGAACTGACATGCAGCTACCGTACTCATGCTCCCCGGAGACATGCTCAGGTCGTCCTTCATCATGGACATATAAGTGGGTGGACAGGGGAACACTTTTAGCAACCATAAACAGCTGTAGAAACACAGGAGGAGATGGACAGAAGAATTCCATTACACGATAAAACGCCATTTCCTGGAGCGCACGTACCAGTTTCTTGGCACCAGCCCCACATCACAAGACGCCCTGCAAACCAACATATGGGGTGTTGAGACAAACAAAAGACATTTCTGTCATTGAAGCCATTTCATGTAAGGTTGTAAGTTTCACTGCTTAGCAAACACATAAACACATAGCACACTGCTGAGTTCAGAGTGCGACAAGGACCTCCGCTCCTGCATTACAAAAGTGATTTGCTACTCCTTCATTTCTGGTTTTACTTTGTTTGCATCATGGGATGGCAGTGAATTGTTTACAAGGTCTAGTCACAACTGTCCATACTAGGGGAAAAGGTAGAAATAATAACTCAAACTAAGAAGAAAGAGTTGTAAGTACCAAGGAAATAAAAAGCTGGGGATACACAAGAGAAACCAGATAAAAAAAGCGAGAGTGATATGAGTGATGTCACTTTGCTATACTCCAAGAACTAGAGTTCAAGTGTTACACATTGAACGCAATTTTATACCTTGGTCGTCACAACTCCATGTCTTGGCTATGTTCCCGTCATGCAGCCGTTTTTGGTTTCATAACTATTGAGCAGTCGCAAAAGTCCCCGCAATTAGCACTCCAATTATTTTGGGATGCGTGTGTGAATTGTTCATGGCCAGCTGGAACTGCAAAACACAACGCAGCTCATACCAGGCACTCACCCTTCGGATCGTTGGTCAAAATGTTTGGGGCGTAGAAAGTGTGGCCACCAAGATCGATTGGTAAGGGACCTGGATTGACAAAAAATCAGTGTAGTAAGAGGTCATGATATGATGAGGAAAGGTCACAAGGTTTAAGGAACACATGCCTTTGGTGTACCATGAGAAAAAATTGGCCCTGCTTCTGCTGCCCCCTCCTCATTTTAAATTCGCGTCAGCAGCCTTACCGTACGATTTATTTATGTCAAACTTGGCAATCCGGTGGTCATAGTTGCCCAGCCAGTACACTGAGCGCAATATCAAAGACGGAGAAGTCAGATTAAGACCATTGAGAGAAGCAAAAGTAACACAGAAAGCCAAATACACAGAAAGGTTTTAGCGAGATTATTAGCAATGTCTGCTCAAAGATATCTGACAGCTAGACTCTTGTAAGTAAAACTACTAAAAAAAACTGGTCAGCAGCTTAGCTTGAGGAAACACCAAAGTTGTACCAGGTGCGTGAGTGTTGTCATTAGGGCTCACGATGAATACCCAGTCAAACCCCGTCTTGATTTCTTCATAACTTGGCGCGTACTTCTCGGTTTCACAGCTCGGAGAGCATTCGCCCTGTTCGTCCTAATCAGGATGGTGCAAGTATATTGGTCTTAGGCAATTGGTGTCAATCCCGATATGTTACGCACCTCCTGGAACCCTGACGCAAAGGGCTAGTTACTGGTATGTAACCAAGATTTGAAGGGGGTCAGGGGTTAAGCTCCAGGGGGAGACTGAGAATTTTATAACTGTGTCACCAGAGAATTTCTGGTTCGCTTTCAGAAAACCCAATAGAACCTGAGGTGACTGACCTGGCGTGGGAGCTTTGGCACCTTAGCTAGGAGTGGGCATTCCCATATATAGCCCGTGGTGCCATCACCCTCGCACAGCTCATGAGAATAGTGCCAATCTGCATACGTGATGAAAGATAAGGACAGGTGTCTGCCATCCCTAGCCACACAAAAAATTGCAGCTCAGATGGAAGCTCAACAATTGCACAGCCATACTGAATAAGTAATATATTTTAGAGGCAGAGCAAGACACTAAGGATAGGTTCTCTGCACGGCTGGCACAGGTGTGATGTACTTGCAAGTGGTAAAGCAGTCTACAAGCGACCATAACTAAGGGACTGGCCAAGCACTTGCATCCCCACTACTTCATAATGAGACACACATCACTCACTGACACCTACTCTTAAGCCCAGGTTGGTTGGGAAATTAGCAACTTGCCCATGGCCATCGCGTCCGACGACAGCATCGCAATTCGGACGCGATGGCCATGGGCAAGTTGCTAATTCAAAAATAGTCTGTTCACCAAAATTTTATACAATGCTTTATACACGCGTTCCATAACAATCACAGGCAGGTCATACAGAACGGAGTCAACAACACAAAGAATAGCCACCTCAAAAAGCAGCATTTAAAAAGCTCACCCTTGATTGGTGAGGCAGAGGTGTACAGCAGAGCAGTGCCACGAGGGTTCTTGGAGTGTCCTGCCCCAAAAGGAGAACCAAACAAGTTGGTGACTGCAAGCAAAGGCCTTTGTGAAGTGCAGGGCTACAATTTCTCCTGATTTAGCCTGTATGAAGAGACTACCACTTGCGCTCATTGTTTCTTGAAACAATTACTTTAAAGTATTACCTGCGCCAATTATCATGACGTATTGATCATGCAGGCCATCCCCCGGGCGACCAATCTGTAAAGAACAGAAGCATGAATAGAAAATTACAGACTGAAAAAGAAACTTATCCTCAGGCTTAAATTACATATTTTGTGCAGCCTGTCAGTCAGAGAATTCTGTATAGCAGGGATTGATCATTTATCAAAGGCGGCTGATGGAGGCCCAAAATGGATATGCTTTCTAAATGTTAATAGGTGTGCCGTGACATGCAGTTTTCAACACTGCTCCCAAATCAGTTGAACTATACTAGTGGCACATGTCTAATCGGCTGTGGCATAACTTTTTATAAGCCCCATATGCTGTGCCTGACCACAAAAGCCAGTGCTCAATAGATTTGAGCTAATTTGATCAAGAAAGCTAAAAACGTGTCAAAGAGGTAATGTTAGGCTGTGTATTTACCAAAGCCAGTGGGATTGTTCATTTATGCCAGAAACATACCAACATGTCGTATAGTCGTATACCATACCTTCCCATACTCATCCTTTACCCCAAATTCCAGAAATAATTTGTTCAATCCCGCACTTTCCTGCAACCCCAAAATAAACTTTTTGGCCCTTACCACTGTCATCCCGCAGGACTTTTGGCCCTGTTTCAATAAGCTTTAATCAAAAGAGAGCAACACAAAAGGGGAAAGAAAAATTGCCATGCTGTTTCGCATGTTGGTTAACTTGGAAGATCTTTGTTCTACTGCCCTACGCCTTTGCTGCCCTTCCCCAAAAATCTGCTTCTTCTTTATCTAGCAACCATCACTGCTGCTGGTGCTCTCCACCATCACTGCTGCTGATGCTGCTGCTGCCGTATGCCTTGCTCGTGCTCGTGCGTGCTGATGGTGCAACTTTGGGTGCAGGCAGTGGCCTTTGTGCGTGATCTTGTTTGCCGCACCAGCCGCCCCACCTGATCATCTTTTACCTGCTGGCCCTGCTCTAATCTGCTCTGCATGTCAAGCATTTTAGCTCGGCTCCCAAGGGTTTCCTTTGGCCTGCCAGGGGCCTCTCATGACTTGCAGCAACCCAAACCTCTCTACATTAACCATGCACAACCCCACAAATATATATACATCAAATCTTACCGAAGCCACCCCGCAGGACAAAAGACAAAAAAAATAAGCAGGGTGTTATAGGAAAGGTACATTAGAAAGTTTGCATCAAAAGGGACATTTTGGAATTTTTGCTCCGGCGGCCCCCTTTGGAAAAACTAGTGAACCAAAAAGTAGGAGACCAAAGCCAGGTTCGGAAAATAATGTACAAGCTACTGTGTTTCCGTCCATACTGCTGCATGCCAACCCTTTTGGAATGCAAGAAAGAGGTGGATATTGTTCAGGGGAGCACACTTGTACAATCACATGCATAAAGTGAGCACCTCACACGTTTTTTTTCACGCCCACCAATCTGTCAACCCAAGCAACATGAGTTATACTCAATCTTTACCAGGAAAGGGTCGCGCCATCCTGTCAGATCTTTGAAGGGAGGGGCATCCAGGAGGGGCTTTGCGCCCTGGAATGAGCAGATGGTGAGCACGTGCATCGGCTAAATTATTGATGGGATTGAACGGGTATAAATTATTTAATTAAGGAAGCTGATGCTCATTCATGGGAGTTGTTGCAAGGTAGAACAATGATCAGGTTTTATCTGCATCAAGGGTTCTTTCCTTCACAAAAACCAACAAGTACCTTACGCCATGACCGTAGCAAAGGATCCCCGGGCTCACTGACACTATATGTCTGTGTCTCTATGACGTCAAGCCCCATGTCTCTGTAAGGCATGGAGAGAAATGGCAAGGAAGGACACGTCAATGTCAAATGACCCACAAATAGCTGTGGTATGTTCACTCAGAAGCACGTCAAATGTCACAGGCAATTAAAGCGTTACAACATTTTGCATGCACTCTTTAGCAACTTAAAAAAGCCGTCATCCAATCCGTACATCACAAAGCACATGGCTGTGTGTTCGATAATTTTGCTGCAAAGCAGTACATAAAAGAGTTTAAGCGAGCACATACAAGCGTGTGATCATACATTAACGTTGCTAGATAGTGTGCTCAAGAACTTTGTGCATCTGACGCCAAAACCTTGAAACATGCAAAGGTGCCTGTTGCCTCCAACTTGCAGGCACCCAAAAGCACTAGACTAATCTAGCAAAATTTGAAGAGGAGAACGGGCAATATACATTGCAAGCCTGGAGGCGTTTACTTGTGATCATATTCAAAAGCCACACATGATCATATTCAAAATCCACACATGATCGTATTCAAAAACCACACGCGATCATATTCAAAATCCACACCAGCATCTGTTTGTACCTGGTTCGTCTGGCTGAAGCCACTTTTTTCCAAATATATGCCTTGCTCACAGCTGCACAGGATTCTGCATGAAAGCATAAACCCTTTTGTTCAAAAAGCATCTTCTACCCTGTCACCTGTCCGGTGGGGGCAGCTGACCCGCGGCTTTAGCTTTCTCCCTCTTCCTCACGGCTGTGTTCAGGATGACTGTACCATCATCAGTAGGAAATGCACACCCACTCCACACACCTGAAAATGAAAGATGTACTATTGCCACTTTGTGGTGGATTGATGTACTCCCAATAGTCTAATTACCACGCATAAAAGCATATTTGGCTCTGTTTGGTTTCTGACTTTTATTCATAATTATGCATAACTACCATATAGCTTCGACATTTGAAGCCACGCACCGTCCTCGTCCACGAAGCCGGGGGTCGGGTCAAGCGCGGGAGGAAGATTGTGCCACCCCTTCAGGTCTGTACAAGGAACAAGGACGATATTTATAAATTTTGTGGAAGCGCAGGCGTTTTTTTAGCAAAGCACACAGAAGTGCACGGCGCAATAATGGACTGATGTGGCCTTTGGGTGTTCTAAGCCACAAAAGGAAAAGGAAAGAAAGAAAACAGAAAGAAACAAGGCACTAGAAGCAATAAGACATCGCAGAGGAAGACATTTCTTTTCTGTTTGTATTCAAGATGTACTACCCAATGTCCACACATTGATAAGCAAAGCGGTGAAGATTGTTTTTGATAGCGCTAAAATAATGTCAATAGCCTGCTCCGTGATTCAATTTAAACCAGTGACCACTTGTCAAATTAAGTTTGTGAACTGATGGTTTAAGCAAGGAAGCCAGCCCTAGCAGAAAGGGCATGTTTTCTCATCAAAATCGGGCCATCATGGGCTGCAAATGTACCACCTTCCCCAAAAACACATGAATTAAACATTAGCTGACATTTTAATGTTTCCTTTCTTATGTAAATGAGGTTGACGGTACTTAATACCAAAGTGTCACAACGAATTATGGTACCAGCTTAAGCATGGAATGCAAATATGGGCCATAGGGTTCAAAGATGGTATGGCGTTTAATTCCTTCCTCCCTTCTCCGCTTCTACCCGGCCCGCTGTGATGATTTTCCCCCCTGCTGGCTGTGTGTGCTTCCGCTGAGAAAGAGGTCGCGCTAGATGACCGTGTCTGTTTTTTGAAAAGCAGTCCACCATGAATTGTGCAGACATTGTCATGAATGCAACAGATAGTAGGAGTGCTGGGCAGGAAGGCACCGACTTAATTGTTGTGTTCTTTCGCACCTGATGAGCAAGCGTGACCCCAAGATAGGCCCCAGCTCCAGCGGCCCCCTGGAAGAGAAACCAGTGATAACGCAAGACGTTCAGGCACAAAAGCCAGTTATATATTTATAAATACTCCCTGCTGAGCACAGTTTTCTTTTCAACTCCTGAGTGAGGCTGCCACATCACCCCAATCCTGCAATGCAGTAGCCAGCAAAGTGTCACATGTCCTTATTTCAACCTTACCTGTTTGTTTCCATCTTCATGTTTATTTCTAACATACTGCGCTCACTTTCCTCCCTCTTCAAAGCTGTATTCAGTTGTAGCTGTGCTAGAAGCCCTCGCAAGATGGTCATGTCTTCCCAACTTGCAAATACACATAACAGACACAGACTAGAGCACACACCATTGTTCACCTGTTGGATAGTGCTGGTAAAACATGTGGTACAAACCGGTTGCCGGGTCGTAATGGATGCCCTGTGCATGCAGGGATAAATTGCAGAGGGGGTTATCCAAGCAAAGGTTTGAAACTGTTCCTTTTTGGCATCCAAGCGGTAATTGCCTACACTCCAAGTAGACCAATCTAGCTTCAAACTGAAGCTGACACAATATACGTTTCCAGAGACGTGCTAAGATTCAAATAGGTCGCCCTGCGTAAAGTTGGCAGGACGACACACACACATAAAGCACCCATCACCTAGATGGCATTTCCTGATGGAAACAGCGTGTCAATTTGCATCTCTCACCAACCGCGTCGCCTTTTTACTCCATTCCTTCCTTGCACCGTCATCTTTGTCTACTCTTTACAACAGCATCAAACATTTACTGAAGATG
>Ga0307943_1001811_pt1 | contig 11028 bp, 5 predicted proteins | sample OrgLakmetagen177_FD_203149 | JGI IMG/M metagenome (GOLD analysis project Ga0307943, IMG submission 203149) | Saline water microbial communities from Organic Lake, Antarctica - #177 | ecosystem: Environmental > Aquatic > Non-marine Saline and Alkaline > Saline | place: Antarctica: Organic Lake... | reverse complement strand
TTGGAATTGTTTTGTAAAAGCTCTTCCTTCATTGTTTCTAAAGATTCAATTAAAGCATCTTTGAATTCTTGCAGATCTTCCTGCGTTACTATTGAAATTTGCATAAGACATAAGTTTTAAGATTCTCGACAAATCTGAAGGATTAATTTGAGAAAAACACCCAAGGTGAACCCAACTTGGGTGTTTTTTATTTTGACGTTTTTGAGAATTAGAAAAATACAGTGTATGACTAAATTTATTCAAGCTTCATCCTGCTTTTCTATATATTCTAAAATACTGCTTTTCATGCTGTCTATAAATGCTGTTTGGTTCTTTTTTCTTTGTTTGATACCAGAGAATGTATGGTAGGGTTCTTTAATTTCAATATTGAAGATTTCTGAGAAAATATTCACTAAATGTAATATGTCAACGTTTCCATTGTTAACAGCACCTTGGGTGAAAATTCCGTAAATCATCTCTATTAGAGCGGTTTTTGAAGCCGTCCAAAAAACACCCAAGTTGGGTGTTTTGACATTATTGACTGTTTTTACAGATTTATCGATATTGTATAGCTGAAAAAATAGAAAATTCTGTAATTTTTGGTTAGCCAATAACTCGGCTATGAAAAAACCTCCATTTGTTTTATTAATATCGTTTGTACTAATAAGTAGATGTGCTGGTAATAAATTTAGATTAAGGTTTTTTGTAAGGTAAAGCTGCTTATCATTTAGGGTCTCATTAGCGCGATAGTTGCTTATAGACTGAATGTTATTTTGAAAGAATACCTCAATCTTATTGAGTTCATTTTTAAAATGGTCTTGTTTCGCTTCCAAGGTTCCCAATGGAATCCTTCCAATAATCTTAGCTTTTCTAAAATAATATATAATTTGTGATATTATTTGAGGTTTTAAATTTTTGTAATAATTTATTTCCTCTTGCTCTGAGCCGAAACTATAGGTTTTTGAGAAGGTGTCCAGACTTTCTAAACTTTGTACGAAAATCAATTTATTTTGTTTAATCTGTTCTAAATTCAAGTCAAAACTATTTTTTGGTTTTTTGATTTGCTTGTTTAACTCATTCATTAAATTTTGAAAGAAAATATTCATAATTAGTGTTTTATAAGTCCGAAAAACCCTCATAAGTTGGTTAAGAGAAATTAGATCGGAAGCTTGATTAATATGAATATTGCTACGTTATTCTTCAGGAATAGTTTTTATCTAAGGAGAGTCATGTCTTTGTTGTTTATCAATAGATATGGGAATAGAGTAAAAAATGCTGTAATTTCTACTTAGAAATTCAACTTGATTCTATGTTCTAGAAAGTAACGATAGTAATTAAAGTGTTTTGAACTAAATTCCTTATCCAATCTTGTGATCTTGCTTTTCCTCAAGGGTTGCACCGAAGAGCTTTGCTTTAAGGTTCTGCATATCTTCAGCAACTTTCTTTTCAATGACTTTTGCATAAACCTGAGTAGTCCTAATTGAACTATGACCAAGCATTGAACTAACAGTTTCAATAGGAACGCCATTAGCTAGAGTTACAGTTGTTGCGAAAGTATGGCGAGCAATATGAGAAGTAATTTTCTTTTCTATACCACAGATATCAGCTATTTCTTTTAGATAAGCATTGTACCGCTGATTACTGTTTACGGGAAGAAGCTTATTGGCATTTATACAATATTGGTGTTCACGGTACTTTGTGATAATATCTAATGCAATGGGTAGGAGAGGAACGCTTTCTTTAACTCCTGTTTTTTGACGGTTTGTAGATAGCCAGTATTCACCATCTATTCCTTTGGTTATGGCATTGTATTCAAAATTATAGATGTCTGAGTACGCGAAGCCAGTATAACAGCAAAACACGAATACATCTCGAACTTCTGCAAGACGCTTAATGGTAATATTCTTGCATCTTATGGTATCAAGTTCTTCTTTAGTAAGAACCTCTCGCACTGGATTAGTGTATTTACATCTGAACTGATTGAAGGGGTTGGATGGGATCCAATCTAAACCAACGGACATATTCATGATCTTCTTCAAGTTTTTGATGTACTTGTGAGCGGTATTTGAACTGAGACTTTCTCTGGTTAGTAAATAGTGTTCGAATTCTGTTACAAAACGTAAGCGAATTTCAGGAAGTGGTATATCATTTATTTTATATTGAAACTTCATGAAGTTAAAAACTTTGTTTTTTGTAGTTGTATATCTAATAACTGTCTTTTTAACCACCTTTCCAATCTCATATTCTTGTTGAAGCTTAGTATTATGGTATTGAAAAGCGTCGGACAGCGTCATGTGTGTGCTTTTCTGTTTTGCTGCTTTACCGGTAATTATACCCTTGATTTTTTGAGCAGTGATTTCTTCATCAGCTGACAAGAGTTTATTCAATGCCTCTTGTGCTTTACCGCGCATCATGTCCAGATAGCTATTCTTTTGAATTGCATTTGGTGTTCTGTTTTTTATTCTCTGGGCTTTTGCGTCCCAGGCTTTTTCTTCAACAAATTGATTGGTTGAAAATTCGGCTCTTTTTCCATCAACGGTTATCCTCATATATATGGGGAGTTCATTGCGTTTATTTTTCCTGTTTTTCTGTCCCCAAAATAATATGGAGAAAGACTTGATTCTTGATTCGCTAATCATTGAAATTAGTATTCGTTAAACAATAGTTTCTTTAGTGAATCCTAAAACTAAAATGTCTACACGGATAGTAACGACAGGTATCTTGAACCAATTCGGTTAACAAACTTACGGTAAATGTTTGTTAACCGAATTATCAACATAATGTTTGTTATTTGATGGTATAAGATGTCAATTGAAAAGGAGGTGTTTTTTGCTAAACCATTATATTTAGTGGGTTTTAACAAAAAAAAGCCTCTCGAATGAGAGGCTTTTAGTGATCCCGCTGGGATACTATGAAAACCTCTAAACGATTGCTATATCAAGCTTCTTAGCTATTTCTATAAACTAGGTGACAAACTGGGTGACATAATAAACACTGCAATTTGACTTTATTTAAAGAACGTATCGAATCACAAAGATACTCATTTCCATATTTATAAAAGCATAAATAACGCTAAATATTATTCAGAAGTTAATCTTTAGTTTTTTAAAAATAGTGTAAGTCAATTTTTTTAAAGGGTCTATCTTCATAAATAACAGTGAATTTTTATTTCACTTATATATTGAGATTTCTATACTATATTTAATTGAGGTAAAACATCTATATCTGCTAATTTTATTGGACTAGGATGATAAAAATATAAAATGATTTTAATCATAATTTTTGTGTTTAAATGACAATTAATGATATTGTTTGAAATTATTTTAACATAAAATTTTGTTTTAGGCATTTATTTATGTGTAAATTGGTAAATCTTAACACAGACCCTATTTTTATGAAAAAGGACAACTATTTCCCTTGGCGAAAAGCACTTTTTATCTTTGGTCTAATTACCCTACTTTTCTTGGGTAATTCATTCAGTATTAAAGCCCAGTCTATCTCAGGTGCTACAATCTCATGGGATACGGAAGTAGGTTGTCAAACTTATCGAACAGAAACTGATCCAGATCTTTTATTAGAAATATTTTTAGACGACATAGGACCTTCTAATTGTATCCAAGTTTGTGAGTATAGTAAAGTTTCTTATACATTCAATTACCCTCCTGGATATGTGGGGTATTGGACATTATTTAATCAAGCTGGGGGGGGGTATTCGAATTTAAATGCGACATCTTTTGATATAGATTGGGGTGCTGCTGGTACAGGATTTATTTCTTTTAGACAAACTATTAATAACGTTGAAGTTTATAAAACAGTATGTGTTGAAATAATTGAAAGCCCTACTTCATTATTTGATACTGCGCCGTTTGGTCAAACACAGCCAATTAAGATTTGTGCAAATCAACAAGTTGATTTTACTAATTTGTCTACAGCAAATAATGGTTCGAGTTTGGTTGGTTATCATTGGAACTTTGATGACGGAACAACATCCACTGCATTTGAACCATCTCACACATTCACAAGTCCAGGATTTTATTCAGTGAGCTTAGAGGTAAAGAATGAATGTAATTGTACCGATATAACTAAAATTATTTTTGAAGTAGAAAAGAAAGGAATAGAAATATCTTGTCCAACGGTAGTATGTGAGGGACAGTCAGCGATATACTCTATTCCAAGTAATATTGATTGTGGTGGAAACTATAATTGGACAGTGACCGGAGGACAAATACTATCTCAAACCGGTAATCAAGTAGAAGTACTTTGGGATAACATAGGACCAAGTGGCTTTGGTTATATTACATTTGACCCATCTCCCTGTGATGTTAATTGTGGTCAATTGGTTACTTCTAAAGTACCAGTGGTTCAGACAAATGGAACTATTCAAGGACCGACAGCTTTATGTTTGGGGGAACAAGGTAGATACAAGCTTCCACAGTGGCCAACGACTGAAATTGATTGGGAAATAATTGGGGTTGTTGGTAGCGGAATAGTTGATATATATCAATCCGATCAACGTAACGAAGTTGTTATTACACCTCATATAGCGGGAACCTATACTTTAAGAGCAACCTATACAAATACACTTTTGAAATGCAGTGGTGAAGCTGAATTTACATTTACAGTTGAAGAGCAATTGTCGATTATAGGTGATGATATAACCTGTTCAGACGGTACATTAAACTTTACAACTTCACAAGCGATTCCTGTAGACTGGACATTTTCTGATTACACAATGTGGACTCCAACTACCACCTACAATTCGGTTGATTTTAATCAATCGTTCCCTAGTAATACATATTATATTCCAAGAACATATACTTTGACTGCTAGTCAAACAGGATATTGTGATAGTGAACCAAAAATTATAACTGTATTACCTAAACCAGATGAGCCCGAAATTTCAGATATTATTGGCGACTTATTTGTTTGCCCAAATTCAACTTATTCTTATCAAATCCAAAATCCTGATCCCAATCTTAACTATATATGGGAAATTGATCCGATGTATGGCGCTATAAATGGCACTGATGTAGGCGATCAAATAAACATTGACTTTAACGGCGTTTTTCCTGCTGAGATTGAAGTCTATGCTCAATCAATTTCACCGCTTGAGTGTGAATCTGACCCTTTTACAATAATCGTAAATGAAATAGAAGTAGTTGCTGATATTTCAAATACACAAACAGTTATTTGCGGTAATTCACTAGCTGCATATAATGCTTTTGAATTTGGAACATCGGTTTTACATACTGATGGTGATGAATACATCTGGAGTTTTGCAAATGCATCACCAAGCGGCGTTATTGCTGCATCATTAGGAAGTGTAACAAGCGGACAAGGAACAAATTCAATTGATGTAACCTGGAATAATGTGGCAGTTGCAACAACGCTAGATTTAATATTGGAGATAAAAAAATGTAATACAACAACTCAGTTCGTTAAAGAAATTACATTAAATCCAACTACAGAAATTGACCTAGTGGGATTACCTGATCCAGTATGTGGAGGTAGTCCAGTGGTTTTTACTGTTCAATCCATAAATGGAAATTTATCACCTTCTGATGAAGTCACTTGGAATTTCTATAATGGCCCCCCAGTAACTACTCCTCCAGGACAATTTACTAACACTGCGTCTTTTATCAACAATACAACCGCGGATATAGGACAACCTGTGAGCGCATTTATTGGTAATGGAAGTTGCGGGCAATCAAATACGGCAAACGTAATTATTACCGTAACGCCTAACCCTCCAGCAATTATAACTTTAACTAGTGGTAGTAACTCACATTGCAATATTGGAGATATTAATACCACACTCACTGTGTCATCAAATACAACTAATTTATCCAATTATCAATGGCTCAAGAATAATGCTCCGATTCCACTAGCAACAGGGAATTCACTAAACGTATTGCCTGGCGGTAATACAGGGCCTGGCTCTTATACTTTCACAGCCACAAACACAACTACAGGTTGTGTAACAGAATCAAACGCAATTGATATTTTTGTTACACCTTGCGGAGGTGGTAATGGCACAGGTGGTTGTGGAACTACAGAAACAATTACCAACACCTCTTCTTTAACTAGTTGCGGTCAAATTTCATTTTCAGGAAATTTCTCAGGTTCAATTAACACTGAAGATTGGTACGTTGGTGCTGGTGGGCCTTCTCCTAGTGATTATACAATAACCCCCGGAGTAGGACTAACTGGTGTGCCAGGAAAATACAGAATCGTTTATGTGGTGACTTATGATTGTCCCAGCGGAACGGGAACAGGCACTATTAAAAGCACTGAAGAAGTTATAATCCCTTACGAACCTGAATTCTCTTATGTGGTAGAGTGTGTCGGCTCAAATACTTTCAATGTCAATTTTATTGATAATAGTATTTTCTATGCAACTGTTTCTTTACAAGATGTTCGTTTTTATTATAAGCTAGTTAATGGTAGTTATACCCAAACCCCTTACAATTCTAGTTTAAACATATTCGAGATACCAAACTTACCCGCTGGGAATTATGTTTTCAAACAAGAAATAGAAGGTTATCTTATTGGAAATCAAGGTATTTGCTCGAAAGAGGTTACGGTAAATTTGCAAGGGTTGAATCCTAATTTGGCTATAGAAGTAAATCAAAATCAACAAATTAATTGTCATTATGATGCTGTTGGATTTAATTTAAGTCCTCAACTTTTTCCAAGCACAACAGTATTTTGGGATTTTAATGATGATGGGGCACAGAACTCTTTAACTCCCACAGAACGTGTTTTTAATACGCCAAACTCCATTTACAATGTAACATGTGAAGTAACCAATGACCTGGGGTGTAGTGTTATTTTAAATGAACCAGTAGCTATACCAGAAGAATGTTTCTTTGGGGATATTGTATCAAGTCCAAGCCCTGCTGAGGTTTGTCAGAATCAAACCGTTGATTTAACCTATGTTCCGTTTAATGATGTTTGTACTACTGGTGTATCCTACCAATGGATGAATGAGAATACACCCATAGGCTCTCCACAAAGTAGTAATACTTTAACAGTTAGCACAACAGGATTTTATTGGGTAAAGGTGATTAGTGCTAATGGTTGTGAATATTCTTCACCAACTCAAATAAAACCATTTTTTAAAACACTACCTAATGTAAAACTCATTGGAGAAACAACCATTTGTGAAGATGCAGAGATGAAATATAAGATTTCAACCAATTCATCTATTATAAGATGGTTTGTAGATAATACACTCTACAGTCAGTTCAATGATCTTTTAGAAGCTAATTTTACAGGTCTTTTAACCTCAGGCAATTACACTGTTTCGGTTGAAGTTGACGGTGTGAATGGATGTACAAACACTACAACTTTAAATATAAATGTCGTAGCTCCTGTGGATGATATTTCTTTTAATGTATCATATGATTGCACTCCTTATAACGTAATTATTGAGGCAATTCCAAATCCTTCCAATCCAAATATTACCTATAACTGGAGTAATGGAGCATCGACTCAAACTATTTCGGTTCCAGATGGAGGGCCATATCGTGCAATGACCACTTTGGGAGGATGCAAATTAACCAAGGAAATAGATATTCCTAGAAATCCAGAAAACTATCTATGGATTTTTCCAGATGGATGTTATTCCGATTGTATTAAAGAAGGTGGGAAGGATGAGGAAAATAGTTATTTAGTAGGTCCAACACTGCCATTAACTTATTGGGGTTGGAACGAATCAAATCATCCTGTTCAATCTGGGACTAATTCATTTGCAGCACCTTATTATTTAAATGCAGATGGTTTATATTCATTTACGCTAAACACGGGATACTGTGAAGAGGAATCAAAGCAATTAGATTATTCTCTTATAAATTGTGATGAATGTGAAATTGAAAATGTAGATATAGCGCAAATAACTCAAAATAACACTTCTTACTGTTCATTTACAGTTGATTTAAGTATTTTTAGTGCGTCTTCAACTCCTTTTCAAGTAACAATCTCAGATAATTTCAATAATGTAGCGATTTTGCCATCCTCCTTCACTTTGAACCCTGGTGGAAATAATTTACAATTTACGGTTATTCCACAAAATAATTTTTCAGGTGGAATTACAGTTTTTACTATACAGGGCTCTGTTCTAGTGGATGGAGTTTATGTAGAATGCATTTTTGAATTTCAAGTTGATCTACCATCATGCAGTGCAGATGACAATGCAAATCGAAGTAGAATTGTGCAAACTGGAGATAGCAATAGTCAAAATAAGGAGGAAGTGATTTCGCTTTATCCAAATCCAGCTAATGACATGATTACTATTCAATATGATTTGGCTACTTCCAATGCAGTACTTGAAATTTTTGAGATTTCGGGAAGAAGTATAAGTAAAAATAACTTAACTTCGAATAAAGATAAAATCTCATTAGATATAAGTAAGTTCCAGCCTGGAGTTTACATTGTAGTTGTCAGACAAAATAATGGCAGAACTTGGCAGCAAAAAATAATTATTGAATAATTTTTGGTGTATAAATAAACAATCATTACGAGGCAGGCTTGGCCTACCTCTTTTTTTTTTAAAATGTAAACAGTCATGAAAAAAATAATATTATTAAAACTATTTTTATTTTCCTCGCTAATCATTTCAGCACAATGTTTTGAGACACTTACCTTTGGTGGTACTCATACAGTTGGTCAAAAAGCTGACGGTACACTTTGGGGATGGGGACTGGGGTCTTGGGGTGCATTGTTAACAACTAACAATGTTGAGCCAAATCCAGTTCAATTAGGCACAAATACAGATTGGAATAAGGTAAGCAATGGAACAAAAAACTCCTTTGTGATAAAAAATGATGGTACACTCTGGGGATGTGGGAGTAATGAATTAGGTTCTTTAGGAAATAATTCTTCGAATCAATTATTTACCTCTTTTCAGCAAATAACTACAACTAACAATTGGGTGAAAGTATCTGCATCGAACCAATATACCATGGCATTGAAGTCTGACGGTACGGTTTGGGCATGGGGTCGAAATGATAATTATCAATTGGGTAATGCACCTGCAAACTTAAGCCAATTATCTCCTCTGCAGGTAGGAACTGATACGGATTGGGTGGAGATTGCCTCAGGAACAAATAGTACATCTTTTGCTATAAAATCAAATGGAACTATTTGGGGCTGGGGTTCTAACGTTTCTTCCATTATCGTTTTTGGTTCTAGTACTTATACCGTGTCTACACCCACTCAGGTGGGCACAGCCACTGACTGGCTGACCATGAGTGTAGGAGGTCAACACATTTTAGCTCAAAAAACAGACAGTACATTATGGTCATGGGGAGGAGGCACTGGATTAGGGGTTGGAGGCACACCAACGGTAACGAACACTCCGCAACAAATTTCTACAGATAAATGGGTTAGTTTTTCCGCTAGTTCAAGTGGTTCATTTGGCGTTAAAGAGGATGGTACCCTTTGGGCCTGGGGCTTTAATGGAGATGGTCAATTAGGAGATGGCACAACAATTAATCGTTTAATACCCACACAAATAGGAACAGATACCAATTGGAAGACAGTACAATCAAGAAATTATCAAACTACCATGGCTACAAAAACAGACGGAACAGTCTGGTATTGGGGCGGTACAAACTACTACGGAGAATACGGAAATGGAAATAGTTATGGAACAACTTATATAATGACGCCCACCCAAACCCAAGGTATTTGTGTAACGCCACCAGTTGGCGGCGGTCCAACCTATATTAATTCAGCCATTTCAACTGTAACTTCAATTGATGCCAACGGGGTTGGAACTGCGGTTGGAGATAGCGTAAGATTAATTGGTGTGGTGCATTGCCAAAACTTCAGTAATTCGGGCTATGACTTCGTAATCATCGATTCCAATAATGACGGAATCACCTTGAAAAGGCTAACAAGCATTAATGGATACGCTCCCACAGAAGGTGATGAAATTGAAGTAGAAGGGAAAATCACACAAATTAATGGTTTGTTACAAATTATTCCTGATAACATTTTAATAAACCAATCAAATGCACCGCCCCAAACTCCAACAATTATTACAGTTTTGGATGAAACTACAGAGAGTCAGTATGTGAAATTGGAAAATATATCTTTGGTAAACGGTGAAATGGTTTGGCCAAACAATGGAATTATTGAAATCTCTAATGGAACAAATAACTTTATAGTTAACATTCCAGCGCTTTCTTCATTGGCAGGAACTCCAACACCAATTGATTTCTTTAACCTTACAGGAATCGGAAAACAAGATGACAGTTCCAATCCTTTTGTTTCAGATTATCAAATTATCCCTTGTGGTATTGAGCCTTTATGTAATATTGATGTTTCAACAACTTTAGATACCGGAACAGTTACGGTTGCAGATTTAGGTCTAAATTACCAATGGATAGATTGCGCTGATAGTTCATTTATTGCTGGAGAAACTGGGGAGTCGTTTACAGCAACTACAGATGGAAATTATGCTGTAATTATCACCCAAGGACCATGTGTTGATACTTCTGCTTGTGTTTTTGTTGATGTATTGGGATTGGAGGGGAATGAGTTAAAAGGTATTTCAGTTTATCCAAATCCAATTACTGATGAGTTAAACATTAGTAACGAAAACGGAGCGTTGGTTTCAGTTGAAATGATTGATGCGAAGGGAAGTGTGGTTGTAGTTTCTAAGGAGGCTTCGAAGAGTTTTACTTTTAATACTGTAGAGCTGAATTCTGGAGTTTATATTTTGATTGTGAGATCGGAGAAGTCGGTGAAAACTTTTAAGATGGTTAAGTAATATCGTAATATATACTTTGTTTTATTAATAAAAAGTCTCTCATTCGAGAGACTTTTTTTGTAATATTTGGCAGTCTTCAAAACAAAACTTCCTCAACCTCATCAACATCCAAACCTAGATATTCTGAACATTCCTTTATAGAAACATATTGATGTGATTTTTTAAGGTAGTGTTCCTTCATCTTTTTGATTAGCTCTCGAGAATATCGTTCAGACTTTCCAGTGATGATCATTACGTCTTTTGTATGGAGAACGATACGCTTCATTTTACTT
>Ga0307943_1001810_pt1 | contig 11029 bp, 7 predicted proteins | sample OrgLakmetagen177_FD_203149 | JGI IMG/M metagenome (GOLD analysis project Ga0307943, IMG submission 203149) | Saline water microbial communities from Organic Lake, Antarctica - #177 | ecosystem: Environmental > Aquatic > Non-marine Saline and Alkaline > Saline | place: Antarctica: Organic Lake... | reverse complement strand
TGGCCATTTTCGCGCCCAGCCCGATCAGCGCCATGGCGTAGTCGGCGTCGTCCACCCGCCGGCCCGGCGGGCAGTCCTCGTCTTCGCTCTCGAACGGATCGCGCGCCCCCATGATGAGGTCTGCGAGTCTTCGCCAGAAGCTCATGGTCGAGTCTCACGCGCCAAACCGGACCCGACTTGGTCCACACCCTAGATTCCCGCCCCGTCTACGCCCCGTCAAGGCGATGAGTCGCCGCACGCAGTCGATATGCTGGCGCACACCCGCAGCGGCGCGACGCTTGAAGCCGCGCCGCCATCCGTGCTGCATAGCGCCTCCAGCCCCGCAAAGGAGCCGCCCGTGACCGACACCGCGACCGCCAAGACCGAGTTCGAGTTCTGGATTGATCGTGGCGGCACCTTCACCGACATCATCGGGCGCCCGCCCGACGGCGCGCTCACCGCGCTGAAACTCCTGTCCAATTCCGACGCCTATGAAGACGCCGCCACCGAAGGCGTTCGCCGCGTCCTGGGCCTTGAAACCGGCGCGCCGATTCCCGAGCGCGCCCTGACGGCGGTGAAGATGGGCACCACCGTGGCCACCAATGCGCTTCTGGAGCTGGACGGCGCCAGGACGCTGTTTCTCACCACGACGGGCTTTGGCGACATCCTGCAGATCGGCGATCAGACCCGTCCGGACATCTTCGCCCTCGAGATCGAACGCCCCGCGCCCCTGGCCCGCAGCGTCGAGATTGGCGGACGCATGGCCTTTGACGGCGCTGAAGTCGAGCCGCTGGACGAGGCGGCCGCACGCAAGGGGCTTCAGGAAGCGCGGGCGGAAGGGTTTGAGAGCGTCGCCATCGCACTTCTTAATTCGCATGTGAATGACACCCATGAGCGCCGCCTTGAAGCGCTGGCGCACGAGGCGGGCTTTCAGCATGTGACCCTCTCCAGCGAGGCCAGCCCGCTGATCAAGCTGGTCCCGCGTGCCTCCACCGCGGTGATCGACGCCTATCTGCAGCCGGTGCTGCGTGATTATGTGGGGCGGGTCGATCGAGGGCTCGCCGGCGCGCCGCTGTATTTCATGCAGTCGGGCGGCGGCCTCTCCCACGCCAGCCGATTCAATGCGCGCAACGCGGTGCTTTCCGGCCCGGCCGGCGGGGTGGTGGGCATGGCGATAACCGCCGGGAAGGCCGGCTTTGACAAGGTGCTCGGCTTTGACATGGGCGGCACCTCCACCGACGTGTCGCGCTTTGATGGCCACAGCTATGCGCGCACCGACATGGCGCGCCTGGACGGCCGCATCCTGCGTGCGCCCATGCTCAGCGTGCATACCGTGGCAGCCGGCGGCGGCTCGGTCCTGGCTTTTGATGGCGAGCGCGCCCGCGTCGGCCCGAAAAGCGCCGGCGCGGATCCCGGCCCGTCCTGCTACGGGCGCGGCGGACCGCCGGCGGTGACCGACGCCAATGTCGTGCTCGGCCGCATCCAGGCCGACTGGTTTCCCAGGGTTTTCGGGCCGGACCATGACGGGCCGCTGGACGCCGAGGCGTCCCGGGGCGCACTTTCTTCGCTTGCGAAGGATATGGAGCTAGGGAGCGCCGAGGCGGCCGCCGAAGGCTTCCTCGCGGTCGCCGTCGAGGCCATGGCCGACGCCATCAAGCAGATCTCCACCGCGCAAGGCGTCGATCCGCGCGGCTATGCGCTCAACGCCTTTGGCGGCGCGGGCGGGCAACACGCATGCAAGGTGGCCGAGGCGCTGGGTATGACCACCGCCCTGATTCACCCCCAGGCGGGCCTCCTTTCGGCCTACGGCATCGGTCTGGCGCCGATCCGTGACGCCCGTGAACTCGGCCTCGAGATCGGCTTCGATGACGCGGGCCTCGGCAGGGCGGCGGGCGACCTTGAAACGCTGGAGGACGACGCCTCGGACAGCGTCGAGCGCCAGGGCGGAACCCGCCTGCGCACGGCGCGCGAGATCCGCCTGCGCGCCGAAGGCTCGGACACCGCCATCGGGGTCGCCTGGGGCGAGGAGGCCGAGATTCGCTCCCGCTTCGCCGACGCCCATGCACGCCTGTTCGGCTTTGCGCCGGAAAGCGGCGCCCTGATCATCGACAGCGTCGCGGCGGAAGCCGAGGGTGAACCGGCCGGCGCCGGCGGCGCCGAAAGTTCGCTGATGAAGCAGGACGGCGCCGTGACACCGGCCGGCGAGGCCCGGCTGTGGACGGGGCGCGAATTCAAGGCTGCGCCGGTCTTCACCCTGCCGGAGCTGGGTTCTGGCGCGCAGATTGACGGCCCGGCCCTGATCATGGACGCCAACCAGACCATCGTGGTGGACGCCGGCTGGCGCGCGGAGCGCAGCGCCACCGGGATGCTGGTCCTGACCCGCAGCAACACCTCCACGAGCGCGGGCGCCTCCAGCGCCGCCCTCGACCCGATCACGCTGGAGCTGTTCAACCGGCGCTTCATGAGCGTCGCCGAACAGATGGGCGTGGTGCTGGAGCGCACCGCCCACTCGGTCAACATCAAGGAACGGCTGGATTTTTCCTGCGCGGTCTTCGACACCGCCGGCGATCTGGTCGCCAACGCGCCCCACATGCCGGTCCATCTCGGCTCCATGTCGGCCAGCGTGAAGGCCGCGCTGGAGGCTCATCCGGATCTCGGACCCGGCGATGCGGTGGCGCTGAACGCGCCTTACAATGGCGGCACCCACCTGCCCGACGTCACGGTGGTCCAGCCGGTGTGCGCAGAGGATGGCGAGCGGCTCTTCTTTGTGGCGGCCCGCGGCCACCACGCCGATATCGGCGGGATCGCGCCGGGCTCCATGCCTCCGTTTTCAAAAACCATCGACGAAGAAGGCGTGGTGTTTGACGGGGTGAAGATCCTCACCGGCGGGCGCTTCCAGACCGAAGCGGTCAGCGAGGTGCTCGCCAGCGGCGCCCATCCGGCGCGGCGCCCCGACCAGAACATCGCCGACCTCAAGGCCCAGCTCGCCGCCTGTGCGCGCGGGGCGCGCGACCTCCACGCCATGCTGGACAGCGAGGGCCTGGAGGTGGTGCGCGCCTATATGGGCCATGTGCAGGCCAACGCCGAAGCCGCCGTGCGCCGGGTGATCGGCGCGCTGAAAGACGGCGAGGCGGAGATGAAGCTGGATGACGGGGCGGTGATCCGCGTGAAAATCACCGTGGACCAGACGGCGCGCACCGCCTGCATCGATTTCACCGGCACCAGCGCCCAGCTCGGCGATAACTTCAACGCCCCCAGCGCGGTGGCGCGCGCCGCGGTGCTGTATGTCCTGCGCTGCCTGGTGGATGACGCCATTCCGCTTAACGAGGGCTGCCTGAAGCCCATCGATCTGATCATCCCGCCCGGCTCCATGCTGGACCCCCGCCCGCCCGGCGCGGTGGTCGCCGGCAATGTGGAGACCAGCCAGCTTGTGGTGGACGCCCTGTTCGCCGCAACAGGCCGCATGGCGGCGGCCCAGGGCACGATGAACAATTTCACCTTCGGCGATTCCACCCGCCAGTATTACGAAACGATCTGCGGCGGCGCCGGCGCAGGCGAGCGCCTGGACGGGCGCGGCTTTGACGGCGCCAGCGCCGTGCACACCCACATGACGAACTCACGCCTCACCGACCCCGAAGTGTTGGAGCTGCGCTATCCGGTGCGCATCCTGGAACATTCGGTGCGCCATGGTTCGGGCGGCGCCGGCGCGTTTCACGGCGGTGACGGCTCGGTGCGGCGAGTCGAGTTTCTGGAGCCCATGGAGGCCGCGCTCCTGTCGGGGCGCCGCCACATCGCCCCGCCGGGCCTGAACGGCGGCGCGGACGGCGCGCCCGGCCGCCAGCGCGTGGTGCGCGCGGACGGAAGGGCCGAACCGCTGGAGGCGCGTTTCAGACTTGATCTGCAGCCGGGTGACCGGATCGAGATCGAGACCCCCGGCGGCGGTGGCTTCGGGACGAGCCTCTAGGGGCGAGACGACCTGACATGGCTCGACAATGATTGATATTGAACGCATTTATTGAGTAAATGCATTCAGCATAGGTTTATTCAATTTATTACTGCGCAGCTTTCTTCCAAAGCTACAGGCGGTCCCGCGGGGGGTGGAAAATGTTTCGTGTCGCGTATCGCTCCACGCTTGATAGCGGGGTGGGCGAAGCAGAAATTGAGAGCATCGCCACCCAGGCTGCGCAGAAGAATGCGCAGGCCGGCATAACCGGCGTGTGGCTGCTCGACGGCCGTCGCTGCCTGTCCGCCATTGAAGGGGATCCGCGCGAAATTCGCCAGGTGATCGAGACGATCTGGGACGATCCGCGCCACGGCGCCTTCACCCTGCTGGACGTGGGCGCCAGTGAAATCAGCCTGTTCACCTCGCCCTTTCAGCTGATCCGATCCCAGAGCGTCGTGGCCGACCCGGCCGTGCTGGAGCATCCCGGCGTCCGCTGGCTGTGCGATTTCGCGGGCGGCGCCGACGCCTTCTTCTTTGGCGGTTCAGCGCAGTCGCATACCGACACCAAGGGTTAAATTTCGTTAATTTCCATCAGGCGGTGATCCAGCTGCTTAAGCGCCCCGTATGTTGGTATGTTCTATAGACGATAGAACACGGGCGGCCCTCGCGCCGTCCTTCAAACCTTGCCAGCTGAAACGGAGCTGACTTCATGCGTTTCGCCACCCTTCTTGCGTCTTCCGCGATCGCCTTCGCCGGCGCCGCCGCCCCCGCCCTCGCCGACCATCACGGCGCCGCTGATCATCACAGCGAGCCGATCGTCGAGATCGCCGCGGGCAACGAGAACTTCTCCACCCTGGTCGCCGGGGTTCAGGCCGCCGGCCTGGCCGAAGCCCTGTCGGGTGAAGGCCCCTTCACCGTGTTCGCACCGGTCAATGACGCCTTCGCCGCGCTGCCCGCCGGCACGGTCGACACCCTGCTGATGGAAGAAAACAAGGATCAGCTGACCTCGATCCTCACCTATCACGTGGTGCCCGGCGAATATCTCGCCGCCGAAACCCCGGCCGGCGAGTACGAGCTGGAAACCCTTCAGGGCGAGACCGTCACGGTCGTCGTCGGTGAAGACGGCACGGTCACCGTGGACGGCGCCACCGTGGTCATCGCTGACGTGGACGCGTCCAACGGCGTCATCCACGCCATCGACCAGGTGATCATGCCCGGCATGTAAGGCTGATCCATCGCGCGCCCGGCTCCCCCGTCCGGGCGCGCACCGGCCTTATAGACCCCCGTCGCCCGCCCCCCTGGGCGGCGGGGGTTTTATTTTGCCCGAAGGCCAGGCTTCAGTCGTAGTTCAGCGGCGCGGCTAGGAACCGCCGGCGCTCTTGACCTTGGGGCGGCGAGCCGGCGGGCGGTGCACGGTGCGCACATGGGATTCGATATGCTCCAGGATCAGCCCGGCGACGTCCTTGCCGCTGGTGGCTTCGATGCCTTCAAGGCCCGGTGAGGAGTTCACCTCCAGCACTTTAGGGCCGCTTTCAGAGCGCAACAGATCCACCCCGGCGACGCCCAGCCCCATGGCGCGCGCGGCGCGCACGGCGGCCTGGCGCTCTTCCTTGGTGATGCGCACCTTCACGGCGGCGCCGCCGCGATGGAGGTTGGAGCGAAACTCGCCCGCCTGGGCCTGGCGCTTCATGGCGGCGACCACCTTGCCGCCCACCACAAAGCAGCGAATGTCGGCGCCGCCGGCCTCCTTGACGAATTCCTGCACGATGAAGTTGGCGTCCAGCCCGCGGAAGGCGTCGATCACGCTTTCAGCGGCCTTCTTGGTCTCGGCCAGCACGACGCCGCGCCCCTGCGTGCTCTCCAGCAGCTTCACCACCAGAGGCGCGCCGCCCACGTGTTCGATGAGATTGCCGGTGTCTTTGGGCGAGTGGGCGAAGGCGGTGGTGGGCATGCCGATGCCGGCGCGCGCGAGCACCTGGTGGGCGTAGAGCTTGTCGCGGCTGGCGCCGATGGCTTCAGCGGAATTCAGGATATAGGCGCCGGTGAGCTGGAACTGGCGGATCACCGCCATGCCGTAATTCGTCATGGACGCGCCCACGCGCGGGATCACCGCGTCATAGCGCGCAAGCTTGCGCCCGTCATAATACACCGCCGGATTCATTGCGTTGATCGCCATGGTGCAGCGCGCGGTGTTGACCATTTCGGCCACATGGCCGCGCGCCTCGGCGGCTTCTTTGAGGCGCAGCGAGGAGTAGTTCTTCGGCTCGCGGGTCAGGATCGCAATGCGCAGCGGGCGCCTGACCGGCTTCTTGGCCGGCACGTTGGCGTAAAGATCATAGCTCAGCTGACCCTGGACGCAGGACTGGGTGGGATTGACCACCATGTCTTCGCGAATGGCCGTGCGGCCCAGCAGCATGCGGTACTGCATGGTCTCGCGATTGGTGAGCGAGACCTCGATGGGCCAGTCGCGCTCGCCGATCTTCACCGTCGCCTCGATCACCCAGCGCAGTTCGGTCTCGCCGTTGGAGCTGGTGACCTCGCGCCGGTCCACGGCCGGCGCGGCGCACACCACCTCCACCTCGGGCCGGTCGGGGATCGGGTGCATGACGAAGCGCACCTGGGGTTTGCTCTCGGGACCGAACGGCTCCACGGCCACCGCGTGCAGCGCGCTGGTGCGCGCGCCGGTGTCCACCTTGGCCTTGATGGCGGGCAGGCCGAGCCCTTGAAAGCTCGCCCACTCTTCCCAGCCCAGGACGAAAGGTTCTTCGGTCATCGCGTCTTGATCCTCATGCGGCGCCGCGAAGGCCTAGCGCGCGCGGCGCAAAAGGTCCACGGGGCGCGGTCTGCGCGGGCCGGCCGTTTCCACCCTGGAAACACACAGCCTCCGCCGGCGCCCCTGTTCAAACCACCCCTCTGGCCCGATCTTTAACGCCTCAGCCGAGGAGACCGCCATGAGCCGCACTGAACGCCCCATCGTGAAGATCACCCGCGGCATGCCCGCCAGCGACGGCGCCGGGGTGAAGCTCACCCGCCTCATGGGCACGCCGGACCTGCGCGTGCTCGACCCGTTCCTGATGCTGGACAAGTTTCATTCCGATCGCCCGGAAGACTACCTCGCCGGTTTTCCCCCGCACCCGCACCGGGGCTTTGAAACCGTGACCTACATGGTCGAGGGCCGCATGCGCCACAAGGACAACAAGGGCCATGAAGGCGTGATCGAGCCAGGCGGCGTGCAGTGGATGACCGCGGCCGGCGGCATCATCCATTCTGAAATGCCCGAGCAGGAAGACGGGCTGATGAGCGGCTTCCAGCTCTGGGTGAATTTGCCCCGGGCCGAGAAGATGAAGCCGGCGGCGTATCAGGAATACGACGCAGCCAGCGTGGCCGAGGACAACCGCCCCGGCGTCGCTGCGAAAATCGTTGCGGGCCGCACCTCCGCCGGCGTTGAAGGGCCGGTGACCGGGGTGACCGTGGAGCCGCTCTTCGCCGAGCTGGTGATGGAGCCGGGCGCCGTGTTCGAAGAGCCGGTGAGCGACGCCAAGACCGCCTTCGCCGCCGTGCATTCGGGATCGGTGGAGACCGGCGGCGCTCGCTTGAGCGAGGCGATGCTGGGCGTGTTCGGCGCCGGCGACGTCATCCGCCTCACCGCCGGGCCGAAGGGCGCGCGGGTTATCCTGGCCGCCGGCAAGCCCATCGGCGAGCCCATCGTCTCGGGCGGCCCCTTCGTCATGACCACCGAAGGCGAAGTGCGCCAGGCCATGATGGATTACCAGCAGGGCCGCTTTTAAGCCTCTATCCCGCGTTTGAATGGCCCACCGATGCGCCTCATGCGTTGTGGTGTCGACGCGCGACGCCACGGCTGGCGGCGCGCCGCCGATCCGGAGGGACGACATGACGATCCGCACTTTGCTCGCCTGCGCCTGCGCCTTGCCGCTCCTGGCCGCCTGCGGCGCCGGAGAGGACCGGGGCGAGGATTCGGGCGAGGATGTGAACGGCCGCGCCTCCCCTGAAAGCAGCGGCGCCGACCGCGCACCGCGGCTCAGCGACGGACTGCTTGGCGGCGCGGCGAGCCTTGAGACGCGCGCCGGCCCTTCTGCGTTTGCGCTCGAAATCGTCCCCCTCACCGCCCGCGGAGACGAGCCGGGCTGGGTGCTGGAGATCGGTGAGGAAACTCTGTCTTTTCAGTATGATTACGGCGAGCAGAGCCTCACCGCCGACGGCTATGACATGCGCGAGATGGAGGGCGGCGCCCGCTTCACCGTGCCTGACTCCACCCTGCCCGGCGCGGACCTGCGCGTGCGGGTGAGCGATGAGCGCTGCATCGCCGCATCAGACATGCCCCACCCCTACACCGTGGAAGTGCGCCTGGGCGAGCGCAGCTTCACCGGGTGCGGCGGGGATACGCGCAAATTGCTCACCGGAGACGCCTGGACCGTCACCGCGATCAATGGCGAGGCGGTCAGCCCGGGCGAGACCCCGCCCACGCTTGGCTTTACGCAGGGCGATGTCGGCGGCTCCACCGGGTGCAACACCTACGCCGCCGCCTACACCCTCTCCGGCGAGACGATCGATGTCAGTCCGGGCCGCAGCACGCGCATGGCCTGCGCCGAAGGCCTGATGGCCCGCGAGGCGCAATTCCTCGCCGCCCTGGACGGCGTGAGCCGGCTGAGCGTGGAGGGCGAAGGGTCGCTTGTCCTTGAAGGCGAGGTCCACCGGATCGAGGCCAGGCGAGGCCGGTAAGCCCGAGGGCCGAAACCGCACCAACCGAGCACGCTAAAGGCGCCGCCCGGCGCAATCGCCGGCGGGAAGTTATGGCGGGGTGCGCGCGGGCGGCCCCGAAGGACCAGACGCGGCTAAGGCTCCTGGCGAGGCCAGGCGAAGGCCGGCATGTCCCGTAAAGGACAGCCCGCGCGCGACGGCGTTATCCAGGCTCGGCCCCGGCGGATTATCCCCGCCGGACGTGAGCCGGACCGAAGGGCGTGGACGGGGTCGATCGAGCCCCGCGTGTCCACGCTCGGGTCCGCCGGCGACGTTTGGTCTTAACACCTCCTTCCTCGCGGCGCAGTCGCTTGGCGAGATGGATCGAGGTCGAGGGCCATCCGTACGAACGCAGCCGGCGCCCGCCCCTTCTGACCGGACCGTGGGAACGCGGCCTACGCGTCCCCGCCCGCTCTTTTGCGCCCGGCGCGACCCGGACGCTCGAGGCGCCGCCCTCCCCCCGCTCAAAACCCGGACGCCTCCGGACAGCGCCCCCGCCTGCGGGGCGAGGCGGAGGAGTATGCGGGCAAGCGCGAGGGGCGGGGATAAGTTTTGCGTCAGCGCCCGACCACTGCGCGCCGCCGCCTTGTGCGCGCCCTGTGCCCGAAGCCCGCAAAATTGCGCATGCGCGGTTTGCGCGGTGTGGTATAATTGACGGATTGCAGGCGATCCGCCCGCAAGACGCGGAGGGCGTCCCGCCCTCTTCAAAGGACGATCCCCATGGCCAAAGGCCAACAAAAACAAGGCCGCGAGGCGAAAAAGCCCAAAGCCGAAAAGAACATGAAGAAGAAAACCAACGCCTCCGAGCCGTCCCAGAAAACCGGCCAGGTCGGCGGGCTCGAGCACATGCGCAACACCAAGGCGAAAACCAAATAAGCGCTTGATAAGCAGGCGCGCGCCCGTCCGGGCCGCCCTTTACGCCCCTCCTTGAGGGGACGCGCACCCATCAAGCCTTTAAAGGACCCGCGAGACACGCGCGGCACGTCCTTTAAAGGCTTGATGGTTTTTTGGGGGTGGGCTTGCCCCAGCGTTTGCCCCAAACCCCCTTGTCATCCCGGCCGACCGAAGGGAGAGCCGGGACCCCATGCGTTTCCATGAGGGCACCGCCTCAGATCCTTAGATCGGCTTCGCCGTCCGGGATGACAGTGGTGGCGTCCGGTGGCGGCTATGCGGCCGCCAGGCTTGCGGGAAAGCCCCCGCCACCCACACCCCGCATCCTTCGTCACGCCGGCGAAGGCAGGCGGCCAGGGATCAGCGAGCCCTGCGGCCTACGGGACTGTATCCCGGATCAAGTCCGCGATGACGACGCAGCGGCGAACACCGAAGCTCTACTCCGCCCTTCCTGTCATCGCGGAACCGCGAAGCGGTGTCCGGGACCTCAAACCTTAAAAAAAAGGACCGCTTCAATTTCGGACCGCGTTAGGTCCCGGCTCTGCGCCCGCCCTGCGGGCTTGGCCGGGAATTCAGGATCGTTTTAAGCTATATTTGCCCCAAAAATTTGCATAAAATCAGCACGAACATTTGGCCAAACACGCCTCCCGAACTCAGAAGCAATGTCAGCGCGAATCTGCGCTTCATTTACGCCCGTTTTCTGGTGCAAATAGCTTATAAGGTTACGAATTGCTTGTTTAGCAGAACTTCGGAGCGGCCTGCCATTTAGGGTGGTATCAAAATTTCGCACAGCGTTTAGAATGCGAATTTGATTGTCCGCAAATCGCGCCCGAAAGAAAATTTCGTATCCCTCGATATCATCCACAATGTCCTTGCATATGCCAACCTCTGGTGTCCACGGCAGATATGAAATTTTATTGTGCCACTTCTGAAACAACTGGAGTGGAACAAAAGCATCAGTATCGCGCCACTTTTCAACTACTTCAGAAACAACGTCTTCGTCGAGTAGCGCAGACTGCCTGCACTGCGGCGGCAGAATTGTTTGACTTTGATCCAAAAATTTTACTACTTCGTAAAAACCGCCAATTGGCGCAAACTTTACACTCGGCCAATTAGCGGGATTGTTATACCTCTCACTTACAAATTTCCGGAACATCTCGATAGATATTTGGCGGGCAAATTCATCTTCAACGTAAATAACTGCGTCAGGAACGGCCTCTTCCTCGTAAGCAATGCTCCCTAGCGCATAAGTCGGGTAGCAGCCGTTAATAGCAACAACGACTCCATCGTTTTGGCGCTCTAAGAAAATAATGCAGTTTTTATTTACTGATTTTAATATTGTAGAAGAATGCGTTGAAAAAATTATTGTTAAGCGCTTTCTATTAGCCTCTTTCTGAAGATGCTGAACTAGAGCGTTTTCAACGATCTTAGAGTCGCGAAGGGATTCACACGGGCCGC
>Ga0307943_1001800_pt1 | contig 11063 bp, 11 predicted proteins | sample OrgLakmetagen177_FD_203149 | JGI IMG/M metagenome (GOLD analysis project Ga0307943, IMG submission 203149) | Saline water microbial communities from Organic Lake, Antarctica - #177 | ecosystem: Environmental > Aquatic > Non-marine Saline and Alkaline > Saline | place: Antarctica: Organic Lake... | reverse complement strand
CGGATCAATCCGCAGATGAGATTGGCTTTCCTTCTTCCGCTTTCGCTCCTTCTTGCATTTCTCGCTCCTCAAAAACGTTCAAATGATACGACATCCACAACCTTTTCAGGCACAGCCTCTGTCCTAACAGCCAACAGCATCATGGCTCGTGTCCGGGCAGTGCATTTCGTCTTCATGTACTTGGTCCTCTCCACGACAAAGGTGGGCTTGTCAGGGACTGACTCACAGAGCATTCCCTGTGCTCTTGTGTGTGTAGCAGGTGATCTAGAAATGTTTCTTGTGCATGCGTGCCTACTCTTTTTGCCTGTGCGCACAGGGCCACATACTGTATGTACCCGACAGTGCACACCCCCTCCTCACGTGCAGATGGTCGTGCTTGGGCAAAAGGCAGCTTTTGCAAATTTGGATGGCAGCTCAGCCGGTGACTCTTCTTCCAACGAGGAGGGAGCCCTCCGATCGAGCGGCACACAGAGGCAGTCAGCTAGCTCTCCCTCCTCATCCCCTTCTCCTCAAGAGGACCAGGCAAGCTCAGCTTTGGACACTCATGATGTCTGTCAGATAGCAAGTTCAGATGTCTGCATTATTTGTGCTGGCACTGCACATTGGCGTGTGTGGCAATACGCAAACGACCTGATCTTTGTGCACACAGAACGTGGCTATGTTCCTCAACAACGTGTTTAAGAAAGCATCAGATGGGATGACCACGTCGGAGGGTGCTAATAATACGTCATCTAGAGGGTCTGCTTTCTCTGAAGACGGGAGCCGTTTGAACGAAGACATCAGCTTCCTTCTGGGGATGGCCAATGATACAGGTAAATCTCGATCTGTACAGAGGGAGTGTAGCTTGAGCAAAAATGTGTTCAATTTTTAATGATCTGCAAGTAAGATGGTGCTTCCTTTATGACCTTGTAGCTCTGACCCAGTTCAAGCATGTCAATTGCTTTGCATACAGGGATGCCCCCTGAGGTGACAGGCGCCATTGAGAAGCAGCTCCGTCAGCAGCAAGCATCTGAAGGCAACATCGAAGAAATTGAGGTAGGAGCTGCACAGATGCAAATGACACAACTCTAGATGAAGGTTAAATTAGCCCAATTACACTGAAAAGCAACAGGAATTTTCTCACTGCCAAGCAAAAATATTTATTGCAAAAGCTCCATCACTTCTGGTGCTTGCAAAACTCCATCTCCCGGGGCAGAGATCACGGACAGTTACCATTGAGCCTCCTCGGAGGATCCTCGTGGCAAAATCATGCAAAATGCAAGCAAGCTGCAAACCACCTGTCTGTTGTAGGGGTAACGATTGTAGAACATCTACGAGGGTGTGGCTGCAAATTTGGGTGACAAGAGTATTCCTGCAGTATTCAACCCTATGGAGATCTGGCAGCCGTTAACAAGAGCCACATTCACGCATGTAGAGATGGTAGGAGGATTCCTGAGCCCGAATCTTAACATAAACTGTCAGAAATATCAGCAGGTCAGCATTAAGGAGCATTAACATAAATTTAGTTAAATTTTGTCGGAACATATTGGATGCACTGCTGATGGGAGAGTCTTGCCTGGCGATGGTGATAGGCTTAAGTTGCCTGCAAGTGTTTGCAATAACAGAGATGCAGGATGGATAGCAACTGCCGCACTGTACAAGGGACGGCCCAATGAATGAGGAATATATCAATACATCCAGCTTGCTTGGTGCACAGTGTTTGTAGAAGTGCTATGTGTGGGATATTGTGACCATACAGCAGACACATGCATGCAGTACACGAGCAAGGGTGTTTGGGGCAGGGGGTGATGCCAAGCAACAGTGGAATGAGGCCAATTGCAAATGGGCAGGTGATGAGCTGAATCTTGTCGTAATCGGATTGATCACCCGTCTGATACTTAAGAAAAAGTGTCTTAAATGCATCACCATTTTTGTTTCCTTTGCGTGCCCTCTAGGCACACATCAACGCCAGTAATACAGAGAATAGTAAATATTTGTTCCTGAGTAATGGTGTCAAGACTGGTGCCTGAACGATCTGAGAGCTGTCCATCATTTGATACGTGCACTTCCACCACACAAACTGCAAAAGCAAGTGCAAAGAAGGGAAACGCTCTGTGCTGGAAATTTGCATGGGATTTTTCAAATAGAGTGTCACATAGAAGTGTGATTACTTGCTTCAGCTCAGCAATACTTCGTGTTTGCCAGCCATTTGCTCTGTTGCTTCACAGGTGTGAATGGGCCAAGGTGCGCTGCACAAGATTCTCTCACGTGTTTGACCATTTGCTGGCATATTTAGTGCTGGAACACGTGTTGTCTGTAGGACTCTGTAACGTCGTGGATGAATGTCAGAGGTCCAACAGATCTCCCTTGGATGGCATTTGAAAGGGGAAATCTAGAACGTTGTAGGTCTATATGGGATCCATACAGACCATTTTCAGCAAGAGGAAGAGAGGCTTCCTGTGCGTTGGCACCATGTGTGCTTTCCTTCGACATAAGCTGCATGCTGCACTGATTCTTTGCTTGGTCAGGGCAGGGTGTCTGTAGCTGACCCAGGGCTGACTCGGGGGCGCATGTGCGCAGGCAAAAGGATAACACAACAAATTTGCAAACACACAGTTTTTGAGGAGCAGCTCCTTTTCTGAACCCCCTGCCTTTTCCACCATTATCAACTCTTTCTGTTACCCAATGTATGCAAGCTAATGCACACATGGCTGATGAATCAAGCATCTGGAGGCAATTTTGGAGCAAGTGATGTAGCCTATGTGACCTTCTGCTCAGATGTAACAACAGTTCTGGATTACTGCCTCTCCTGTATCTGCTGCTTCTAGCTCTATCAAATCTTCAGCTTGTACCTTTTCCTATTATTACACACTCACAGTCAGCAGCAGGCACTGTGGCCTCCTTCTTGAGGCTGCCTCCAACCCTCGGAACTGGCAAGAACTTGGAGCTTTTTACATCAAGACTTGAGGCAATGCAAGGTCTACGCGACCGTGTCAGTGGGTAGGTCGCTGCACGTCGGCGCAGTGTGGCTGTGCTTGTTGTTGCGCCCAAAACATTCCTGACCACAGACAAAGAAAAAAACTTTCTTATGTTCAAGAGGAGAGCATTATCCCACGATGCTATACACCTGATAAAGTAATTTTCCTCAGATCGTGCCTAAATGTCAATGCTTCTCACAAACCACAGGCTGCTGCAATTTGACCAGCTGCGCACAATTGATGGCTACCTACTGACTGCTCAAGAACTGGCACTTGGATGGGTAGCAGTGAGTGAGGGCTTGTAAGTTTGCAATTGACTGATGCTCAGATGGTTTAGTCTGAGGTCTGGAGATTGGGTTTATCTTGTGCAGGGAAACATTCTTTATAAGCCACGGTATTTGCTCAAGCAAACAACCAGCCAGAGACTTTGGATGTGCTCAGACGCTCGTCCCGAGTCCCAATTTTGAGCAGAGTCATCATGATGATGAAATGTGCAGTGCAATGGATGGGTTGGTGCTTTTTCAAGCTGTGAGACAGCAAGAAAACATCCGGGAGAGGGAAAGAAATCAATCATACACGCTTGAAGATGAACGCTCAGGTTGTTCGCTCAAAGAGCGGAGAGGAGGCTTTCCAATGCCCCTCCCCTGCAGGCCTTCCCACTTGCCCAGCTGGCGTTCCTAATTGCTCTGATTGGTCTTACAGCAGCCATTTTTGGTCTTCTTGGAGGCATCTTTTACATTGTGTCTGCATCGTTGGCTCTTGCTGCTGCCGTTGGATCAGCAAGCGAGAACAGGGACAGCAGTAGGATAGAAAATCAAAAGGTCAGTCCTTCCAATACTCACTACGTGAAGTCAAAGCTTCTTTGCAGCTTGGTGCTCTTCAGAGCAAAGAATTGGTAGCAAGGTGGCTTTTTACTGAGGTTTATGTGACGTACTTCCAGTCTTTCTTCCCTAAATGCAGTGTTATGCTCGCCTAAAGGAAGCAGCAGGAGGAATGAGCGAGTAAGTGATGATAATTGCAATTGACTCGTCAGGAATTTCCTGGCTCGGTTGAAATGCAGTTGAAGCGATTGAAGTACGGCTGGGATAATTTTCAACCACATTACAACACACACAGCTGGATTTAATCGTGCAGGTGAAACTGACTGCTCTAATCGCACTTTAACCACGATTTCCGCATTCTAAAACAACATACAAAACAACAAACCCTTGTCAAGTGTCTCTTTAAATGACAAATGACAGATGTTTGATCATTCTCATTAATGTCCAAAAGTAATCTGGTAGCAAAACATCCCTCCCTGTTATTTATGAATTGCAGAAACATCTTACCCCTTGCATTTTCTGAAAGAGGCCTTGCACCCATCCAAGTGGCTATTTCTGTTTTAGAGCTTACAAATCAAGCAATGGACGGCCTGCTCAACCCTGGTGGTAAGATTGATGAGGCATCTTGAGACAAATTAGGAGGTGATGAGGGTGTGAAATTCATTAACAGGCGCTAATTAAAACTTTGTTGTGAATCAGAAGCGGAAGCATCAGATTTTGAAGAAAGATTAAAAGAGAAAAATCAAGTGCAGCCGCAAGTACGATAGAGGGAGCATAACAAACTGACCATTGGCAGAGAATGGCAATTGTAACATTGGCACAGTTTCCTTGAGCAAATACAAAAGCACGTGTCTCCACCTAGCATGTTTGAAAGTGAATTAATAAGTAGGATCAACTTTGGCATTTTTGTCTCAAAATCTTTATCCTGAGAAATTAAATGACCACGCACCCGGTGTATTGGCACGACCTATATTCTCATCAAGCATCTATTGTGTCAGCACAAGCAGTTACAAGATTCTCTACCACAAAAACAAAACCTCGGTCAACAGGAATTGTAACTCAGGTGCACATGGATTCTTATCCAAGTGTCAACCAGCCACTCTTCTTAATTCATCCTGAAGGAGCTTTATGGTATCATCAACATGTTAAACCAAGTTGTAATATCCTCATTAGATACACATTAAGGAGATGTATTGTTCTTTTTTGTTTGCATTGTGGGATGCAGTAGGCGGCAGATTTATTGCCAGAGAGACTCACAGAGAGAGTCCCTAGCAAGTTGCTCTACGAAAGCAAAAGAAAGAAAGAACAAGCTCAACTTTAAACCAGTTGTCATGACCAAGGAATGTAAAGATAAAGAAAACAAGTGAAACACAGAGTGACAAAGCAGCGTATCACTTTCGCTGCACTACAAGAACAGGAAGTATTATGTTTTACTCTGAACTCAGCAATACCTGGTACTAAAGTGGCTCCTTTTTGTTATATGGGGAGTCGTTTTACCGCCTGCAATTTATCCTTTTCTGACATCTAAATATGAAGGCTGATCCCAAAAACATAGAGGATAAACAACCGTGGATCTGTACAATGCAGGGATGTTTGGTGGCGAAGATAGCTCATCTGAAAGCGAGCAAGGATTGTTGTCATACCTCCCAGGTGGAGACATATTTTCGAACCTCGGCGAAGGAGGAACAGGTGGGTCACGGGCACACTTGAGCGAGTAATAGTCTGAAATAGCAAATAATATGTGTCTATATGCAATGACAAATAAAAGAGGCGAAAATAGTTTGAAATGCTAAGCACAAAAAAGGTAAGGAATTTGAAACACTAGGAACAGGACCCTCAAATTCTGTTCCTAACTCTGTGGTTTTGCTGTTGCATATCAGGAATGTTGTATGAAAGCAATGGTGTGCAAGATCAAAAGTATCAGACTTCATAAAAGAAAAACGCAGGCAGTGAAAATGCCATCCCCCCACATAAGGACATGGAGCCATTTTGGTATCGGGTACCATAAAACCCTTTCACCAGAAGAAGGAGAAAAATATCAAGGGGGATCAGGAAGTTTACAGGCTTGACCTGAAACCGGCTCCTGATGACAGATGATAACAGTACTGGAAAGAGCACACACATCATTATTTAGCAACTTGTTCGACACATGCACTACAATGCATACGTACACATTTACTCAGATGGGTCTTTGCTGGACAGTCTTCAGAACCTCATTCCAGGTCAGTCGTTTGTGCTTGTTAAACAAAGTCAGCAAAGATTTTACTTGGTGCACATCACATTGTCAGCTTGCATACTCAAAGTACACATGGAGCAAAATGGTATTGCAGCTTCTTTTGCTGCTTTATGTTCTTTAGTTGTAAAAGTAGATCGCTAAGACACGCATGCCACCCTTTTACATACTTTGCAGACAGTGGAACTATAGCTGATGCCTTCCAGGATGCAGAGTCCACAAACCCATAAGCAATCTTTTACGATACAGTTGATTTATATGCTATTCGTAATCTTCCATCAGAGTATTTAAATTTAGCCTTGTTTAACAGAGTATTTGGTTATAGAATGGCATTCTTGCAACACTTGCACATTGGTTTGTCTGCACAACGACAACTTTTTATTATCTTAGCACATTGCAAACCCGACCAAAAATGAATTTTTTACAATCGCTCGATTAATCTGTGCTATGTAATTGGGAATTAAGCATGAGCACTAATGGGTTTGCAGGATTATGCAGTGAAAACGAGGCATTTTAAAGTAAAAGTCTAGCTGGCAATGATTGGCGTGCAGTAAGGAAAGACAAGCAACTAGTGATCATTTGTTCTTTTTGTGCATCGTGAGATGCAGTAGACGAGGGTTCTTTTATGTTTTGTACTATCTGTAAAGGCAAACAAACAAGAAGAGCACGGCAAGGGCACAAGGAAGCTCCACTGCACAGGCAAGCAAAACCCAAGTTTCTAAATATCCAGATTATACAGATGGACAAGAAAGGGAAGCATGCACTTTTGTGTGAAAGTACATTACACAAGTCACTGGCCTGCAAAAACTAAAGTTCTTTTGCAAGCAGAGAACTCTGCAGTTCTATTCTGACTTGGCTCCGCCAGATGTTGGAAGGGAATTTACACATGAAAACTAAACCTAAACGCTGTCTAAAGGCCAGGTGTAAATATGATGGTTCCTACAGCGCAAGCTGTGTCAAGACACTTCCAACTGACATTCGGTTGCACTCGCCTCCAAGTATGTGAGTACTTCTGCAGCAGGCTGCAGAGTACTTTGTAGTTTTTTTACAAAAGATATAAATTAGTGGCGCTGCGCTTGGGGACTCTAGGTCCATTCAATTCACATAGCTTTTTCTGGCGCTGTATGTGCTTAAGGTCTCTAGGAACAAGTCAGAGACCTTGGATTCATAGCCCATATTTGCAATCCATCATAGCCCATACCTGCAATCATGCATAAGCTGGATACCATAACCTCGTCGTGACAGCCAAAGGTCTGCGATGAGCAAGGGCTTTCTTGCCCTTTATTGAATTCCCAAATGGCATGGTCTCCTATACCTATGCCTGGCAATTCTGGCTGCCCTAAGCAGAGTTGTGTGCAAAGAGAGGGCTCTTGGAACCAGGTCCCTGCGCATCCCAGCTAGCCTTGCATGTGCAAATGCATGAGCTGTGCGTTTGCCCAATGCTGGTGCTCAATGCATACCTGCATCCTCAAAATCCTCAAGATCTTGTGTTTGACCTGATGTGTGTGCCTAGTGTCATGCAAAGGAAGTGCAAAGCAAGTAAGATGGCTGGCATGGCTGGTGCAGGCCTGTTGCAATCGCCCTTGCCTGTAGTGGAGGACGGCTCTATGGGGCTGAGACTTTGCCACTCTGAATCTCCGTTCTCAATCCCGGCATGGCTGGCATGGCATGGCTGGTGCTTCTTGTGAGTGCCCTCTCCGCGCGACGCGTCACCACAACAACAAGTGACCGGAATGCAATTGTGCTGCAGCGATATTGAGTTTAATTTCCTACTCATCGCAAACATGCAACAACATGACTCCGCTCGGGAAACGCACGTGAATTTCGCGGCATCGCCATTTGAGACGGTAAGGCCCTGTATGTCTTAAAATTAAGTCTTCTTTCCAGCTGTATCAATTTTATAGAGGAGCTCAAAAATCCGACTTGCCACCAGGGCATAGTACGCCAATCGGAAAGCACCATCCTTCTCAGCATAAGCTTCTCATTCGATTTGGCTGTTAAAAGTTTAGGAGAAAGGTGAAATTTTCCAAGCTATAAGGCTCTCAGTTTCTCTAGCAAACCATAGGCCCTAGACACTTCGTGTCCTAGGGTCCAATAGTGGCAGACAAGGACAGTGAGCTGACGACTTCCCACCGTAAATAACCAATTCCTGAAGATTTTCCACCGTAAATAACTTCCCACCGTAAATTACGCCTGAGGATTAGATTCTGACGGTCAAAACCGTAAATTACGCCTGACCGTCAAATGACGGTTGACGGCGTCAACCGTAAAGTGGACAACACTGAGGACAATACATGCCCACTCCTACCACAGCCAATGCAGACGGACACTCACATTAGAAGCCTTGTTCACGTCAGCGCCGCTTGAAAGCAGGTGCCGCACCACTTCTATGTGGCCAGAGAATGCAGCCGAGAGCAGAGGCGTATCACCAGACTGCAGGTAAGTACAAACACACGGAAGCGTCAACCCTTTGAGGCATTTGAACTCATCACAGATGAGGTGTGCAACCATCTTACGTACACAATGGCTAGACAGCGTATGTGTGCGTGTATGATGTGTGTGCGTGTGTGTGAGAGGTGTGTGCGTGTGTGAAGCGTGTGAGTGTGTGAGGTGTATGCGTGTGTGAGGTGTGTGCGTGTGTGATGTGTGTGCGTTTGTGATGTGTGTGCGTGTGTGATGTGTGCAAGTATGTGTGCAACAACTTCAATTCACGCCAGTTGAAAAATGCACGAAGCAAGTCAAGCTTAGTACAAGATGCTGCTATGATAAGTTGTAGGATGCTTGGATTTCCAGCTCCAGCTTCAACTACTAGCTATCTCATGGCGTGTTTGCTGATGATCAACATTAAAGGAAAGAGCAGAAAATTACTCACCGACGCGTCTGCGTAGTTGATGTCTGTGTCTGGTGATGCCAGCAAGCCTTTCACGGCAGTCAGATTTCCGTCGCGACTGGCAACACATAAAGCCTTTGCACCCTCCTGTAGGGGAGGCACATCACATTGAGAACTTGAATGGCAAACAACTCAGACTGTGTGAGCATATATATATTGAGCAACAAGTGTTCCACAAATATCGTAGGTCATCCTGCAAAATTGAGGGCCGAGTGCAAAGACACAGCCAGATACGCTGGATTATAGGCTTAGCCCTGCATGTAGCTCTTCCTACACTGTTGCTGGCTGGCGAGCTATTCACTCAATGGACCTATTATCATGAAAAACAGCGTCTTGGAAGGAGATCAAGATCAAAACAGCTTCATACTATCACACCCACCTTGATATATTTACCAGCGGCTGCCTGATGTTCCCTCTCTATCTCTGCTTCCATTGCTTTTCTTGCTGCCACTGCCGCTTCCTTTTCACGCTCTGCTTGTTCCAACCTCTTGTTCAGAGCCTCCTTCTCAGCCTTCTCAGCTGCCACCTTTTCAGCTTGCTGCCTGGCCAAGGCCCGCAGCTGTTGCATCTCCTGCTCCATCTTTGCGATTTTGGCATCCCTCTCATGCAGCATATCAGAAAGCTGGGAAAAGGGCACATGTCAGGCAACACAGCAGTTTAGCACGTTACTGCTATTGCTATTGCTAGTCAAAAGGAAGAACAGGTTGCTATGGTTGCTGAACCGCAACTAGTGACATGATAGGCAGGTCAGGGTGTAAGTCGATCATTCCTTTGGGTGGACTGAAGTCCCCAAAAAGCCTTAGAGGAGGCAACAATGGGATAACGGCCATCATTAATGTGAACGACCAAGACAAATACAACAGCATTTTCTTTCACGGAACGAGGGCATGCCGAGTGATTTGTAAGGCCATTCTAGACTGTTTGGAGGTCCAGTGAAACATTCAAGAATTTGGGCTACTTCATCAAATATAATGCACAATTTATAAGAAGGATGGTAATGAGTACAAAAGATAGAATAGACTATACAAGCTCACATGAGCATGCACAGAAGGATGGCTGCGCGTACACACATAGGCACACCAGACAGACACACACCTTGTGGTCATCTTGTTGGGGCAGGCTTGAATTAAGATTCCTCAGCACACCTTCCAGCACCTGCACATACAGTGCATAATGAATGAAGATCCCCAGCGCACTTTGCAATACCTATGGTGTGATTTCTTCTAGGAAGTTATGGTAAACTCCACAATGGGCAAGGATACAAATGCAGCACGCCATTATTTAAGAAAGGCTCAGCATTTATCAATGCTCATTTTCCACCCACCATTGATGAATGGCATGGCTATGTCTTGTCACATGAATGGCATGGATGTGTCTTGTCACATGAATGGCATGGACATGTCTTGTCACATGAATGGCATGGCTATGTCTTGTACCGTAATTTAGTATGTTAACTGCAAGCAAGCCACTTTCCCAAACTTGACCTTTGCAGGATTTAGGTCAGCATTCTTACTGCACAAGATTGTGCAGAACTGGTCAAGCACCATAAGGACACATGGCAAGCAAGCCTGCATTACACGGGCTGCCAGTGGGCATGACCTGGCTGGCCTCTACAACATTCCAAGTGCAAGACACTAGAAAACTAGATTCAATGTTCAGTCTTTCACTTTCATCTGAGTTTACAAGTAAGACGTTCTTAGAGTCAGGCTTTTGCAATGCATGTTCTCTGGTGTATGCACAGGCTGTGTTTTGCCAAGTGTGAAAAGCCCTCCAAACATTGAACCAGCTGGTAAGCATACCTGCACAACATGGCTCGCAGTGGGCCGGGCACTGTGGTCAAGGTCCAGACAGGACTGGAGAAGGCTTTGGAGCTCAGGTGCTGCAGGCACACTGGGCACCGTGGGAGGCTCTCGGTCAACCATGAGCTGCAAATGCATCGTGGAAGCATGCTGGTTTTTATGCATGCTGCAAGCTGCTGAATTATTCAATGGACCAGGATTTCCATGCGCATTTTCCTATCACCAAATGATGTCACCACCTTGTAATTGACGAACAAAAAGCTTGTCAATGTTGTCACACAGCAAACATTGATGCATTGCAAGGAGCAAAAATGAATGGCAGGCGTATACTAGTACTTATAGAGAAAGTTTTTACAGAGAGGA
>Ga0307943_1001720_pt1 | contig 11395 bp, 12 predicted proteins | sample OrgLakmetagen177_FD_203149 | JGI IMG/M metagenome (GOLD analysis project Ga0307943, IMG submission 203149) | Saline water microbial communities from Organic Lake, Antarctica - #177 | ecosystem: Environmental > Aquatic > Non-marine Saline and Alkaline > Saline | place: Antarctica: Organic Lake... | reverse complement strand
TTTAATACTGAGGTAGATGAATTTAAAAAATTGAAGAATAGGATTCATCATTTTAAAGCGTTGATATTTTGAAATGCGTTCTGTCATGGTATTGTTTTTTAAAAGGTTTTCATTTTGTGTTTTACTGTATTATTAACTAGAACAATTTACTATTTTATTCTGGAATTAACCACCATAATGGGCGCATTTTCGCTTTGTAGATGAAAGCATAGTGTAAGGCTAATTTTAGCCAATGACCTGCCAGACCAATTTCTCCAAAAGTTTTACCCAATTGTCTTCCTTGTGTTTTTGGATATTTTTCGTAATCTGGAACAATAGGATAAGTTGTTATGCTCACGCCACTTCCTTGTGTCATTCCATAACCCGCAGAAGCAATACAAGCAGCACCCATATTTCCCAAAGAACCTTTGTGATGTAATGATTCTTTACCGTTTTTAATACTGTCAATTATATTGTCTGCAACTAACTTAGCTGTAATACCAGATGGCATTCCTGTGCGAGGTGGTGCAGGTGAAATAGCTGTACCGTTTTTACTTTTTCTGGGTTGTGAAATGGCGTGAGGAGGAGCAAAGGCTATTCCTGGTGCAAAAATAGTGTTGTAGCTAGGATTTTGATAAGTTTCTGGCCAGTCTCTTACAGACCATTCTTCGTAAGGTTTTGGAGTGTAGTCTGCATCTACAACCATAAAACCTTTGAAAAGTTTTTCAGTAATGTCCTTTTCATTTTTATCGTAAGCTTTAAATCCGTGACCAGAAAAAGCAGGAATAAGCATTGCAAAATCGTAGGTTTCGGATTTGTGTTCACCTTCAAGGTTTTCATAGTGTGCAATACCATCTTCAATTTTTTCTACACCGGCACCTAGAATCCATTTGATACCGCGGTCTTCAAAAACCATCTGAACCATTTCACTAGACTTCATTGTCATACCACTATAGCTAAGTAACATTCCATCCATTCCAAAATCACCTAATTGGTATTCATTAGAAATCCATGTAATTTCTGCCATGTCACGTACTTTATGACGACGTAGTTCCTGTTCCACATTTAAAATATATTCAAAAGCAGCGCCTTGACAGGTAGCTTTGGCATGACCGGTGCCTATTAAAATTTTGATGTGTTTGCCATTTTTCATTTGCTCGATGACTTTTTCAAGTCCTTGCCAAGCATGTTCTGCGTGAGTGTATGTACAGACCGAATAAGTTTTGTTTGAACCCGGAATTAAGCCTTCAGTAGCTTCAAAATTAAGTTTGGGTCCTGTAGCATTTATTAAATAATCGTAAGTAACTTTTTCTTGTGTACCTTTTTGTTCCCCAACTACATATTCCGCTAGTATATAAGGTTTTTGTTCTATTTTATCGCCTTCGGGGAAGAATGAAATTGCCTTTGCTTGCTTGTAACCTATGTGTTTCTTTTTATATAATGGCGCAAGTGGAAATAGTATTTCTTTAGACTGCATCCTACCAATACCTACCCAAATGTTAGAAGGAATCCACTGGTAATTACTATTAGGTGAGACCACTACTACTTCGTGTTCTTTAGATAATTTTCTGCGTAAATGCGATGCGGCAACGTGACCAGAAATACCTGCTCCTAGAATGACAATTTTAGACATAATTTTTTATTTGTACCAAAGTTAATCTGCTTATAAACAGTAATCTGTAACTTGTGTTACATAGGCGATTATTTTTTCTTTTTGTAGCTCCAAACTGCAAGTCCATTCATTATTATTGCATATAAAAATGTTTTGAGTATCTGAGGTAGAATGTCCAAAAAACCAGAGCCTTTAAGCATTACCATACGCATTACTTCTACAAAATATTTTATGGGGTTGAATTCTGTGAGGATTTGTGCCCATTGTGGCATGCTTTCGATAGGTGTAAACAGTCCACTCATTAGAATAAAAATAACTGTAAAAAACCATGCAATAAACATAGCTTGCTGTTGTGTATCTGTAAAGTTTGAAATAAAAAGACCAATACCTAAAATAACTAAAATATAAATAGAGGTATAGAAGTATAATAAAAGTAAACTACCTATAATGGGAACATTGAAAATCACTTTGGCGATGATAAGCCCTACCGTTAAAATGCCCATTCCAATAACCCAAAAAGGAAATAATTTACCAATGATAAACTGACTCTTTTTTATAGGTGTTACGTTTATTTGTTCTAGGGTACCTATTTCTTTTTCTCGCACAATGTTCATTCCAGAAAGAAACAGGGTAATCATTGTTACCAATAAAACTAAAATACCCGGCACCATAAATGTTTTGTAGTTTAAGGTTTCATTATACCAGAATAAAGGAATGGTTTCAATGTTTATGGGTTGTATTTGGTTATCTGATATTTGCATCAAATCAACTTTAATCTCTTGGTTAAAATCTTGAATAATTTGAGTTACATATACATTCTCAAGACCCGCAGCTGCCCCATCTATGGCATTTATTGTAATTGCTAGACTATGGTGTTTTTCTTTTTGTAGTTCACGTTCAAAATGCCTAGGAATTTCTACAATAACATCCACGTCACCATTAAGCATTGCTTTACTGGCAATGGTTTGAGAATGATAATCTGTAAGTACATCAAAATAGGCGGACGCATTAAATCGTTCAACTAAGGCTCTGGAGGTTGGGCTATGGTCGTTATCTATATAGGCAAACTTGATGTTTTTAACTTCAAAAGTCGCAGCATTGGATAATATAATAAGCTGAAGTAAGGGCAAAACAAAAATGATTGGCAACATACCTTTATTTCTAAAGATTTGTTTGAACTCTTTTTGTATAATGTAGAGAATTGTTTTCATAGTTTAAGAAGAATAAAGAATGTTGAAAAAAAAACGATTTTAGTTACATCTACCTTTTCTCTATTTCCATTTTTTTATTCAAGTCTTATTTTATATTTTTTGACACTTATAGCCATAAAAAACGCAGTCATTCCTACTAGTATGAGCGTTTCTTTCCAGACATATTCTAATCCTACGCCTTTCAGCATAATTCCTTTTATGATGATGATAAACCATTTTGCAGGTATGATGTTGCTAATTACTTGAAGTGGTAATGGCATACTCGCTATAGGAAAAATAAATCCAGAAAGTAGAATAACAGGAAGCATTAAGCCCATTAAAGAAATCATCATCGCGGTTTGCTGTGTTGCTGAAATGGTTGAAATTAAAATTCCTAATGCGAGTGCCGAAATGATAAACAAAACACTCTCAAATGCCAACAAGAGCAGACTGCCTTCAATAGGCATTTTAAAGATGAAAATGCTTAAAACAACTATAACTATTGCATTGATAACCGAAAGGAATATATAAGGAAATACCTTGCCAACAATCACTTGTAGCGGTTTTAAAGGAGAAACCAATAAGATTTCCATAGTGCCTAATTCTTTTTCTCGAGTTATAGAAATAGAGGTCATCATTGCTGAAACGAGCATCAAAATAATAGTCATTACACCAGGCACGAACATATAGACACTTTTGAGTTCTGGATTGTAAACCATTCGTGTTTTTGGTACTATTTGATAGGTAATTGTGAGGTCATTATTTAATTCTTTCTGGTATTTCTGTAGAATTGCATTTATATAATTACTAATTGTATTTGCGGTATTTGGGTCTGTAGCGTCTGTGATGATCTGTATGGTAGCTTTGTGTTCTTTGATGAGGTTTTTACTGAAATCTTTTTCAAAGTTTAGAACAGCTTTTACTTGACCCTTTTTAAATACAGAAGCAATATCTGCTTCACGTGTTACCATTTGTTTGATACTGAAATATTTTGAAGCTGAAATTTTATGTATTATTTCATTTGTAGTAGCATCTTTTGAATGGTCTAAAATAGCAATATCAACATTATTAATTTCATTGGTAATCGCAAAACCAAATAGCATAATTTGAGCAATAGGCATTCCAAAGAGAATAAATAGCGAGCGTCTATCTCTAAAAATATGGTAGAATTCTTTTTTTACAAAGCCTATGAATCGTTTCATCCTCTTGCTAATTTTAAAAACACATCATTCATATTATTTACTTTAAACTGTTCTTTCAATTTTTTAGGTGTATCTATAGCTTCAATTTTACCGCTAACCATAATAGAAACTCTATCGCAATACTCAGCTTCATCCATATAGTGTGTGGTTACAAAAACAGTTGTTCCTTGGTTCGCGGCTTTGTAAATCATTTCCCAAAATTGTCTTCTTGTAATAGGGTCAACGCCACCTGTTGGTTCATCCAAAAAAACAATTTTTGGATCATGAAGCAAAGCCACAGAAAAGGATAGTTTTTGTTTCCAACCTAGTGGTAAAGCGCCAACTAATTTATTTGCGACGTTCTTCAATCCTAATTCTTCAATCAGAATTTCTGATTTTTCTTTGATTCTTTTTCTTGACAAACCATAAATTCCACCAAAAAATGTAATATTTTCTGTAACGGTTAAATCATCATATAAGGCAAATTTTTGACTCATGTAACCAATATTTTTTTTGATATCCTCTGCATGCGTAAAGACATTAAATCCTGCAACTGTTGCTTTACCAGATGTTGGGTTAGAAATGCCAATCAGCATTTTCATAGCTGTTGTTTTTCCTGCTCCATTTGCTCCTAAAAACCCGAATATTTCTCCTTTTTCTACTTCAAAAGTAATCGCATTTACAGCTGCAAAATCCCCAAACATTTTGGTTAAACCTTCTACTTGTATGACTTTGTTGTTTTTCGTTTTTTTCCAAAAACGGATAAGATTTAAAAGCCTACCAGGTCTTTTTTTGTTTTATTTTGCTAATTCCATAAATGTATCTTCAATGGTAGCTTCTGTTTTTTCAATTTCAATATTAGATAGGTTTTCTGATTCTATAAATGCTTTTAAATCTTCTGGATTAAAATTAGTTCTACTATCCGTATAATGTACAAATTCGCCAAAAGGATATACGCTATGTGTATATTTATAGATATTTAAACTCTTAATGAGCTGATACATATTGTTTGCACGTACATTGTAAATCTGTTTTGGAAAATGTTTTACAATCGCTTCTGGTGTATCAATTTCTAAAATCTTCCCATTTTGAATTAGTGCAATTCTATCACACAAAGCAGCCTCATCCATATACGGAGTAGACACTAAAATGGTAATGCCTTTTTGCTGCAAACGCTTCAACATCTCCCAGAATTCTTTTCTTGAAACTGGATCTACTCCTGTAGTAGGTTCGTCTAGAAACAATACTTTAGGCTTGTGAACTAGTGCACAACAAAGTGCTAACTTTTGTTTCATTCCTCCAGAAAGTTTTCCAGCTCTACGATTTTTAAAAGGCTCTATTTGAATATAGATGTCTTTAATTAAGTCGTAATTTTCTGCTATGGTAGTTCCAAAAATAGTAGCAAAAAAGGTCAGGTTTTCTTCAATTGTTAAATCTTGGTATAGCGAAAACCTACCAGGCATATAGCCTACACTTTTTCTGATGCTTTTATAATCTTTAATTACATCAAAACCTGCAACCCTTGCTGTGCCTTCATTTGCAATTAAAAGTGTGGTTAAAACTCGAAACAAAGTCGTTTTACCTGCGCCATCAGGACCAATGAGTCCAAACAATTCGTTTGGTTTTACTTCAAAAGAAATGTCCTTTAGGGCTTTTACTTTTTTGTATGATTTTGATATGTTAGAGATAGATATACTCATTATTTAATCAGTAAAAAATTACTATCTGTTATAGCATTAACTTCATGTTTGACCTCTTTGGCTATCATAACATATTCGCCTGCCTCCAAAATAATATCTCCGGATTTCTCTTTATATACTGCTTTTCCAGAAACACAAATTAAAATTGCTGGAACATTACTAATGTGTTCTTTTAATTGCTCCCCAGATGCAATTTGTAACGAAATCACCTTCCCGCCTTCAGCTTGAAATAATAATTGTGTCTGCACAGATTTATCGTCTGTATGTAAATTTCTTAAATTCATTTTGGATAGTTATTTTTAGATTGATGCATAGTGTTTCCTGTACTTTTGCATCCTATAAAAATTAGTACTACAAGCAATAAAATTAGATTTTTCATATTTATTTAGTTTAATTATTTTTATTTATCCATAGTTCTGCGGGCATTCCTATTTTTAAGCTACCGTCATTGATTACATCTATTTTTGCTGCATAGACTAAAGCTACACGTTCTTCTTTAGTTTGAATAATTTTTGGAGTGAATTCTGCTTCCTGTGCTATCCAGCTAATGGTTCCTTTGTAAGATTTCATCTCTTTTGCTTGGTCAATTTTAACGGTTACTTCTTGTCCTATTTTTATATTTGCTAATTGAGGTTCACTCACGTATACACGCAATTGCATGGTGTTTAAATTTGCGATTTTGTAAAGTGGTTTTCCAAAAGAAGTGATTTCGTTTGGCTCTGTATATTTAGTTAAAACAGTTCCTGATACAGGATTTATGATTTTACTTTTTTCGATTTGGTCAGCAACTTGTTTTAGTTGAACATCAATAGATTTGAGCTCATTCACAACTGGTGCATTATTAATTTCTACACTTCTTATTTGATTTTTAATCACATCTATTTCACCAAGCACATCATCCAATTGCTTTTGTGTTCCAGCTTCGTCTTTTATGAGATTTTCAACTCTTCTTTTATTCGTGTTAGCCGTTTTTAATTTAGCATTTAATACATTTATTTGCGATAAAACTCCTTTAGATTTTGAATTTATTACTCCTTTTGAAACTTCTAGTTGCTCTCTTTTTAATGCTAGTGGAATAGTATCGATATAACCTATAAATTGCTCTTTTTTAAGTACATCACCTTCGTTCAGGTCAAAACGCATTAGTTTCCCATTATTTTCTGCTGAAATAGTAATCTCTGTAGCTTCAAAATTTCCGTAGCCATCTGCTTTTCCGTTGTCATTATCGCAAGAAAATAAGCTTGTAAATAGAATGCTTATTGATAGTATGTATTTGTAGTTTTTCATTTTATGTTTTTTAGTTGTTTCCTACTTATTTCTGTCGATTTTTTTAGTTTTGTAATGTAAAAAGCTTATTTAACTGATAGAAATATTTTATTGTCCTTTGATGATATTATAGTTCGCTTTTGCTAATTGTAACTGAATTTCGTGCTTTACTAAGGTGTTTTCGTGGCTCACATAAATTTTCTGGGGATTAGGCAAATAATTTCTCCAATCTAAACATAAAGAATTTGACATCTACTACCCCCCTTTGATTAGCTCTAAAGAGTTTTATTTTTGAGTTGAATGATTCTGCATTTGCGTTTGTGTTTCTATTATCAAAGAAGTTTAAAATAGTTTCGAGATGATATTTTAGGCTATTTACAGCTGTATTAAACACATTAATTTTTAGCTTTTTGGTGTCTTCTATCCACAGGTTTATTTTTTCTCTTGCTTGTAATTTGCATCTTTCTTCATATATGTTTCTAAACTCTAATACGTGTTTATATGCCTTTTCTAATATGGGATAATTTTTGAACAATAGCTCGGCTCTCTGCTTTTGATTTTCCGTCCATTGATTTGGTTTTTTAGCGATAATGTATCTGCTTCTTGCTAGCAATTGTTTATCAGTATCACCATTTTTTAGCAGTAAAGGCTTGTATTTTAATCCTTGATCTTTAGCAGCTTTAATCCTTTGATTCTCCTTTTCTATTTCTTCCCATCGGTACTTAATCCTTAAATGTTGGAGAGCCTCCATGATTAGTTTCACTACATGAAAACGGTCTGTAACTAATGTGCTTTCTGGAAAGCATAGTCTTGATGCAGCTTGCATATTGTTAGCCATATCAAGAGTTATTTCTTCGACTATTTTTCGTTTTTCCAACGGTATTAAGTTTAAAACATCGACTATATCTTGACTTTTAGTGCCTTTGATACTAGCTACTAGTGTTTTTTTCTTGCCTTTTCCGCTCTTATTGGTTACAAAGGTGTATAATTCTCCTTTGGATAAACTAACTTCATCTATGCTTAAATTTGTTCCTATATTTTCTGGGAATATCAAATAATCTTCTGCATGACTGTATTGTTCCCATTCTTTAAAACCACTGATTTTTTTCTTGTAGTGTCGCTGTAATAAATTGGCTTTTATGGCATAATAACTAGCAATATTACTTATCGTATCTTCTCGGGTCTCTACCTGTACCTTTTAAAAAATCTGAAAGCTCAACTGTTAATTTTGAACCTTCAGCTATAAATGAATAGTCGCTTTTGATGATTATTGATTTATCATTCTTTTGACGCCATCTTCGCCTTTTTATGCATAAATAAACAGCTTTGCCTCGTATCGGAAAATCTTGTATTGAAGTGCGTGAATAAAACCCTTTGGATTCATATTCTGATGCATTATAATCAGGAGGGAGAACATTCCTCTCGTCTAAATAGATGTAAAAACAGTCTTTTTTGGTATTTAAATCTCCGAGTTCTCTGAAATCTACTATGGCAAAATAATCAAGTAAACCAGTTGGTAAAAAGGAGCGTAATAGGTCGAAATCCATCAAATATTTTTGACAAATCTATGACTTCTCCCCATATTTTTTACCTGACCCGTTTTCGTCTTCAAATAAATTAGTGAGTTCTGTGATGTATGCTGATGAAGTTATTACGCCATTTTTCAATTGCGAATCGGCAGCTTTCAATACGTCTTTTCTAAGATGTATGATTTCTAAATCTGATATGATAAATTCTTCAATTTTTTCAATTTCCTTTTGTTGCTGATTCAGTTCTATATTTGTATTTAGTTTAAATGTTTCGGTTTCAGTTTCAATAATATCCTTATTGATTGCTAATGACTGTCGTTGTTTTTTGTTTGAATTCCAATCGAACACATTCCAATTTAATTTAACACCAGCTATATAATATGTTTGAAACGAATTATCGAGCATATTCAGTCCTGGATTACCGTATCCTCCTGTTGCAAAACCAAATAGTTTTGGTGCATTTTGTTTGGCCATTAAGCTCTCAGAATCTTCTATTTCTTTTGTTTGTAATTTAAATAATTCTAATTCAGGTCGTGATATATCAGACTGTAATTCATTTTCAATTAGTGGATTTTGAAATTGAGTAGAAACATCTAATGGTTGATTTATTAAATAAGAAAGGGTCTCAATAAGTGCTAGTTTGTTACTCTCTAATTCTTGAGATTGTTGATTTATTTTTAATAATTCGGCTTCCAAAACTTTATCAGATGATGGTAAAATCACTCCATATTTAATACCAGATTTTACTTCCTTAAGTTTTGCTTCTAATTGTGTTTGCTTTGCATCTAATAATAATTTAGATTCTTGAGTTAAAAGTATCGAAAAATAGAGTTGGTTAACCTGTTGTTTTAATTGGTATAAATTGACTTCAACTTGTTTTTGCTTGGTTTTGAGTTGGGCGTTTTTTAAGTTTAACGAAGCATTTGTTGTACCACCATTATAAATCAATTGGTTTATTGAAAGTGTTGCTCTATACTGGTCATTGTTGAGTGGTTCTATGTTGCTGTTTGGAATAGGAACTTCAATTACATCAGATTGATAGGTTGCTTGAGCTTCTAACAGAAGTTGAGGCAACTTTGAAGTAGCAATGGCATCTTTATCAAGTTTGTTTTGAATTTCTAGTAACTGCTTTTGTTGAGCTAGTGGATAATTAGTGGTAGCTAGCTCATAACATTCTTCTAAGGTTATGGATTGTTGTCCAAATAGGGGAACTGTGATTAAGCAGATTAGTAAGATGAGGAAGGATTTCATATTAGTTGCGTTTTATAGAATTGATAATAAAGTCTGCAACTTCAGTCTTGCGACTTTCCACAAGTGCAATATGCGCTTGATCGTCATTATTTGTGAATGCTTTAATGAGTGGTTTTCCTAAAAAAGGAAAAATATTAAGTGAAAGGATGTTTACAAATAGTTGGTCTGCATCAATAGGTTGTATAAGTCCTTGTGCTATTTCCTCCTGTACTTTTAATTTGAATTTTTTCAGGTTAGGGAAGTCAGTCTTTGCTTTTAATTTGTCTAGAAAAACTTCATTTCTATTCAGTTCTTGAATGATGAAATTAGGCAAGTAAGGATGTTGTAACATAAATGATGTGTAATTAAATGTGAAGTTTTTAATCTTCTCTTCAATAGAAGATTCATCATTCATTATGGCATTAAGTTGTGGTGCTATCATTGTGAATGCTTGATTAAATACAGCTTCAAACAACAGCTGTTTGTTTCTAAAATAGTAGTGCAACATCGCTTTGTTAATCCCAGCTTTGTCTGCTATTTCTTGCATACGAGAACCATCCATTCCTTTAGTTTGAAAAATTTGTTTTGCAGCTTCTAGAATCTGACTTTCTGTAGTTTTATCTTTTTCTTTTTTCATAGCTAACTATATGGTTTAACCATTTGGTTGACAAAGATAAATGTTTATTTTATATCCTTCTTCATTTTGTAAATTATTTTGAAATAAAAACGATTTTTAATTAGAATCTGGCTATTGTATACCTCGTTTTTAATTTGCTTTATACTGCTCTAACTAGTATAAACATGAACTATTCTTGAGTTTAACAGTCACTTTACCTTTAAAAAACAGCTTATGTAACAAAAGTCATATTGCTTATAAAAAACAAAACCTATTTTTACAGAAATAATTTTAAATAAACTTCAAATGAATAATAGCTCAACCACCACTATCTATATTGTTGCAGGTATTATTATTCTTCATTTTCTAGTTGGTTTTATTTGGCTAGCCTATAAACTAACAAAGAAAAAAGATGACACTAATAGCTAGTATCATCCAACTTTACTTTTCCATTAAATGTTTTATATAGAAAAATGAGGTAGAATGCTAAAAGCGGTGCTCCTGCCAAAACCATAGTTAGCATAATTCCTAATGATTTTTGAGAGGATGCTGCATTATAAATTGTAACACTATAACTAGGGTCAATAGTAGATGGTAATAGTACTGGATATAATTGAAAAGCAACAAGCATTAATAAAAACGACATGGTTAATGATGAAAAGATAAGTGCTTGAAAATATTTTTTCTTAGACACTAATCTAGGCACATTTGCTACTGCTAGAAATGCGAGTAATGGCAAGATGAAAAACAAAGGCTGTTCTTTAAATTTATCGGTTACTCCTGGTAAAAATATCAAGGTGTATAACGAGGTTATCGAAAAACTGGTAATAAAAAAAATCATTCCTTTTTTAAGTAAAAAAGTAAGTCTGGTATGTAAACGACCTTCGGTTTTCAATAATAAGAAGATAGCACCTTGTGTCATAAACAAGGATAGTGTGGTAAATCCAGCCATAATTGCATAAGGGCTCAAAAAAGCAAAGAAAATTCCACCTTTGTAAGCGTAATTCTCACCTATTTCAAAACCTTGCAATACATTACCTAAAACTACCCCTAATAAAAAGGCTATAAGTGTATTGGACACAAAATAGATGA
>Ga0307943_1001706_pt1 | contig 11460 bp, 10 predicted proteins | sample OrgLakmetagen177_FD_203149 | JGI IMG/M metagenome (GOLD analysis project Ga0307943, IMG submission 203149) | Saline water microbial communities from Organic Lake, Antarctica - #177 | ecosystem: Environmental > Aquatic > Non-marine Saline and Alkaline > Saline | place: Antarctica: Organic Lake... | reverse complement strand
CGCTTTACGTTCATCAGAATAACGAGGCACTATCAACACCTGAACCGCCCAACTGGTTAATAATTAAGTAGTGCCAACTATCCTGCCAGAGGGGGAAGGAGGGAAAGAGTAAACTAATTAAAGCAATAGAGCAGAAAGAAGTTGAAACCAAAAGCTTTCCCAATGCGGATGTAAATTTCCTGACGTTCGACTGGTGTTCACCTGAAATGGACCGTAACTGGTGGTGGCAAATGCAAGCTTGCCCATTTTTGGGTTGGTTTTCTCAAAGTTATCAAATTTTTACGCCTGAAGAGCAGAAAACTTTGGTGACTTATTGTCTCGGAGCGTTCAAGCAGTGGTTGGGTCAGGAGTCGGACGGAGAGAATTCGCCATTGCGCTGGCACGATCACGCGACGGCTTTTCGGCTTACCAATATCGTCAACTGGCTTGTTGCGATCGGTAGTAACAGTGAGCTTATACAAGAAGTCTTTAACTCTGAGCCCCACATCAACTTCGCCGAAGTGATCACTGATCACGTTATCTGGCTAAACGAAGAAAAGAACTACTCAAAACACACTAACCATGGTTTTGACCAAGCTCTAGCAACTTACTCTCTCGGCCTCTATGTTGAAGCTGGCTACTGGGAAGCAGAGATCTAGGTGGCTCAGAATCGCCTTCTTGAAGAAGTAAATTTTGCCTTTACCGAAGAAGGTGTTCACAAGGAAAATAGCCCTGGGTATCACGTCTTTATGATGCACAGGCTGGAAAAGCTTGTTCGTCTCAAGGCGATTGGGGGTGAGGTAGTAGGCGTTGAAGCGAAGAAAATACAAGATGGGGCAGAGCGTTTTCTGGAAGCAATTACGTTGCCGGACGGCATGCTACCGATGGTCGGTGATACTCGAGGCGGTCAGAAGGGGAAGCAAACAGAGATTCCGGAAGGGCCAGTGGTTTACGACTTCTCAAAATCGGGTTATGTGGTCGTTAAGGGAAAGTACAAAACTAAGCCTTATTACTTTCTGATGAAAAACTGCCATGATTCGAACTATCATAGGCATGATGATGATCTTTCGATATATTTTTGGCTTGATGGCGAGGTGCTTCTTGGTGACGGAGGTTTGGGGTCTCATAACGAGAAAGATGGAAAAAGGATCCAGCTGAGATCTTACTCTTCGCACAGTGTGCCTTTCCTTAAAAGCGTGGCATATAGAAACAGGAAGTTTTTGCCTGATGAGCCAAGTCTTAGCTTTGGTCGAGGGACAATAAAAGGCTGTTCTCACATGTTCGGCATCAAGATAACTAGAGAAATTGACATCTCGGCAATAAAAGATGGGACAATTACAATTATTGATAATCTCGATCCCTTATCTTCGGAAAAGGATTGTGATCTGTCAGTAAACTTTTTTTCACAAAATTTTTTTAAAGGGGATCTTGAGTCTTCTTGTCGATGGTTAATAACTTGTGACAAAAATCTACTCGCAACACTAGAGTTTACTTGCTCTACTTTGGGTGGGGGATTGAACTGCTATGTTAAACAGGGGGTTATATCTAGTCAGTATGGAAAGTTTTGCGAAGCTCAATCTCTTGTTGTGGATGGTGAAAAAGTTCGACGGTTAAAAACTAAAATATATATAAGCGATTTGGTGTGGTCATGATTATTCTTGAGTCAAGTAGTTTTGTAAATAAAAATAATTGTTTTTCTGGCGTTGTATTTACTGAAAGCTCTTTAGTAAAAAATAAAGGTTGGGGAGATGGTGGAGAAGGAAATGGATCATATGTTTCAAGACACTACGGAAGTGTTGATGGCGCGTTAAGGTTTTCTGTTTCGGAATCCCCAATAGTTTTGAGATTTTTGGGTTTATAAGTATTTTGAGTATTTTGAGTATTATTAGTATGAAATTTGAAAGCTTGAGACTGATATCAGAATATTGCCAGAACGATTTTTTCGGGTCGCTAAATAGTGATAAGCTACTCGTTTTTCTGCCTTCTGTTAATGGTAAAAAAGTATATCCGAATTATCCACGTAGATCCTGGGCCAATGAATTGTCAAAAAAATATAATGTGTTATATCTGAGTGACCCATATCAGCCATTACCTCAATATGAAGAGCCGATGGGATCTTGGTTTATATCGCCAGATGGTTTTTTGACATTAGAAGTTTTGGCAAAAAAAATAAGTTTGCTGGCGAAAGAAATTGAAACTGACGATGTGGTTTTTTATGGATCTTCCATGGGTGGATATGCTGCAATTATCCTTGCTTCTTTGCTCGATGGGTCAAAGGCAATTGCAGAGTGTCCTCAGCTTTATTTGAAGAAGCACCCTGGGAGTCGTTTTATTTGCGAAAACGTCCTTAATAATGAAATTTGTATTGATAGTGTTGAACCTTTAGCCTTTTTGAAGAATGGAAAATCAAAACATATCCGTTTGGTATGTTCAGTTTTAGATAGGCATTACACTCAACATGTACTTCCTTTTATTAAAGAGTTAGAGTCAATGAGTGAGGATGTTGATATTAGTTTTATGCTTCAGGCATATATTTATTCTAGCTATAAGAAAGGGCACGTGGCAATGAATAGAGAGGATGCCAGAAAGGTAATTGATGAGGTGTTTTCTCTATGATTAGTGAGCATGTAAAGGTTGTAAAGTTTTCAGAGCTAGATGGCGTCTTAGATCGATTAGTTATTAAGGTTTTAGATTTTTTCAGAGATCCTGACGTTTTGGGTTCTATGATCCTTGAGGCTAAATCAAATAATTTTTTGACCATTCCGTCTATTTATACAGACCGTTATGCTTGTTGTACTCAGGGATTTTTTTGTGGACAGAATGCATTGATTTTTAAAGATAAAAGTGAGATTTTTATTGTTACTCAGTTGAGTTCTCTGGTGTATGGCATCTTGGATGTTGATAAGCGTATTTTTTACTCGCAAGAAAGAAATCCTGGCCGACAAGATGCTCTTGTTCGTCAGCTTATTTCGAAAGTTGATGTGAGAAGTAGGTCGGATGGGGTCTTCTTGGGCATTATAAATGGCTACCAAAGGCCATATCACTATTTTTACGATAAAGCTCCATTTTTGTGTAATTTAGATCCTTCAATCATAAGTGGTTCCAAATTTTTATCTGTTCGTGACAGGGCTTTTCTACCTGCTTCTTTTTTTGGGGGGAGCGATGAGGTCATTGTCGATGATTTGTCTGAGTACATTGATAATCGCGAGGGCTTTGCAATCGATGTTGGGCATCCTTATAAATTTGAAGGGAAAATTCGCGTTAACGATTTTTTTGATGAAAAAATTGAAAATATCTTTAGAAGTGGATGCGTTAAAAACGAAACCAAGAAAAATGGTGCGCCAGTTATATGGATTGGTGTTTGCCAGGAGAAAAGGCGATGGGTTGAGTTCCATGACGCAATTAGAATGCTGATCAATATAATTATTATCGATTTTCCAAATGTTTCTTTTATTTTTGATGGGTTAACCCGTCCTGAATATTTTGATGAAATTGACTTTAAAAATATCGCTAGGGTTAAAAATGATTCCTTAGCGGTTGAGAATGTTGTTAATAGTTTTAATGGCATTGATTACGTGAACTTGGTTGGCAGAACAGCTAAGGAAAAGTTGGCTTGGGCTTTTAAAACAGACTTTTTTATATCTAATGCACTGACTGATTCGATGTGGTGTTCACGATTTGCTATGAAGTCTGGAGTTTGTTTTTCATCCCGCTCATCTGAGTCAGAAGTTTTTCGCCAGCACCGTCATCCTGTAGCTCACATATTCCCCTTCGAATATGTTCATGATCTTGGTGACGAAGGCGAAAATTGGTCAAAAATGGATTTTTCTATTGATCCCAGTTTATTTGTTGATTTTACCGTCTCTAGGCTAAAAGAGAGCTTAGTCAAGGCGCGTTGAATAAGTCTGGACTTAAACCCAGGGATGTGAATTTCTTCTATTGGAGATGGTATGACCTTTCTTGACTGTACGTTCCGCGACGGCGGTTATTATAATGCCTGGGATTTCTCCACCGATCTGATCCATCAATATTTTGAAGCCATGCAGGCCGCTGGCGTGGATGTGGTGGAGCTAGGCTTCCGCACCCTGAAGAATCAGGGCTTCCAGGGCCCTTGTGCATTTACTACTGATGACTTTATCCGCAGCCTGACGATTCCGTCCGGCTTGACCATTGGTGTGATGGTCAATGGCAATGAGTTGGTAGGGGAAGTGCCGCAGCAGGAAGCGCTGGAGCTGTTGTTTCCGAATACAGCTGCAGACTCGCCGATCGATTTGGTGCGTATCGCTTGCCACATTCACGAGCTTGAGAGCGCCCTGCCGGCGTTGGGCTGGCTGAAGGAGCGTGGCTATCAGGTCGGCTTCAACCTGATGCAGGTGGCGGATCGCACCGAAGAAGAAGTGAAGGCGCTTGCCCGGCTGGCCAAGGCCTACCCGATGGATGCGCTCTATTTCGCCGACAGTATGGGCAGCATGAGCCCAGATCAGGCCGCGCAGATCATTAAGTGGTTCCGCAGCGAGTGGAAAGGTGCCATGGGTATTCACACCCACGATAATCTCGGTCTGGCACTCTCTAATACCCTGCGCGCATTGGATGAAGGCGTGACCTGGGTGGATTCCACCGTCACCGGCATGGGCCGTGGCCCGGGTAATGCTCGTACCGAAGAACTCGCCATTGAATTGGCCGAACGCCGTAACAAAAAAATAAGTATGGTGCCGTTGATGGCGCTGATTCGCAAACACTTCAAGCCGATGCAAGAGCTTTATGGCTGGGGCACTAATCCATATTACTACTTGGCAGGTAAATACGGCATTCATCCTACCTTCATTCAGGAAATGCTGAGCGACTCTCGATACGATGAGGAAGACCTTCTGGTCGTCATAGAGCACTTGCGCGTCGAAGGTGGTAAGAAATTCAGCATGAATACGCTAGATACAGCTCGCCAGTTTTACCGCAGTGAAGCAATTGGCAATTGGTCGCCCAGGCAAACTTTTGAAGGTCGCAATGTCTTGCTACTCGGGACAGGCCCTAGTGTCGCACGCCACCGTAAGGCACTTGAGCGCTACATTCAGCAGGCAAAACCGCTGGTCTTGGCTCTTAATACTCAAAACGCCATTGATGCTGAGCTGATTGATTTTCGTGTAGCCTGTCACCCGGTGCGTTTGCTGGCTGACTGTGAAACACATGTTAATTTACCGCAACCCTTGATCACGCCTTTTTCTATGTTGCCAGAAAACGTGCAAGCTTCTCTTGCTGGTAAGAAAGTTTTGGATTACGGCCTCAGGGTAGAACCAGATACCTTTGTATTTGGTGACAAAATTTGTGCGGTGCCCAACTCGCTTGTCGTTGCTTATGCTTTGTCTGTTGCGAGTAGTGGTAACGCCGCTAAGGTTTTGATGGCGGGCTTCGATGGCTATGGCGCTGATGATCCGCGCAGCCAAGAAATGCATCAGCTGCTTGAACAGTATCAAACAACCGAGAAATCTCTAGATCTCGTCGCCATTACACCTACCCGTTATGGGCTCCATACGGAGTCTGTTTATGCCCTCTAAGTCGCCAAAGGGAATACGCACAATGCGCAGTGTTGTAGTGATACCTGCCCGCTATGGCTCCAGCCGGTATCCTGGAAAACCGCTAACAAATTTACTGAGCAAACCGATGGTGCTATGGGTCGCTGAGCTATCTTCTAATGCGGTCGGTAAAGAGAATGTTTACGTAGCAACAGAAAGTGAAAGCATTGCTAAAGTCGCTGAGGCTGCAGGCTTTAAAGCAATAATGACGACCGACGATGCGTTGACAGGAACCGATCGCTTAGCTCAAGCGGCTGAGCAGATAGAGGCTGATATTTATATCAACGTGCAAGGGGATGAACCTTTGGTTGACCCTGCGGACATTTTAAAAATACGTGATGCCAAGCTTGACAACATGGATGACGTTATCAATGGTTTTAGCTGGGTCGCTGATGGGGAAGATCCCTACAGCGTAAATATTCCAAAGGTTATTACCACAGAAGATAACAAGCTTATCTATATGTCTCGCGTCGCGCTTCCCGGGTTTAAAGATCCCAAGCTTGCGCCAACTCGTTACAAGAAGCAGGTGTGTATTTACGCTTTCACACGTGAAGAGCTGACGTCATTCCGCGCATTTGGCCGTAAAAGCGAGCTAGAACACAGCGAAGATATCGAAATCCTGCGTTTCCTTGAAATGGATAAAACGATTCGCCTAGTAGAAACAAAGCCGGGCAGTTTAGCGGTCGATACTCCTGAAGACGTAGCAAAAGTAGAGGCAGCCATGCGTAAGGCTGGGCTAGGATGAGGCAGGCAATCGAAGCATATGAAACCCTTGTTTTCGACTGCGACGGCGTTGTTTTAAACTCCAATCGAATCAAAACCGATGCTTTCTATCAAGCCGCTTCGCCATATGGTGAGGCAGCGGCCCAAGCGTTGGTTGACTATCACGTTCAGAATGGTGGTATCTCTCGTTACAAAAAATTTGCACACTTTTTGAAGAATCTTGTCGCACCAAGCCAGGTAGGGCCCACTTTAGACGAGCTTTTATCCAGCTACGCCGCCAAAGTTCATGAAGGCTTAATGAGTTGTGACATAGCAGAAGGGTTGGTCGCCCTTCGCGAATGTACGGCTAACGCGCGCTGGCTGATTGTTTCAGGTGGTGACCAGGCAGAATTACGTGAAGTGTTTGCAGTCAGAGGTCTTTCAGAGTTGTTTGATGGCGGTATTTTTGGTAGCCCCGACAATAAAGACGATATCCTAGCCCGGCTGCAGGAAAACGTAACGATTCAACAGCCTGCGCTTTTTTTAGGCGATAGTAAGTACGACCATCAGGCGACTAGTGCTGCTGGGCTAGATTTTATATTTTTAAGTGGCTGGAGTGAGGTGAGCGACTGGGAGGCGTGGGTTACGGACATGGGGCTTAGTCATTTACGTTCTATTCAAGATCTTGTAGAAGGTTAATGAATGCATAAAGCGTGCTCTGACAGCTTCGGGCTTTTAATTGAGATTTGCCATTTTAAGTTGGCCAAAGGACAGCCCGGTACTAATAGTCAGTCAGGAATCGTTATCAGTTTGGATATTAAAAATAAGGGTCAATTTATGCCGGACAGCCAAATCGAAAAATTGGAGAAAGCCCTTCTTCAGGCTGGCAAAGACAATGCTGATAAATTTACACGCGACCTGGTCATTATTCAAAACCGTCTCTACTCCCAGCTTGAAAGCCTTTCCTGGCTACAGCGCCGCCTGGCCATCAAAGGGCAGTTGCCGCCACTGCGCGGTTGGGCTGCATCGCCAGATGTTCTGCTGCGCCTGCATACCCACATCATGGCCACGCGGCCCCGTGTGGTGGTGGAATTCGGCAGTGGGGCGTCTACGCTGGTAATTGCGGATGCATTGAGTCAGAACGGCACCGGCAAGCTGATCTCTATGGAACACAGCGATTACTACGGTGCGCAAACGCTGGAGACGCTCGAAGCCGAACAACTGCAAGGCTGGGTAGATCTGCGTATCGGCGATCTGGAAACCTGGGAAGGCGAACACCTGAACCCCGAGGGCGCTGAAAAGCCTTCCCGTTGGTATGCGCGATCGCTATTGGACGACATCGAACAGGTTGATCTGCTGTGGGTGGATGGCCCGCCTGGCGCGACTTGCTTATTCAGCCGCTACCCCGCATTGCCGGCTTTGGCCGATAAGCTTTCGCCCCACGCTGAGGTGTGGCTGGACGACACCATTCGCCAGGAAGAGCAGGATATTTGCGAGCGCTGGACAAAAGATGGTGGCTTTGTGGTGGACTATTATCCGCTGGGAAAAGGGTTAGGAAGGCTTACTCGTAAAGGTTCAAAAACCAATGCTATCTCTGAACCTGCTTCCCCGGATGACGTGTTTGATTTCTCGATAAGCAACGATCAACAGGGCTGATTCAATGCTGGCGCTCCATGCGAGCGTTACCTTGTTATTCGAAATAAAGCAGCGTCTTTCATCAGAATGGGAGTGCTTGGAGTAATCGTTTTAGTGGATAAAGCTGTCTATTTTGATGCGGATTGGTATTTGCAGTATTACCCGGATGTCGCTAAAGCGGGGGTAAACCCCTACCAACACTATCTGACCCATGGCCAATTTGAAGGCCGCCAACCCGGGCCGAACCGGGCTATTGCCTGGGGCCATCATTTGTGGTGCGGGCGGAGCGAACTCATGCTTCCGCTGCTCGAAGCCTTGGTGGCAGGTGAAACAACACCGCCCCATGAGCGTGTATTGGCCTTAACCGAACTCATGGTTTGGTATGGCGCGGAGCAGCGATGGGTTGATGTGCAACGTTTGGCGCGCGGCCATGAGGCGTTGCTGACGCGGGCGCCTCGCATTGATGTACTGAGTTTGCTGTGGTTTGAGGCAGAGCTCGCCCTAGGCTCTGGTGAAGCCCCAACTCGCTTGGCGGAACTTAAGCAGCACTTTCCAACCTGGCCTTGTGCGACCCTGGCCGAGGCGAACCTGTCTGTTGCAGCTTTTCAGGCTGTTTCAACTCATGTTAATTCTTCTAAGGCAGACAGCGCCTGGCTGGCAGCGGTGAATGCGCTTTTGGCTAAGGTTGAACCCGGGCCGTTGCTGCCATTGGCGTTGGCGCCGGGCAATGTGGCGCTGTTCGACCGGTTACAGGCCGGGAATAGGGCAGGCGCTATCGCACAGGTTGACAAGCCCTGGCAGCGTTTCCCAGTGCTTCGCTGGTTGCCTGGCGTGGCCTTGCCGCTGGTTACCGTTGTGGTGCCAGCCTATAACGCCGGCACTCGGTTATTAACCGCTTTGCGCAGCCTGGAAGCTCAAACCTGGCCAAACCTTGAAGTCCTCGTGGTTAACGATGCGAGTAATGACACAAACGATGAATTCGGCTCTTCAGACGATTCCAGCCATACCGCCGCCATTGCGGAAACATTTTGTCGTGAGGCCAACCAGCGCTTGCTGCCCGGGCAACGTCGATATTGGCGGGTAGTTCACCATGCCCAGAACCAAGGGGCTTATGCGGCGCGCAATACCGGGGTGCGGCAGGTTCGGGGCGCTTTTGTCACGGTACACGATGCCGATGACTGGTCGCACCCGCAGAAGATTGAGCTTCAGGCACAGCGTTTACGCAGCAACCGCCGGTTAAAAGGTACGCTTTCACAGTGGGCGCGATTGTCGCAGGCGGGCCAGTTTTCACGCTGGCGCATTGAAGAAGGTTGGGTCTATCGCAACGTATCATCCTTGATGGTTCGAGCGTCTGTGGTGAAAACCCTGGGTTACTGGGACGATGTGCGCGTTAACGCCGATACCGAATATTATGACCGGGTGCGGGCTGCCTTTGGGCCGGATAGCTTGGCAGAAATAATGCCTGATGTTCCTTTGGCCTTTGGCCGGCACGACCCTGCTTCTTTAAGCCAAAACTCAGCCACTCATTTACGCACACAGTTTACGGGTGTTCGTAAAAACTATATGGATGCTGCGCATCGGTGGCATAAAAAGGCACAGTCTCCGCACGACTTATATCTGCCCAGGCACCCCGCGCAGCGGCCTTTTCTTGCACCCGAAGCAATCTGTCGGAATGCCAGCCCTGTGGCAAATCTGGACCCGCGTGACCGGGTGCAGCAATCGGGCTGGTTTGATCCGGTTTGGTACATCTCTGTGAATCCTGATCTGCAGGAACAGTCGCTGGATGCCTTCGACCATTGGTGGAATGCGGGTGCCGCAGAAGGGCGAGACCCGTCGCCGCAGTTCAGTGTGTCGGGTTATCGGGCCCGGTATGCGGGTGAAGTGGGGGCCCAAAACCCTCTCGATCACTTTCTGACCATCGGCAAAGCAAGAGACTACCAGCCAAGACCTCATTTTGATGGCCAACTGGGTGAGCATTCTGGTCAGCCCTGGGTGTTGGTGTGCGCGCACCAAGCCGGGCATGAGTTGTTTGGCGCCGAGCGTAGCTTGTTGGATGTGCTGGGTGCGTTGCAGGCCAAACGGTTCAATGTGCACGTGGTACTGCCTTCGGCGGTTAACACGGCTTATACCCAGGCGATAGCGGAACTTGCTCAGGCCTGGTGCTCTATGCCGTTGCCTTGGTGGCGACAGGGTCGTTCGTCTTACTTACCTGTACAGCACTGTATTGAAGGCCTGTTGGCGGCGCGGCCTTACCGGTGGGTGTATTTGAATACGCTGGTGCACTACGAGGCGGCTTTGGCCGCCAGGGCCAGCAACGTACCGGTAGTTGTGCATGTGCGTGAACTGCCAAAAGAAGACCCGGCTTTGTGCCAGGCCTTGGGGGCAAGCCCACTGCAAATCCAGCAGCATGTAGCGGAGTTGGCTGATCGGGTGGTGGCGAATTCTCGCTTTGTTACGGATCAGATTGGCCTTGCCGATCGATGCACTGTAGTGCCAAATGTAGTGGCCGCCGAGTTGTTTGCTGATATCCCCTTTCCAGACTTCGAAGGCCTTGCCGTCGGGTTAATCAGCAGTAATTTGCCCAAGAAAGGCCTTTCGGATTTTGTCGAGCTGGCTCGACAGTTGGCGATTGAAGAGTTCCCTATTCGCTGTGTTCTTATTGGGCCGGACAATGACTATACCCGCGCCTTGGCCTCGCAGGATGCACCTTCAAACCTGGCGCTGGCAGGCTATGCGAAAGATGCTCAGGCGGCATTGGCGCCGTTGGATGTGGTGGTTAATCTTTCCCATTTTCAGGAATCTTTTGGTCGCACGGTGCTGGAGGCCATGGCCGCTGGCCGGCCGGTAGTGGCCTATCACTGGGGGGCCTTGCCGGAACTGGTGGCAGAAGGCGAAACAGGGTTTTTGGTGCCGAAAGGCGATGTAGCCGCGGTGGCCAGCCGATTGCGCCAGTTGGCTGCCGACCCGGCGCTTCGGCACCGAATGGGCGAAGCGGGCAGGGCGCGGGCCAGGGCACTGTATTCACCAGCGCAGATGGCGTCAGGCTTGGCGGCGCTATTGGTTCATGGAACCCGAGCCGATTCTCAAAAGTAAGCGGGTGTGACGATGAATATGATGATTGATATCCTCGGGTAAACGTCCGCCATAACAAACCCTTACAAGCGTGGGGAGTGAGCTCGCCCAGTGATTGTTGTTAGGTCTGGCAGCAGACGATGCCAATAAGGTTGAGATTTGGTGAAATCGACTCGCTGTTGATTGCGCTTTTTAGACTGATCATCTGCGGCGTTTCATTTTCTTATAAAAAGATGTAAGTTTCTGATATTGATTGAATTAATTTATTTTATACAATTTTTTAGTGTCGTATTTTTGACTGAAATAGCCTTCGTATGTAAAATGTCTATTAGTTGGATTAATCGCCGGGTGTGCAGCATGAGAACCGAAACCCTTGAATCCCGTATTCGGGCAAAAATTCGTAAAAGTCGACGAACGGTGTTTCTTCGTGAAGATTTTGAAGCGCTGGGCGGCTACGACCAGGTAGGCCGGGTTCTACGTCAGTTGGTAATTCAGGGCCGTTTGG
>Ga0307943_1001700_pt1 | contig 11497 bp, 12 predicted proteins | sample OrgLakmetagen177_FD_203149 | JGI IMG/M metagenome (GOLD analysis project Ga0307943, IMG submission 203149) | Saline water microbial communities from Organic Lake, Antarctica - #177 | ecosystem: Environmental > Aquatic > Non-marine Saline and Alkaline > Saline | place: Antarctica: Organic Lake... | reverse complement strand
GATAATTTTTTCTAAGTTTGTTGTTGGCTCCTGCATAAGTGTTAATTTTAAGTGTTTTATATATTAACACGCGGGAGCCTATTTTGATCAAATTATTGTAAATCTGCGTAATACAAGATCTCCACCCATAAAAAATTAATATTCAATATTTTAACAAGAATGCGACACTTGGGTTACTAATTTTTATCTATAATTATGTCAGACTTATTTCGGGGCTTTTACACAATGCTCTTACTGACCACCCTTGTTGTACCACTAATTCCGGTGATATGATATCATTCATGCCGGTTCAAAACATATACCGCAGCCCCACAATCCATCTTGGCTGCTGCGACATCTGGCCTTGTAATTCTGTTCCCCAAACCGGCTGCTGATAGAGCAAATCCACGGCCAGGGAAGAATACCGGTAGGTCACGCCGGGTGAAACAAACAACCATTGTTCAGACTTTTCACTCCCTGCCCTGCCTTCCGATACGTAATTGATCTCCAACACCGGAGCGACGACCTGTTTCGAGGTATTACCAACAGGTATCATCCCCGACAAGGCCATATTCAGGTTGAACCTGCCTGCCGCCTCCTCCGAAAGCTTGCCGGCCACATCATAAAAAACATACGATGCAGACAAATCCACGGCCATAAAACGCGGCCGGAAAGAGATATTCAGTCCGGCCCGGGGGTTCCATGTCCTGTTACTGATCTCCTGTGCCCCGGTTGGGAAATTGGAAGCCACAAAAGGAGCTATGCCCAGTGTGTAGTTTGCTGTGTTTTTCCGGAAAAGCCGGAATTTCGACAATAGGAAAAGATCGTCCGGCCCGCTTCTGTCCACACCGCCTGGCTCCGTGCTACGCTGCATGTATACACCTCTCGCCATCACAGTCACTTTATTGCTCAAACCATACCCCAGCATCACGGGAATCATCTGAGCCTCCATCTCCATCATATCGTTCTCCATACCCATCGTACGGTATTGGGAGCGAAAAATCCAGCGGTCCTGTGCCGGGGTCAGTCCCACATCGGTACTAATCTGGGAAAATACAGGGGCAGCTATCCCCACCAGTAGCCCAAAAAAGACAATCAGTTTTTTCTGCATTATTCGTCTTCTTTCAGGGATTCTTTTTCCAGGGTGAGATTGGCTTTTCTTACTCTTTTTTCCAGGGCATCGATTTCAATGTTTGCCCCCTCAGTTGGTACAACCTTCAGCTGTTGCTTGCGCCAGTTGGCCTTAGAGCTTTTTACTGACTTCATCTTGTTGACCTGCTTTTCCAGTCCCCCTTCACAACCGGGGCAGTCCATGCCATACACCGTAAACTTGAGTGTATCGGGTTGGCTTTCCGCCATCGGCGCCTCCCCATCTTTGGGGGTCTGTCCGAAGGTCACCACGGTGGACATCATAAAAAATAATGCTGTAGTTATAAACAGGAGTGTTTTCATTGTTTTACCTTTCATAAATTTTTCTGCAAATTAAGGGAAATGCTTCGTGCAATAGTATTGCAAAGATTTATCCGCAGTTTGGACACGTGCCGGTTACCACAAAATGAGCCCCTTCAAAATCAAACCCCTCCGGCAGTTCAAGCTGGGGCACCGGCAAGGCTCGCAGGCAGTAGCTTTGTCCGCATTGGTTACAGAGAAAATGTACATGCTGATCAGCGAAAGAACATTGGCAACCTTCCTCGCACAAGGCGTATCGCACCGCGCCTGTGCCATCATAAACCGTATGCACCAGGCTGTTTCCTTGAAACACCTTTAACGCCCGGTAAATCGTTGAGCGCTCCACATTATCAAACTGCTGTTCAATCTCGTAAAGACTCATGGCCGAATTACGCGCCAAAAGCACCTCATACACCAGCTTCCTCATGGGTGTGGGCTTCACTCCTTTCTCCGCCAGTAATATATCCGTATCGCTGCTCCTCAGCCCGGCTTTTTCCATGTGTTCAGGTTTTACTTCTCTCAGGGTAAAACGCAACAGGCATCCGTTTGGTTCACGTATGAAGTTATTAATGATGGGGTTTGATATGTCAACGCCTACATCTCAGGGGTATTTATTACGGGAAAAACGGCTTTGATGGCTGACGGAATACCTGGTTTCACCTTCCGGATTGGCGCTATTCTAATTTCAAAGTGCAAATGTAATATATGAGCGTTCTGCCATTCCTGCAGGAGGTGTCATTGCAAATGACAAGTCCCATCGGCACGCGTCACAGACGCGCGCCAGCTTTTGTTTTGCCGGGGCTGGCGCGCGATGGCATCGCGTGCCGACTACTTTTCGCGTTTGTAACGCTTGCTTAAAGAAGAAATAAGGTTAAAAATCAGGGGGGTGGCCATCTGCCTACTAAGGGTAAAGAGGCCGACCAATAAGGTTTTCCTGTTGCAGGCACTGGTTTTGAAAGCCGTTAAAAACCTCTGGCTATCAGAATAATTTATCGGTAGCTTTTTAGCCCGGGAATAAGATTTTCCTGTTGTTGAATTCTTTGAAGAAAACTATCAAAATGCCTGGCTATCAAAAACCTTATTCCTCTCCGTCAAACCTTAGTAGAAAAAATATTCCATCCCCGCCCTCCAGACCTTATTAGCTTATTATTCAGGCCGGCTTTTGGGATGAGGGGAGAAAGCCGCAATTATTTTAAAATTTGACATAATATTCATGCTATTAGAATGTTATGAAAAAAACATTTTTTACATTATTGATTTTCAAATCAATAACCTACAAACTTAGAAACTTATTAAACTGAACTCATAAATCAACCGATATTTAGAACAGAGCCTCCGGTTTTTATTGAGGGGTAACAAACAGGATAACATCCAGCCTGCAATGGACAATAGCATCTCCCGCCCGATATAATCCAAAAACATAAAGTCATCAGATTGCCAAAGTTGGAATACGGTGGCGTTTTTTATCTTTTTTACTTCAAAACACATACCCCACCCTTAAATCGAGGTTGCGGGCTACGTGGGCGTGTGCAGTCAGAGAAACTCCGGCCTGCCAGCCTTTGCCTACCTCCACAAAAAGCTGATAGCGCTGATAAAAGGTGTGTGCGGACAGCTCTTCGGGACGGTGGATATAAAGGGCCATGCGCTGGCTGAAATCCACCCTGCCCAGCCGGAAGTGATGCCCAACAAAAGGTGCGCTGATGGTTTTGCCAAAGCTGCCATCATCTTTTTGCAGGCTGTAATCGCGCCCGGCCTCTATCCCAAGGCTAAGTCCGTTGATAGCGGTAACTATTCTGCCGGCACCGGCCACCACAGAAACCCAGGGCTTTTGTTGCGTGCGTTGCGCCACATTGCGGCGCGTTATGCCGGCCTCTATCCAGTACCACCACCCTTTTGCGGGTTTTTGCTTTTCATAGTCCGGAAGAGGCTGATCTCTGAAAACATAGTTGACTCCAAGCCCCACTTGCGGAAAATTCATGCCCCGGTTGGGCTTTTTTTGTCCTCCGTTAGAAATATGGTTGTAGTTAAATGAGATATTTCCGCTAAAAGAACTTGAAAACCTCATCTCTAAAGTGGGAGCCACAAACAAAAGGAAGCTCAGCGGGGAGCTGAAGAATCGGTTCTCAGGATTATCCTTTTCGTCGTATACCCTGGAGAGGTAGGTTACGCCCGTTCCGGCAGGCAGATTCAATGAAAGGTCTTGTGTGCGCCACAATAGCGGTTCAAATGTTCCCGCTAAGGTATAGGCCCTGCCCAGCACTTCCGCGTCGCCAAAGTCGGTAATAGAGAAGCGTGCCCCCAGATAATGGAAGCAGTTACACACCTCCCAGCGCTCTTTTCCGGTGTTCATCATCTGCCAGGAGAGGTGGAGGGCGGCGGGACGGCGGTCTGAAAAAGCCTTCAAATCGCTGGCATGGGGTATAATAAACCCATACTGCACCTCTGCTCCCACACGCTGCACATGCTGTGCTTCCGTGGCCTCAGCCCACCACAAAACCATAACCACGAGCCACCCGTACTTCATCATCGTGCCTTTTTAAGGCAAGATATAAAAATTATGTAATTTTGGACATCTGCAGACAGATAATCATTAATACTTTTAAAAAGCATTAAAAAGCTTACAAAACATGCAATGGACCAGGCAACAAATCTCTATCGTAGCTGTGGTGGCGGTCACCTCCTTCATGGGCACCTTTCTCATCTCTTCCATTAATATCGCCCTGCCGGCTATAGAAAAAAGCTTCGGCCTCAATGCAGTGACCCTTAGCTGGGTACTCACCGCCTTTCTGCTTGCCACCGCCATGTTTCTGCTCCCTGCGGGCCGTTGGGCTGACATTACCGGCATCCGGCGTTTTTTTAAGGCCGGCGTCATCATCTTCACCCTCTCGTCGCTGCTGTGTGGTTTTGCCCCTTCCGGTTTCTGGCTAATCTTTTTCAGATACATACAGGGCATTGGCGCCGCCCTTACCACCACTACCGGGCCAGCCATCCTGGTTTCGGCCTTTGTCCCCCAACACCGCGGAAGGGTTCTGGGCTTGTCGGTGGCTGCGGTATACCTGGGGCTGGCCTTCGGCCCTTTTGCCGGTGGCTTACTTACGCAATATGCCGGGTGGCGCTCCATTTTTTTTGTGGCCGCAGCGCTGGGAGTGATTACTACCATCATCGCTTTTCTCTTTCTGGGCCACGACCCGGCGCCGGCCTCCAAAGGGAAAAAGACTTCCTTCCACGGTACGGTGTTTTACATGGCAGGCCTTGTTATCCTGGTATACGGCTCCTCGCGCATACCTTCCTTAACGGGATGGCTACTGATTGGTGGCGGCATAGCAGCGCTAATCATCTTCTGGCTGCTGGAATCGCGGTCGGCAAGACCCGTTATCGAGACCAAATTATACTCCCGCAACCGCCTGTTTGCCTATTCAAACCTGGCAGCCCTTATCAATTACAGCGCCACCTTTGCTATCGTCTTTCTGCTAAGCCTCTACCTTCAGAAGATACAAGGCCTTTCGCCCCGCGATGCCGGGATGGTGCTGGTGGCCCAGCCAGTGATGATGGCCCTCTTTTCGCCCGTTGCCGGACGCCTCTCCGACCGCATCCAGCCACGTTACCTCACCACTTTAGGCATGGCTATGTGCACGGCAGGTCTGGTAGCTTTTGCTTTCCTTGCTGCCTCCACACCGATATGGGTGGTTGTAGTCATCCTGTTGTGGGTGGGGTTGGGCTTTGCCCTTTTCTCTTCTCCCAATATGAATACTATTATGAGCTCGGTAAACAAATATCAATATGGTCTGGCATCAGGGTCGGCAGCAACGATGAGGGTGCTGGGGCAGATTGTAAGCATGACCATCGCCACGCTGTTTTTTGCCGCTATTTTTGGCGGCGAAACTGTAGAAGCAGTGGATGACGTCCTCTTCCTTAAAGCAGTTACCTGGGGGTTTATAAGCTTCTCGCTTATCAGTATTGCCGGAATTTACTTCTCCTATAACCGGGGAAAGATGAGCAGGCCTACCGAACAACCACATCAATAAGAGCAGCTCCGGAACAGCAGGAAGCCTTCGCCAGCAGCAGGTGTTGTTACCGTCCGGAAAACTTAAATTCCCGCGGCAGCGGTCTTCTCAAAGGCTTTCGCTACTCATTATCTTCAGCAAACCACTCGGCATATGAGGTAATGGTCTCGCGAAGCATCAGCTTTACCAGTGTCACATCTGCGGGTAACCGCTTTTTTATCCGTGCAGCAAAATCTGTCAGCATATTCTCTGTTGTAGGCTGGTAATCCACCAAAACCGTTTTGTCGAAAAGCTGATCGATGCTTCCGAGTTGCCTTGTATCGGCTTCCCTGTTTAGCACCACGGCATGATCCAGTTTGTTTATAATCTCTTGTTTGACGATCTCTTTCAGGTCGCCGAAATCCATCACCATGCCCTGCTTTGGCGATGATTTACCGGGCTCGGGATTGCCCCTGACGGTGACAAACAGTTTGTAGGAATGCCCGTGCAGGTTGCGACACCTCCCGTCATAATCTTTCAGCGCATGGGCCGTGTCGAACTTAAACTCTTTGGTAATGCGTATGTAGCTCACGTGCAGCAGGCCTTAATTTTTACTGAACTTTGTTCCCGGAAATGTTTGCCCCCCGTAGCGCACCCTCACCACATAATTTCCGGCAGGGATTGCCGAGATATCCAGGTTCATGTGCCTGCTGTGGCCTTGTACACTCTTCACCTTATTTCCGGCAGCAGAAAATATGGTGACCCGATACTCTTTCCCTCCGGCGGGCAATTCGATGGTTACCCACTCTTTTGCCGGCACAGGGTATATTTTTAAACGCTCCGCAGCTTGCTGCTCTATCTGTGTGGGATTTCCCCAGATGCTCTCCACAAATTCCGGGTGATCAATAAAGGGGTTTCTGTTTTGCTGATAGCCAAACACCACCTCATTTCTGTTCATCTCAAAATCATCCGGGGGGTCTTGCTGATGCCACTCCAGCAGGGTGTTCAGTTTGCCATGTTCTGGCGCCGGATAGGTGTTTACTTCATCAACCACTTCCAGGTTGGGCATTCCGTCGCTGCCGTCATAGCGCACTTCCATATATAAAACCATCCGTGCCACATCGCCTTTCACCTCATCGCGGGGCTCCCAGGAATCATTATCAAAGTAGCATCCTGTAGCTTCAGAATGCTGTGTGCCTCCGTTATCAAAATCCAGGTTGCCGCGTGAGCTGTTTACCGAGGCGTCGGTGGGCCGGATATGGTGGGCATCGGTTCCGGCCGGCGGCGCATTTCCAAAGTCGCCGTGCGACTTGGCCCAGACATGCTCGCGATTCCAGTCGTCGGCGCCACCGCCAAAAGTGCTCTTAGGCTGGGAGCGTCCCGTGTAAAGCAGGATCACATTATTGGGATTGTCGGGATCTTCATCCGTCTCTCTCAGGATAAAATCACGTAAATCGTTATAGGAATATTCTTCATGATTATCGATGATATCGTGTAACGCATTCTTCATTGCTTCTCCCTGCAGACCTTGCGTGCCGTCGTAATAGCCATCGGGAATCTGTGCTGTTAGCGTAACTGTTAACAGCAACATCAAAATCAAATTGTTGGTCTTTTTCATAACCTTTACTTTATCAGTATATAAATACTTATTATCACTAAAATAACTCCTGATAACAGCTCCACGAGGGCACCGTTATCCTTTACAGCCATCTTTCTTTTCACTGCCACCCCAAAAACACCCATCGCCAGTGTAATTGCCGCCAGCAAAAACAAGGTGTTCAGAGGATGTTCCTGCACCATCCCCAGGCCTAATCCAAAAATCATGGCGTCGATAGCCACGGCCGTAGCCACCCCTGCCACATCAAAAATATGGATGAGCCGAAAGCTTCGGGCATCCTTTTTCACCGTAAAAAACCTTACTGTCCGCTTGATTCCCAGAAACAGGATGATGGAGTGAAAAATCATTGCTTCGTGTCCGGTAACCATGGGAATGAGCAGACGCGCCAGCCCCCACCCTATGATAAAGAGCAGCAGCTGCACCACAGTAAAAACCGCGGCAGGTCCCAGCACCTTACTCTTCAGGGCAAAACCCGTTCCCAGTGCAAACGACAAAAAGTTGGACGATAAAGCAATTAACACGAAAAAATAAATAATCGGATCAGGCATAGATCAGTTTTACAATTTTTTGAAGCCAGCGGGCATCCACCTCATCGAAAGAATTCTTCTCGCTGCTGTCGATATCCAGCACTCCTGTAATGTTGCCCCCGGCATCGCGGAGAGGCACCACAATTTCTGACTGTGAGCGTGCATCGCAGGCAATATGGCCCGGAAACGCTTCCACATCAGGCACTATCACCGGCTCCTGCCGCGTTACGGCTGCCCAGCAAACACCCGTATCTTTCTTCAGATGCATGCAGGCCACCGGCCCCTGGTAAGCATGTACCAGCAACTCGCCGTCAACTAACAGGTAAAAACCGGTCCAGAAATAGTCCTCCATTTTGTGATGCAGCACAGCAGCTATCGTAGCCATCCGCGAAAGCGGATAAGCGGCAGTATCCATCAAGCCCTCCAGCTGCTTATATATGCGGCTGTAGCGTCCGTCTTTTTTTTCTTTATCCATCGCCATATGATTTTCAGGCAACAAAAATAGGGGTTTTTAAAGAATTCATGGCCCTGAAAAAGTATTGGTTGGGGGTACTCTGAAAAATATTCATATATTTGTTTCTGTTCATATATCGTTATCGTAAACACTTTTCGGATTTTCGGGTGACGGCAATAAACAATAAAATCAACATCAAAAACATAAAAATCAACACATGAATTTTGAATATTCTGAAGAACAAATCATGATTCAGCAAGCTGCCCGTGACTTAGCGCAGCGCGAGCTGATTAAAGACGTTATTGAGCGGGATGAGAATGCCACTTATCCCACAGAACATGTAAAACAACTGGCCGATCTGGGCTTTTTGGGGATGCTGGTAGATGAAAAGTATGACGGCGGCGGTATGGATACCGTTTCGTATGTGCTGGCCATGGAGGAGATTTCTAAGGTAGACTCCTCGGTATCGGTCATCATGTCGGTAAACAACTCGTTAGTGTGCTACGGCATAGAGGCTTTCGGAACAGAAGAACAAAAGGAAAAATGGCTGAAACCGCTGGCCCGGGGCGAAAAAATCGGCGCTTTCCTGCTCAGCGAGCCCGAAGCAGGATCGGATGCCTCATCGCAAAAAACCACCGCCGAAGACAAGGGAGACCACTTTTTGCTGAACGGCACCAAAAACTGGATTACCAACGGCAACAGCGCCAGCACTTACATCATGATAGCACAAACTCATCCCGAAAAGGGACACAAAGGTATTAATGCTATCCTCGTAGATCGCAACAGCGAAGGCATTACCATTGGCCCCCATGAAAACAAAATGGGCATGCGCAGCTCCGACACCCACTCGGTGATGTTCAACGATGTGAAAGTGCCTAAAGAAAACCGGTTAGGAGAAGACGGCTTTGGATTTAAATTTGCTATGAAAACCCTGGAAGGCGGACGCATAGGGATTGCCGCACAGGCGCTGGGTATAGCCTCCGGCGCCTACGAAAGATCGTTGCAGTATTCCAAAGAGCGCAAGGCTTTTGGAAAAGAAATATACAAGCACCAATCTGTGGCCTTTAAACTGGCCGATATGGCCGTAAAGATTGAGAATGCACGCAACCTGTGCCTCAAGGCGGCGTGGCTCAAAGACCAAGATAAGCCTTACGGTTTCGCTTCGGCCATGGCTAAACAGTATGCTGCCGATATGGCTATGGAAGTAACCACCGAGGCGGTACAGATTCACGGCGGTTATGGCTATGTGAAGGAGTATCATGTGGAGCGGCTGATGCGCGAAGCCAAGCTGACCCAGATTTATGAAGGCACTTCTGAGGTGCAGAAGATTGTTATCTCAAGGGAAATCCTCAAGTAATACCGATTACTATTTGAATGGCAATTGGTATAATTTCAATGTTTCGCTGAAGCTCATTCTGAAATACAATTGGTATAAAACATACGCATTGAATAAACCGATCGGGGTTTTATGCGTTATACCATCATCAAAAAAAATATTATTATGAAGATACTCGTATGTATTTCCAACGTACCGGATACAACTACCAAAATTAAGTTTAAAGACAACAACACCACCTTTGATGAAGAGGGTGTACAGTGGATTATCAATCCGTGGGACGAACTGGCGCTAACGCGGGCGCTGGAGCTGAAAGAGAAAACCGGAAAAGTGGAGCATATCGCCGTGGCGAATGTGGGCGAAAAAGTTACCGAAGCCACTTTACGAAAAGCACTGGCTGTGGGAGCCGACAAAGCGTACCGCATCAACAGCAGCCCCGCCGACTCCTTTTCTGTGGCCTCGGAGCTGGCTGCCTTTATCAAAGAGCAGGATTATGATATTATCCTTACGGGAATTGAATCGAGCGATTACAACAATGCTGCCACAGGCGGTATGCTGGCGGAACTGCTCGACATGCAAAGCATTTCCTCAGCCTCTTCGCTCGATATCAACGAAGATGAAATCGTTCTGGGAAGAGAAATTGAGGGTGGTAAAGAGACCCTTTCGGTTTCCACGCCTTTTGTGGGGATTGTGCAGAAAGGCATAGCACTTGAACCCCGCATTCCGGCGATGCGTGGCATTATGATGGCCCGCAAGAAACCGCTGGAAACTATAGAACCTGCAGGTGCAGCACCGCTGGTGGAATACACGGAATTTGAACTGCCACCGGAAAAAGGCGATTGTAAGATGTATGATGCAGAGAATGTAGACCAGCTTATCGAAGACCTCGACAAAGAAGCCAAAATTCTTTAACCTTAAAAACGAATAAACATGTCCGTATTAGTATATACCGAAAACTGGGAAGGCCAGTTTAAGAAAAAAACCTTTGAATTAGTTTCTTACGCCCATGCCATAGCCGATCAGCTCGGCACGGCCGTTACAGCTATCAGCATAGGAAAAGTAGAAGACTCCGAGCTGAAAAAGCTGGGCAATTACGGCGCTGCCAAAGTGAAACATCTGGACACCGCACTGGAAACCCTCGATAACCAAATTTTTGCCAAAGCCATTGCCGATATGGCTGTTGAAGAAGACAGTGGCGTGATTGTTTTTTCAGATAACTTTACCGGGAAAGCGCTTGCGCCGCGATTATCCGCACGCCTAAAAGCCGGATTTGCTGGTGGCGTTACTGCGTTGCCCGAATCCTTTGATCCTTTTATAATCAAAAGCAAGGTATTTTCCGGTAAAGCCTTTGGCAAAGTAACAATCAACAGCGACAAAAAAATTATCGCCCTGCAGACCAACTCTTTCGATATTAAAGAAAATCCGGTGGAAGTTGCTGTTGAAAAGGGCTCGCTGGAAGGCGATTCCTCGCTGAAGTTGAAAGATGTGAATAAAGTGACCGACAAAATCATTCTCACAGATGCCGAAGTGATTGTTTCCGGAGGTCGCGGCATGAAAAGCCCGGACAACTGGGGAGGTATTGAAGAGCTGGCCGAAAAGCTCGGCGCCGCCACAGGATGCTCCCGCCCGGTATCGGATGATGGCTGGCGTCCGCACGAAGAACACGTAGGGCAAACCGGGAAAGTGGTCGCTCCCAACGTCTACATCGCTTTAGGCATTTCAGGAGCCATCCAGCACATCGCCGGCATCAGCGGAAGCAAATACATCGTGGCTGTCAACAAAGACGAAGAAGCGCCCATCTTTAATGTGGCCGACTTTGGCATTGTTGGCGATGTAAATGAGGTAATTCCTAAGATGGTTGAAGCGGTTGAGAAATTGAAAGGGTAAATTTACTGCTTAATAATACCTAAATTGAGCGATTTTCATCAAAAAAAGATAAAAGATAGGTTGCACAGGTAATTGATAATGTGTACTTTAGTGGTGTAAAAACAAAAAAAATAACATTCACCAATTAGGTGCACAACCTATGACCGCCAAATTCGGTTGCTCAAGTTAGTTCTTCGTTTTTAACAAGCAACTTCAATGGAGTGAAATTTTTCAATCGTTTTTTTATTTTGACAGGCATAACCAATTCCAAATCCAGCTTTTCAT
>Ga0307943_1001680_pt1 | contig 11559 bp, 13 predicted proteins | sample OrgLakmetagen177_FD_203149 | JGI IMG/M metagenome (GOLD analysis project Ga0307943, IMG submission 203149) | Saline water microbial communities from Organic Lake, Antarctica - #177 | ecosystem: Environmental > Aquatic > Non-marine Saline and Alkaline > Saline | place: Antarctica: Organic Lake... | reverse complement strand
GCACACACATACATACATCTCTCTTCACATAAACACATAACCCACCTATCCACACACGTACTCACATACACACACTATTAGCGCACTCATGCATACAAATGTCCCGTACGCATACAGCACACAGCCACAAGCAAACGAACAAACAAGCACGTGCATACGCACACACATGTGCGCACACACGACACACGGCACATATTCAAGATTTGAAAAGCACACCTACACAGGCAAACACTTGTGTACCACACCTACATCCATGCACACACATACACACACATTCACACACTCTCACATAGAGTCACACACACACACACACACACACATGTACACACCCAAACTTGCACACAGGTGCCCCTCCAAATCTATGACCGCTCCACCTTCATCTTCCTGACTGCCTTTGCCCTTGACGTGCTGAATATGGTGTCGGAGTGGCACACCACAAAGATTGATTTCGTGCTATACCCTGCATTTATCAAGGGCATGGCCAGCACCACCAACCTCATTGCACGATTTGGCGTCCCAGTGGTGGCGTTCAGCACCACCGGCAGATTGTGAGTGTGTCAAAGAGGGTGCAAAGCTATAGCATGGGGGAAGTAGGGTAGCCTTTTTTATCTTATTCACACTCTGTCACACTTACCTGTGTGTGTATGTATGTGTGTGTCTGTCGATTATCGCCATCAGTAGTAGTGGTATGCAAGCATTGCTGGGTCTCAGCCGCAATACATGTTGGTTAACTTGAAATTAATGATTAAGATTAGCGTTACATTTATGGGCACATACATTCGTTCACCACATGCACTCAGCAGTGTGATGCTGCAGTGGTACGTGGTGTACACACAGTCACTCATATACTACACACAATATACTTAAGCTCAAACACCACACGTACTCTGCAGCGTGATGCTACAGAGGTACATGTGCTGGATGCACACCACACCCACCATCCTTGTCATCGTTCGGCTCATCTCCACCAGCTTGACTGCGCGAGAGGTGCGTGCTGCCCTCAGCAGTCTGTGTGTGTTCTGTGCCTTCTGTGTGTGTTTGTATATGTCTGTGTGTGTTTGTACATCTGCTCGTGCGTCTGTGGTCGTGATGAGGTGCGTGTGTCTACTTTGTTTTCTTCACGACATGGAGCAGTATATCCTTAATCGAGTGAATGGATGTGGTTGCACATGTTGCACTTCTTGTGTTGTAAGGTGCACTTTAAATTTGTGCAAATGGTCGAATCAGAACTTTAAGGTGCACTTCTTGTGTTTTAAGGTCACCTGATCCTTTAGCGTCAGGGCTGTGCAATGACGGTGTGACGGTACAGTCCGTCCAAATACAGTCTGACGGTGGACGCCGTAAATGACGGTGTCAGACTGTCATTTCGGAATTTGGGAACCGCCATGACGGTGCATGACGGTACGGTTGACGGTACGGTCCAAAATTCGCAAAAAGGCCAAAAAATGGCATTTTCACCACAAAATGGCCACTTTGGCTCTTTTCATCTCATTTCTTAATGTTACATGTGTGTTTCTTGTACATACAAAAAATTGGTGTAGTAATGAAAGGAAAAGGAAAGGAAAAAGAATAGCAAAAAGTTTGTGTCTTGACTAGGAAATGAGTTCTGGTCTCAACTTTTCACAGCAGAAAAGCACTTGACGGCGTGTTTGCACAGTAGTTACGGTGGACGGTCCCCTCAACCGTCTGGACGGTAGAAACCGTCATTTCTGCAACACCGTCATTTTGACTTTCTGACGGTACGAATCGTCAACCGTACCGTAATCATGGTGCAAAATCGCTATGACGTCATTGCACAGCCCTGTTTAGCGTTGTTACCAGCTAGTACATCCCGCGTGCAGAAACAATTGATGAATAGCATGCATTGCCTTGCCATTCGTTTTGCTTTGGTCCAGGATGCCTTTACAGTATATATAGGCTCACATTTGACCATCCTTCACATCGGATTACTCCTCACGCCCTTCTGCACATATTTTACGTCCAATCATTCTCCACATCCAACGGATAAACTAAGCTTTAGAAGCACACGGCTTTCAAGGATGCCCCCTGCGTACCTGTTGCGACTGAATTGTCATAATGTCATGAAGGGCTGTTAATGAAGAGGAGGCTGGTTGCATTCTTGCACTGTTTGATCATTCCGAATCAGCAATTGGCGCAATATGTGGACTGCTTGTTTTGTGTAACCATTTGATCAGCCACTATTATGTGTGTGTCTGCAACGCTATGAAGCCTCCCAATCCTTTGTGGAAGGATCTTTAGATGGAGGAATTGATATTGATTTCCTTAGGGGCTCACTTGAAAGAGCTTTCAGGCGTCTTGGCTACAACGACAACCCTTCTTGCCCTCCATCCTGACCCCTGGCCACTGGTTTTTTGAACTTTTGTATTTGTCATTGACATCCTCTCACTCACAGCGTGAAGCCCAGGCAGATGGCACTCTCGTTTTGGAGCAAAGTCTTAGACCGTTTGTATGTCATTAGTACCATGCCACCTGCAGTGCATGCAAGTGCATTTAAATTCAACTCTCGCTTCTGGGCAAGCTCGCTTTCATCTCTACTGTCAGATCAAATCACTGCACAACAAAGTGCACGACCAAAGGAGGAACATGTTCCTATTTCACCCTGTCCAGCTTTTTAGTTCTGTGACATCCCCACGCTTTTTGGTTTGCATACATTACACAGGTTAACCTAGACATAGCCGTGCTTCCAGAAGCACTTATGCTAATGTCTGGTGCTATCTCTTTTCGCTCGGCCAGAAGCTTCTTCACTTTTTCACGTAAAGTGCAGAACTCCTGCACTCTATGCTTTTTGCGCATGTGCAGGTTTCTGTGCCGCTTTTCAGTATGAGCTGATGTTGCTTAAAGGTGCTCTTGTTTCTTACACTGACCAGCTTCTTTACTTGTAAATCTACATTTTCTTTATGTGTGCGTTGCAGGCTGCTGTGGCGATACTTTGGGACGAGGTTATGCTGCTTTCAGGTGCTGCAGCACTTATGACCATTGGATGGCTGCAAGGTATGTTAGTCAGATCTGATTGCTAAAACACTGCATATGCGTCATTGGCATAATGATTTCATAGTCCTGGCCAGGGTATGCACGGATTAAAAAGTGTGTCCTGGATTTCTGCATATGCATAATATTATTACTGCATTGCTGATTTGTGTCCACCTAGTAAAACTAACTAAATTCACAGATTAAACCTCAAGGTTTTGTTGCAAGGCTTGCGATGTTTTAAACTCGAATTTGCCTTATCAAGAGCAGAAATAGAGGGAGGTGTCTAAAATCTATGAGGTCCTATGGCAGCTTTCTGCCCAGTGAAATACAAATTGCACTTAGATAAGATGTTTTGCATGCTTGGGTACGAAAGTGGTTTGCTTGGTTTATGCTAAGGTTGGCCCATACGCATGCTAGCTAGGCAGAAAAGGATAAAGGGGGTAGGTTCAAGGGATTCAGGGACATGCCTCTGTAGCAGGCTTGTCACATTTATCTTCATGAAGACGCTTTTTTGTGCTGACAGCGTTTGTTTATCAAAGTATTGCCACACTGTATTCTATTCCTGTATGTGTGTATGTGTGTTTGCGTGCGTGTGCAATGAGGATGCTTCTAGTCCGCAACGCAGTTTTCGGTGATGATAAAGCATATACGCAGGCAGTGGAAGCAGTTTCTCAAAGGAAAGCTGTGTCCATTGGAGCCTTGCTTATAATTCTGTGTCTGTTAACGTGCATCCACTGTGCATACGTAAACTGCTTACACACGCATGCTCACCCCCCCCACATACACACACGCGCACACACATACACAGATACACACATACATACACACACAACAACGCACGCACACACATGCACACGTATACGCACACACAGTGTTTCTGAGCATCCTCACTCACGTGGCGTTCCTATTTATCATGCCCTACTTCTGCAAGGGCTTCTATCAGTAAGTCGTGTGTGATTTCATAAGCTGGTTTGGACTTCATTATGTCTTTTATTGCACTGGCCATGTACTTGCATGTGTGTCTGATGTAAGGCTGTGCTGTAATAACCAGCCCCCACATTACCTTCCTGCTAGTAATCAGAGTTTTTTACGGTGGAGTGTTGCCAGGTATTATGTGTAAGATAGATCGCGCCAAGGCTAGTGTTTTAGGCTGGAAGTCATGAATATGGTGGAAGTGAGCAGTGGTAAGAATTGTTGTGATGGAAGACTATAAGATGAAGGTGGCATCCATCGTACAATGCAGCCAACACCCTTGCCTGTTAAATTTTGACCAAGCACACAACGCAGTATCTACCTCACAAGTCATGGCAGCCACATCAAACTGGGCTGTTGGCATCTTGCACAGATCACTGACCTGTGTGTTAATCATTAAAGTGCACAGCACAGCATTGGCTTGTACAACTCACAGCAGCCACACCAAGCTGCATCACATGGTCACTGGTAATGTGGCAGTCACTCCAGGGACAACGCAGTCTGGTGGGAACCGTATGTAGCTTGCTCGGTCTGACAGGGTGTTGTGCACACATGGAACACACATGTGCGCAGGCCTGCCACTGGCTTGGATTACTGGCCGATTCATTCTTCCATACGTACACTTGCATACATTGCATACATACACTCTGCACAAGCGCAACGGCACTGCTTGAACTGTGCAGGGCCGCCAAGAGCTTGAAGAGCGGGACCGCCCAAGGCATGATGATAGCTCTCCTGGGGATAAATATCGTGATATGGTCTATATTTGCTGTGGTGTGGAACCTGGCTTTATGCAACCTGATCTCTGTTGCGACTGAGGAGACCCTGCAATTGGTTTGTGACTTCTCTGCTAAGGTAGGTGTGGTCGGGTGTGGTGGCCAAGGCAATTCAATCGCTGATCTCTTTCGTAACAGAGGAGGCCTTGTACTTAATTTGCGACTTCTTTGCTTATTATAGGTTGGCAGTTGTGGGGTAGGTAGGTTTGGTCGAATGTTGCCGAGCAACCTGATCTTGATGTGACCTGACCTCTCCATCTTGAAACAACAGGGCCTCTGACTTGACAGTTAAAAGACAGTTGTGGCCAGATGTGCTGAATTGCTGTTCAAGCTTGGCAGAGGCAAGTGGACATGCAACTTTGCCAAAGCCCTGCCGGCTCAGAATTTGCGACAGTCCTCTTCAACGTGTGTGGGGTCGATCAGATTCATATGAGCAGGGTTGGCCAGAACCGTATGAATGCACCGTATATGACTGTATATTTGGTGATTTCCCTGCCAAAAATACCGTGTATACTGGTGGTGTATACAACTTCTATATGGTTCTGGCCAACCCTACATATGAGCAATTGCAACATTTTGGTTGTAAAGCTCCATATTATCTTGAGCATTTATATAAAATCGAGCCCAGTTTTCAATACACATGCACTGTTTCACAAAAGGGAATCGGCGAAGTGCAGAAGGATAGTACACTACATTTGTGGGCGCTGACAGCGCAACAAGGTACCTGACTTGCCTTGAGAACCACTTAAATTCCTGGGACAATCTTAACTTTCGACATTGCTGGGCAGCGCGTGCACTTTACCTTTGCGACAACCAAGAAATTGGTTTGTGTCGATGCTCAATGCTTGTAATTAGTGCCTCATAAGCACACACGCTTCACACACATTAAATGCACATGCAATCATATGCATACACACTCACACTCACACACATGCAGGTCATGTTAAGCAGCACACTCATGCTGAGCAGCTTTAAGGGCATAGAGGTCAGGCGTGAAAATGCCATGCGTAACATAGAGGACTGCAGCAAGCAGGTGCAACGTTTACCTCTGCGTGTCTATCCTTGTGTACGTATGTGTATGTGTGAATGTAAGTGTAAGTGTGTGCACATCAAAGTCTTACCTACACTGTTTTTAGGCTGAATGTCAGGGTACCAGCTGTACGTGCTGGGATTTAAATCCAAATTGGTGGCAATTTTGTGGTCTTGCTTTCCCCCTAGCATACCTCCAATAGAAATGCAAAAAAACAGAAGAGAGGAAGTCTTGTAGCTCCTGTTTTTTGCAGGAGTCCTGTTTTTTGCAGGAGGAGGGCTGTGCAATTTCTAGCTTGTGCGTGAGACGCATACGCCCATGTTGCTCTGCATTTCCTATCCTCCCTCCTGCAATGGCCTCTGCAGAGACTCGCTCAGCAAGCTTTTGCTAAAACTAAGCTAGTGGCCATTGGACTGCTGCACCCCATGCACCATCGCTGGCCTGCGTTGCAAGAACACACACGTGTGCATACATACGTATGCATACACATTCACACATTCACATGAGTAAACAACCCTTAAACAGCAATGCGGTTTGTCAAGCAGCTTTCTTGATTCAGGTTCAAACCTTGCAGAAACTCATTCAAGAGCTGAAGCGGCTGACCTGAGGCAGAAGGGTTGCTTCAGGAGCAACCATACAACTGCATGCTCTTTTGGATTCTTTTGCACCTTGCAGAAACTCATTGAAGAGCTGAAGCGACTACTGGAGCAGAAGGAGCGCTTCATGAGCAGCGTTTCCCACGAACTGCGCACGCCATTGAACGGCATCATTGGCATTAGTGAGGGGATGCTGTCAGGCTGCTGTGGCGTAATGCCTGAGCAGGTGAGTCACGCACTTAAGTGTGTGTGAGTGTGCTGCGTATGCCGTTGAACAGCGTCATCAACATTAGTGAACACGCACTGTCAGGCTGCTGTGGCGCTAAATGCCTGAGCAGGTGAGTCACGCATTTAGGAGTGTGTGTGCTGCGTACGCCGTTGGACAGCGTCATCAACAATAGTGAACACGCACTGTCAGGCTGCTGTGGCGCTAAATGCCTGAGCAGGTGCATTATAATCAGGGCTGTGCAATGACACCGTCATAGCGATTTTGCACCGTAATTACGGTACGGTTGACGGTCCGTACCGTCAGAACGTCAATATGACGGTGTTTCAGAAATGACGGTGTCGACCGTCCAGACGGTCGAGGGGACCGTCAGCCGTAACTACTGTGTAAACCTACCGTCAAGTGCTTCTTTGCTGTGAAAAGTTGAGACCAGGGTTCAAAACCTTTTTGCTCATCTTTTTCCTTTCCATTTCCTTTCATTATTACACCAATCGTTTGCTTGTACAAATAACACACATGCAACATTTAGAAATGGGGAGAAAATAGCCAATGGTCAATTGGGGGTTTTGGCCTTACAGCTAGTTTTGGACCGTACCGTCATGCACCGTCATGACGGTTTTAAGTTCCGATATGACAGTCTGTCGTTTACGGCGTCAACTGTCAGACCGTATTTTGACGGACCATACCGTCACACCGTCATTGCACAGCCCTGATTATAATTGGTGGTACCCGTGTGAATGCGCTTTGTTCTCTGCCAACAACGCCTCTTGCCCATGGCGTGTGAGAATCAGGGGGTCAGGGGGAAATGGTAACTTGAAACACTGGAGCTGTCGCAGCATTTGTGAGGGCGGATGATGTTCCTGCATGTATGGAGTGTCTGCTTCAAGTACGAAAGATGTCATTGTTATGTGGAGGCGCAGACAATTGCTTTGCCACACATAGGGACACATTGCTTTGACACACATAGGGATGCACTGCTTTGAAGTACACTGGGGACGCATTGCCTTGACATAGATAGGGGACGCATTGCTTTGTCATACATAGGGAACGCATTGCTTGTCGCAGGTGTTGCACCAGGTGTGCATCACCTGCACCAGCCTCTTTAACAGGCATGAATGTGCGCTATGAAATGCTAATATAACAGGCATACCATTTTAACAGGCAGGAATGCGCTGTATAATACCAGTTGGGTATTATTGCTTTTAAATCCGCTTTCTTGAGCTCTCCTCAGCTGCATGTAGCACGCCTGCTGGCCCTCATCACCGACTCGTCATGGATACGCCACCATACATACACACATACACACATACACTCATAGACGCGCATACACACATCACTCACACACATATATGCACACATCATGCATATGCACTTCTTTGCTTGTTACAGGTGCGGCACCAGGTGTGCATCATCCGCACCAGCGGGGCACGCTTGCTGGCCCTCATCAACGACGTCATGGATGCTGCTGCGCTGCGTCAGAACAAGCTTGTGCTGAAGCAGGAGACGGTCATGCTGCAGCATGTGGTGGCGGATGTGTTCGACTTGACGCGCTCGTTGGTCAGCCTCTCAGTGAGTTTTTGCTTGTGTGTGTATGTGTGCGTACATGTTTGTGTGAATATGTGTATGAGATTGCATGTGTGACAACGCCTGAGTTGTTGATGGTGCGTGCCTGTTTGGGAACGCTTAATTTCTTGTTTGTATTTAGGTTTGTGTGTGAGGTAAAAATGGGAACGCCTGAATTGTCGTTTGTTTATGTAAGATTGCCTGAGTCCTAGTCGGTGTGTGTGTGTGTGTGTATGTGTGTGTGTATTTGTGTGTATGTGTGTGTATGTGTGCCAATGCCTGAGTTGCCATTTGTGTGGACTTGCGTATTGTTGCCAGAGAGATGGTTTGAGCAAAACTGCATCTATATGTGTGTCTTAGTATTAATTGGCCTTGCATGTGCGTCTGTGTCACAGTTTGCTCGGGGCAGCCTCCTTGAGCAGCATGATTCAAAGAGTACAAAACACAATGCACACCACGCACGCACTCACTCATGCACCCTAGGCTGTGGAACTACTCAACACCGTGTCCCCTCGAATCGCTGTCGTGGGCGACCCCGGTCGAATTGTACAAATCCTGAACAACCTACTTGGCAATGCAGGTGAGATCACAGCCGTGCAGCGTTTATGTGTTAGCAAGAAGCAGGGTCCTCAATTTAGAAAGATAGATGTTGAAAGGAGGACAGCAGTGCAAGCGTGAGTGCCGTCTGTGTGGTGGCGTCCGGCGCGCGTAGGTGCACAGGAGTCACGCTTGTGGCCTACGTGGCACTAAGAGGGGCAGAGGCTCTGCTAGTGGCCCAAGACCAGAACCTTGTCCGCAGTTTTTGTAGGACTGTTAGTGAGTCTAAGGGCAATATGGTCTCTTGCAATCTAATGCTCAGTGGGTGCACCCAGGGAGTTTGTGAACTGCGTTACACAGTTCTTGTAGGTACTGAAAAGGGTAATAAAAAAGGGTTCTGCACTTGGCAGAAGGCTTTTGGTGAAACCACCCCCCCATTAATATTGCATCACACGTGCCATCTGCGCACCTAGCACCTACATCTCACAGCCCAGTCCTTCGAGCAGGAAGGCAGCTCAAGGTGTCAGCTCTCAACTTTGAGTTAAGCGTTGCAATAGACAAAGCACAAGCGCGCCTCACACATTTCGCCCCTGCTCCCTGCAGCTGAGTTCTCGTGGCGTGGGTGCACCACATGTCTAGCCGCGCACTTTTTGACAAAGGCAGAGGTTCGCCAGTTGTTTGGGACCCAGGCCTCCCAAACAAAATTTGTAGGACGGTTGCCCAAAAGCCCTCCAAAAGACTTATCCACCATCAACGTTGCATACTTGACCCTGCAGCCAAATTCACGAGGCACGGGCGCATCAAGGTTTCAGCCCGCACATTTGATGCGGGCAAACGCGTGGCAGTCATGGTGCAAGACACGGGCATGGGCATTCCTAAGGGCAAGCTGGCGGCTATCTTTCTGCCTTTTGAACAGGTGCGTCCCGCACGTGAGAGTGTGTGTACTCCTTGTTGGCTGTGCACTGCACACTACCAGCTAACAGCTTTGTTCATGTCCTTTGAATAGTTGCACATTGCATGTATGTGTGCGTGTGTGAATGCGTATGCCATGTACTTAGTGCACACGCGCTGCTTACCGCATGTTTCAAAGGCATAAGCAGGCGGGTTGTGTAAGCATGCTGGAAGTGTTGCATTGCATAAGTGCAACCTGTTCCTGCGTAAATTTACTGCGTGCACAAGCATATGATATGAATTGATGTAAAACAAGTTTAGTTTTACACAGTCACAACTTACGCGCACACTTATGTACGATTGCGTACATTCACGTACCCTCCTTTTCTAAAGTGTTTCTCTGCGTACATATCTCTGCACACGTGTCCTTTGCTCACATGTCTTATGCACACAAACCTAGATCTAATCTATTCAAACATAGAAAGGTTGCTCTTTGCACACATTTTTTCCGCAAGAGTAATGTTCGCTCGCATGTTCTTTCAGGGGGGGGAGGGGGGGGTAGTATGAGTGTTAGTCTCGGCTGTTCCCCCTCATTTCCTACCTTCTTCCTTTTCGTTCTACAATTCCTCATGCATACAACCACGCAGGTTGACATCACACTTCCTCATGCATACAACCACGTACGCAGGTTGACATGAGCGTAAGCCGAAAGTACGGGGGCTTTGGCCTGGGCCTCAACATTGTGCAGGTGCGGTCTTGTTCATCCCAGAGGTCAAATAAGCTTCACGGTTCCGTCCTCTAGTTTCAAATGCCACAAATCTAGATTGCTTGATACCTCAGTGCTCTTTCCGTCAAATTGATAGACCCCGCATTCACAACCTTTGCACTCGTCAGCTTCCTTACTTATGGTGCTGCACAATGGCCCGTCCTCTTGCCTTTCTCTTCTCAGTTTGTCGATTTGCCTTTCTCTTCTCAGTTTGTTGAACATGCGCTTGCTTCTCTAAATACGTTGGCCAGCCTGGCTTTGCTTAGAGGCCTTCCATAATGCTTCCTGTTTCCAGGCAAAGTGCATTTAGGGGGAGAAAATCTGGGCAGTAACTCTGCAGTCAGTAGACAAGGCGCCCACGCTCTCGATGTCATTTGCCCACACTGCCATTGTGCTCACCCTCCCCTGCCTTCCGTGACAATCACACGTGCAGGATCTGGTCAAAGCACACGGGGGAGAGATCTGGGCGGAGTCCACTGAAGGGAAAGGCTCGACTTTCACATTCACTATGGTGGCGGCACAAGGCACACACACCAGACTGCCCGACCTGTATGGCAGCATGGGTGCTACATCCACCGGGGGTGACAGGTGCGGCAAACGCTTCAAGAGGGCGTCATCGGCTGAAAAACACACAAATCACAAGGTTACACACACATATGCACACTGCGCACTTCGGCAAACGCTTCAAGAGTGCGTTATCGGCTGCAAAATACACAAACACAAGGTTACACACACATATGCACACTGCGCACTTCGGCAAACGCTTCAAGAGTGCGTTATCGGCTGCAAAACACACCAAATACAAGGTTACACATATGTGCACACAAACGCACAGACTTACAGGGGTACACAGACCCAGACTCTCACATGACAATACAACGCGTGCTCCTTGGTAATTGTATTGCGCATTGCAGTGCTTCGGAAATGAAGGCAGCAGCTGAAAAAGCCCTCCAAAGTTCTGGGGAGATTGTGCACCTGAAAGGTCTACTACTTGAGGTATGGAAGCTGTGCGTGTATTTTAATACCCGCTTTTAATGCCCGCTTTTAGTAGGCACCTTGCTCCCATTCATTCTTGCGCGTGCATATTTTGGAATGCCTGCGTTTTGCTTGTGCTTCTTTGCGTTGCTGACTTGCTGTGTTTCCTCCGCGATGCCATCCTACGCAAATATCACACACACACACACACACACACACACACACACACACACACA
>Ga0307943_1001679_pt1 | contig 11565 bp, 8 predicted proteins | sample OrgLakmetagen177_FD_203149 | JGI IMG/M metagenome (GOLD analysis project Ga0307943, IMG submission 203149) | Saline water microbial communities from Organic Lake, Antarctica - #177 | ecosystem: Environmental > Aquatic > Non-marine Saline and Alkaline > Saline | place: Antarctica: Organic Lake... | reverse complement strand
CGTATTATGTCAACAATATATAACAGTTTAACAAATTTCGGGCGTGTTCGGTACGGAAAATCCTATTTTTGGCCAACTTCCGGAGCAATTATCCGAAATTTGGAGCCATATTATGGACAGACACTAAATAGTGACCTCTATAATTTGATTCTTCGTTCCTTACTGGCCGACCTTCCAAAAAGCCACCAAGACACGAGGGCACAAAGTTTCGCTAAGATAGTCGCATAGCAAAATTGGAAAATACTAGAACCTAAGTTGAGCGGTTTGAACAGCCTGTCCCGACTTATTTTCCGGGAAAGTGAAAAAGCGCTTTACTTAGATTTAACCCCGATTTAGAAATTGTTGTATTTCACCGAATGGGTAGCCTGTCCCGCAGAATTGCGGGAAGGTGAAATGCTTACAATTTCTTTATCGTGAGCGAGAATCTCTCAATTTGGGTAGAATTTGATATAGAACTATTTATAAAAACAATCTTTTAATAAAAGATTAATATTCAAGATTTTAAAAGATATGCAAAACTTCAGTAAATAACAGAAAACAGATAAACCTTTAGAAATTTTAAGCTATGAAAAAGAAAAGAGTACTGCTTTCAAGAATTTTTCCGGAAGAAGGGACCACGCTGCTGAGAGAGGCCGGCTTTGAAGTAACCACACGCCACGACGACACGCCCCTCACGCAGGATGAGCTAATCGAGAAAACAAAGCATCATGACGTGTTGTACTGCACTCTCAGCGATAATATCGACGCGCGTTTCCTGCAGGCCTGCGCTCACCTGGATATGATTACGCAATATGCCGTGGGGTATGACAATATAGACATCCGCGAAGCCACACGGCTGGGCATTCCCGTAGGTTTTACCCCGGACGCCATGACTGAGGCCACCGCCGATATAGCCTTCGGACTTATGATAGCTACAGCGCGGAAAATGTTTTACCTTCATAAAACAATTATCGAGGGCAACTGGAAAACATTTACCCCAACGGCTAACCTGGGCATTGAATTGAAAAACAAAACGATAGGTATTTTTGGGATGGGACGCATAGGCATGGCCATGGCACGACGCTGCAAAGGCGCCTACAACATGGACATCATCTACCACAGCCGCCAACAAAAACCTCAGGCAGAACAAGAGCTGGGAGCAAGAAAGGTGGATTTTGAAACACTCCTCAAAAATAGCGACATTATCTCACTGCATACCTCCCTGAACGAAAATACTAAAGGGATTTTTGATAAAACGGCTTTTGCCGGAATGAAAAATAGCGCCCTCTTTATCAATACCGCCCGCGGACAAGTGCACAACGAGCAAGACCTTATCGACGCCCTGCAGCAAGGAGAAATTTGGGGCGCCGGGCTGGATGTTACCAATCCGGAGCCAATGAAAACTGATAATCCGCTGCTGCAGATGAAAAACGTAACAGTGCTGCCCCACATAGGCTCGGGTACCATCGAAGCCAGGACAGAAATGTCACGGTTAGCAGCAAACAACATCATAACGTTCTATAAGAAAAATACGATGCCAAATATTATAAACCCGGAGAGTTTAGAAGGATAAGCAATATTGTGAATATCTGCGTCAGTATACCTTCACTTCTTCATTGACTGTTTAGCTGCAAATGCTTTTTACCGGAATTTCGGAGGTGGTACTCAGATTCCCACCCCTAACAAACGCCGGGGGCAGACAGAAAGTGCATGGGAGAAGTGTTTAGAGGCCTTTGCCTGTTTGTGGCAATTATAACCCAAATTGAGCGATTCTCGCTCACGATAAAGAAATTGTAAGCATTTCACCTCACCTATTCGGTGAAATACAACAATTTCTAAATCGGGGTTAAACCTAAGTAAAGCGCTTTTTCACTTTGTTCAAACCGCTCAACTTAGGTATAAGATAGAACATATAAGAGACGAAGGCACAAAGATTAGCAAAGTAATATACCAATTGTATTTCAAAGTGAGCTTCAGAGAAACATTGAAATTATACCATTGCAATTGATAACCAGTATTATGCCTGCGTTGAACGGTTTGAACATCCTGTACCGCAGAATTACGGGAAGCTAAAATGCTTGCAATTTCATTATTCTGAGCAGAATCGCTCAATTTCGATGCAAAACAGGCAGCAACAAAATAATTAAGAAAAATTTAACATTTTTTATTTTTTCTTTTAATGGCTGATTAAGTGTGCTTTATACATCCCTAAAAAATAATAAAATATTTACATATGATGTTGTATTATTAGTTTTCTTAGTGTGAATAGGGATCAACGAAGATCGTGCACAAAAATGCAACAGGCGGGGCAAATCACCTGATCGGCTTCCCCCTATTTTTGCGTCACTTTTTTGAATAATTTTGGGGTACACAAGTATTATCATAATGAAAGAATTTTCAATTGGGGGTCTGAGGATCTCCGTGCCCATTGTTCAAGGCGGAATGGGTGTAGGTGTCTCTTTATCAGGACTTGCTGCCGCCGTATCAAACCAGGGAGGAGTAGGAGTTATATCCAGTGCCGGATTAGGGCTGCTTTATCGTGACTTTTCTAAAGATTTTTTAGAAGCCAGCATATATGGGCTTAAGGAGGAACTGCGTAAGGCCAAGGAGAAATCGCTGGGGGCTATCGGGGTGAACATCATGGCAGCCATGACCAACTTCGAAGACATGGTGCGCACGGCTATTCAGGAAAAAGCAGATATCATATTTGCCGGAGCCGGTTTACCACTGGATCTGCCAAAGTTTTTAAAGTTTGACAGCACCACCAAACTAGTACCCATTGTTTCATCAGGAAGAGCTGCACGCCTGATTTGCTCCAAGTGGAAAGCTAACTACGATTACCTTCCTGATGCTTTTGTGGTGGAAGGCCCTAAAGCCGGAGGGCATTTAGGCTTCAAAAACACCCAGATTACCGATCAGGCATATACACTGGAGCGTATCATTCCGGAAGTGGTTGCCGAAACTGGTAAGATAAAAGCACTTTATAATAAGGATATCCCGGTTATTGCTGCCGGAGGGATTTACAGCGGAGACGATATATATAAAATTATGAAGCTGGGCGCCAGCGCAGTACAGCTGGGAAGCCGTTTTGTAACTACCGAAGAGTGTGATGCCTCTCCCCTGTTTAAAGAAACATATATCACCGCCACGGAGGATAGTGTCAGGGTAATTCAAAGCCCTGTAGGTATGCCCGGAAGAGCTATCCAGAATCCTTTTCTGGATAAAGTAAACAACGGGGAAAAAATGCCTAAAAGCTGTCCGTTCCAATGCATTAAATCCTGCCAGGTAGAGAAAAGTCCATACTGTATCATCAGCGCACTATACCAGGCCTATAAAGGCAATATGAAAAGTGGCTATGCCTTTGCCGGGACCAATGCCTTCAGGGCTGATAAAATCAATAAGGTTAAAGATGTTTTTGCCGACCTGAAAGCCGGATTCGAGAACGCCATGAAATCCGACCGCTCACCTTAATGAACGGACTGATTTAGAGTGTTTAATCTTCAGGGACTTTAGTTCTGTTGCAAAACCAGGCAAAAAAGTAAGAGATGGCCTACTGTTGATGAACAGGGCGCTTCAGCGTACTATATCCTCAGGACTAAAAGCATGCTAAATCGTGCTGAGTAAAGTGTTTTGGCCTTTTTCCACGTGCCTGAAAATGGGTGCTATGCTCATAATATTGATATCACCCAAAGTTGTTATTAGCACTGCTAAACAGGATTTAAGACACCCCTGACTTTCACGGAGTTTACTCCCAACTCAAATCAGCCTTCAAGTCACTAATGAAACTTTTGTCCTGGTTAGTCATTGATTTTCAATATACAGGTCAGGAGCTCTGAATGTCAGATATAAGATTTTTTATCCAAAAAAGCATCAAACAATGAGTTCAGTTTAAAAAGTTCGTGTGTTAATAGGTTTGTAAGTTATTTATTTGAAAATCAGTAATTTAATTAAAAATCATGTTTTTCATGAAATCTGGGTAATCAAAACATTATGACATCTGATAAAAAAATTACGGCTTTTTAGACGGGCCTCAACAATATAAATCCCGAAAAACTGCAAAAAACGCCCGCTAACGCATTTCCGATATTCAACAGAGAGTAAATACTCCAGCCTGTTTGTCTTCAATCAATAATTCCCTAATTTCGCCGTTCATCAAAGAATGAACGTGAAAAAGGTTATTGTAGCCGTAACAAACGATCTGGTAACTGACCAGCGTGTGCACAAAGTCTGCCTGTTTCTGGAGCGGGAGGGCTTTGAAGTGTTGCTTGCAGGCCGTAAGCAGAGAAAAAGCATTCCACTTAAGCAACGTTCATACCACACAGCACGTATGAAGCTGCTGTTTGAAAATGGGGCTCTGTTTTATGCAGAGTATAACATCCGTTTGTTCCTCTTGCTTGTTTTCAACCGTTCCCACCTGGTCGTCGCCAATGACCTGGATACGCTGCCGGCTGCGTTTCTGGCAGCAAAGCTTAAAGGCAACCCTATTGTTTACGATTCGCATGAATATTACTGCGGCACCCCCGAGCTGGCACAACGGCCTTTTATTAGAAACTTCTGGCGCCGCATCGAACGCTGGATATTTCCACGCCTCAGGGAGGTGATTACAGTCAATGAGTCTATTGCAGAACTTTATAATAAAGAGTATGGCAAAAAGCTGCATGTGGTAAGAAACATCCCGCCGGCGAAGGGTTACGCACAGCAACTGTCGCGGAGAGAGCTGGGCCTGCCTGAAGATAAAACGATACTTATCCTGCAGGGCGCCGGCATTAACATAGACCGCGGCGTGGAAGAATTGGTGGAAGCGATGCAAGAGGTCCGCGACGATGCCCTCCTGCTGATAGTAGGCTCAGGAGATGTTATAGGGCAGCTGAAGCAAAGAGCTAAAGAGCTACAAATAGGACCTAAAATACAGTTTATTCCTAAAGTGCCTCTGGAACAACTAATGGCGTATACTACAGTTGCCGATATTGGACTTACCGTGGATAAAGATACCAACATCAATTACCGGTACAGCCTGCCAAACAAACTATTCGACTATATCCGGGCAGGTATTCCGGTGATAGCATCGCGCCTGCCCGAGATTGAAAAAGTTATCACTAAGTATGATATCGGCGCGTTTATTGAAAACCATAATCCGGCACATATCGCAACCATTATCAACGAAACTATAAAAGACACCAAAAGGAGAGCCGCCTGGAAGGCCAACTTAAAAAGAGTAAACCAAGAGCTCACCTGGGAGCGGGAAGAACAAACACTGAAAAAGATTTATGACCAATACAAGTAATAAACATCTGCATGTCATCGCATTTGCCACCCCCTACCCGCCACGTTACGGAGGCGTCATAGATGTGTTTTATAAAATCAAAGCCCTTCACAGCCAGGGGATACATATTCATTTGCACACATTTACTTACGACAAGCATCCGGAACGGGAAGAACTGAAACCCTATTGCGAAAACATCATCTATTACAGGCGCAATACAGGTTGGACGGCAGCCCTGAACAAGATGCCATACATTGTTAAAAGCAGGCAAAACACCACTTTACTCCAAAACCTGCTCCGCGATGAGCATCCGGTTCTTTTTGAGGGGCTCCATACAACAGCCTATATCGATCATCCGCAATTGAGCCATCGACTGAAAATCTATCGCGAAAGCAATATCGAGCATCACTATTATTATCATCTCTTTAAAGCAGCAAAGAATGCAGGCACTAAAGCGTATTACCTTTTTGAATCGATCAAACTGTTTTTCTTTCAGCGTAAGCTAAAGCATGCCGATAAAATGTTAGCAGTCAGTAAAAAAGATGCCGACTACCTTCAGGCAACTTTTCCTGATAAAAGCGTCCTTCACCTCCCCTCCTTCCATGCCAGCGAACAACCGAATGTTGCCGGCGGGCAGGGAACCTATGCTCTGTATCATGGCAATATGAGCGTATCGGAAAACTACGTGGCAGCAGAGTACCTCATCAAAAAAGTTTTTAGTCACCTTTCCGTACCTTTTATTATTGCAGGTTTTCATCCTCCCGAACAACTCAAAAAGCTTGCATCACAGCACAATAATATTACAATTGTTGAAAATCCCGACAATGAGGCCATGTTTCGTTTAATCCGCGAAGCACAGGTGCATGTGCTGGTGACATTTCAGGATACAGGACTGAAACTAAAGCTTTTGAACACCCTTTTTAACGGCAGGCATATCCTTGTTAATCCAAAAATGGTAGCCGGCACCATGGCCGAAAACCTGTGTGTAACCGCCAATGATGAATTTGAATTACAGCACAAAGTAATGCAGCTTATGGAGGCTCCATTCGATGAACATAACCTATCTGAAAGAAAGCGCTTACTTGAAAAGTATTATTCGAATAACAACAATGCTATGACATTCATCAAAACTGTTTTCGGAAAATAATTCATAATTTTTCTACACCAAAACCAGAAAAATACCATCAATGTGTTGTGTTTTTCAACACCTGTAGTATTTTTATACACTATCTCTAATATAATTGTATATCAGTATATTATATCATTATCAGATATCTTGTGTGGTATATTTCAACACTTTTCAATATTTCATAAATTCCTGACATTAACCCATTTCCCTGTCTGTTAATTGTTTAACAGTATGATTGCGTTTGGCACTCTAATTGAACAGGTGTTGTTGAATTATTAAACGACACGTTAAGATGCTGACTAAAAGACTAAATATAAACATGTTAACCAACGACAAGAAAATAAACAACAAAAACATTTCAATCATGAAAAAGCATTTCACCATTATTTTTACAGTGACAGCGCTGCTTTTTTCCGTGGTTTTTATCAATGCGCAAACAACCACACAGCAAGTGCAGGTAGAATCCGATGTAACAGTGGTAGCTACTCCCGAAGTCTATCAACTAGCTAAAGAATGGGCCAGGGATTACAATACCAATCATCCGGGAAATGAAATCAGCGTTATCCGTGAGGGTTCCGGTAATATTCCCGAAGATAAACTGCTGGGCACTATCACTACAGAAAGATCCGCTGTCGATAACGACAAATGGAAGGTTAATCTGTGTCGTCAGCTGATGGTTCCAGTGATTCACGCAAATAACCCACACCTCAGCACGCTGAAATCGACCGGAATATCACGCGGGGATTTAGCAAAGATGTTTCGTACTGCCAATCCTGTATGGCATATTGAGGGAGCAGAAAATACTGAGGCAAAGCTTTTACTGCCTTCCGATAAAGCGCAGTTACAACAAATAGCTACTTTTACAGGACAAGACATCAATACAGAGCTACACCACCGTTTTGATGGCTCCCATTCTCTTATTACTGCGCTGCAGCAGGATAAAACATCTCTGGCCTTTCTTCCGCTTAAAGATGTTGTAGATGAAGGCAATAATTCCTTAATTGACTACCTCCACTTCCTGCCTATAGACCGCAACAATAACGGACAGCTGGATTACATGGAGGATATTTACAGCTCTGTGTCTGCCTTTAGCCGTGGAGTGTGGATAGGAAAATATCCGAAAACGCTTTGCTGCAACGTTTACTTTACTGCATCAGAGAGACCGGATAAATCACGCGAGAAGACGTTTATCAGCTACCTGCTGACCAAAGGGCAAGACAACCTGGCCAACCACGGTTACAGCAACCTGGCTTATCACGAGCGTCAGAAGGAGCTGCAGCAACTCCATGGCACCGAAATAGAGCCTTTTACCACTCAAGAGCAGGAGAGCTCCTCTTCGTGGGCAACTATCGTGTTGATACTGGCAGCCATAATCGTAGTTACCGGCTTTGTGGCTAACATGATTTTCGGCTTTACGCGCACAGCCCCGGCTACACAATTAGCCGAAGAAACCGAACCATCAGCCGCATACGGGATTGATGAGCAAACCATTGCCGCTCCTGCAGGCCTATACTTCGACAAATCGCACACATGGTCCTTTCTGGAAAAAGACGGGAAGGTGCGTATGGGTATCGATGATTTTATGCAAAAAATTACGGGCCCCATCACAAAGATAAAACTGAAAGAAAACGGCGAGTACATTCAAAAAGGAGAGCCAATCGCCACGCTTATCCAATACGGAAAACAAATCACTATCAAATCGCCTGTTTCCGGGACCATTCATACTATCAACACCATTTTGGAAAAGGAAGCTGCAAAAATCAACGAAGCCCCATTTTCGCAGGGATGGTTATACCTAATCACTCCCGATAACTGGCAGCAAGAGACCCCTTTTCTGAAAATGGCCGCGGATTATAAAGTATGGCTCAAAGAGGAGTTTACCCGGCTCAAAGACTTTTTAGCCTTTTCATTAAAGGTAAATAATGACGATTATGCTAATGTGGCATTACAGGATGGAGGCAGTGTTAAAAGACATGTGCTCAAAGACCTGGGCCCCGAGGCATGGGAAGATTTTCAGGAAAAATTTATAGAAACCACTAAATAAAAATGACTTTTTAACAATTTATACCATGGGAATTAACAGACGAGATTTTATGAAAACAGTAGGTCTTGCCGGAGCTACGCTAACATTTGGCAAGAGCGTAGGCAGTCCTCAGCAAGACGAGACTACCGAACTCTACGGCATGCTTTACGATTCAACACTATGTATCGGATGTCAAAATTGTGAGTTTTCCTGTGCCGGGGAGCATGGGCTGGACGACCCGACCGATGCTCCTGAGTTAGGTGTGGTGCGTAAAGCCGACACCGACCACAGGACAGTTGTTAACCTTTATGAGACCTCTCAGGGGGAGGCATATATCAAATCGCAGTGCATGCATTGCAACCAGGCAGCATGTGTAACCGCCTGCCTTACGCAGGCCTTGCATAAGACAAAAACAGGGCCGGTAGTTTGGCGCGAGGGAAAATGTATGGGATGCCGCTACTGTATGCTCAGTTGTCCTTTCGACTCACCAAAATTCGAGTATAACAAAACCAATCCTAAAATAGTAAAATGCACCATGTGTGCAGAACGCCAAAAAGAAGGTAAAGAGCCGGCTTGCGTTGAGGGATGTCCGATGGGTGCTATCACTTTCGGTAAGCGCAGCGACCTGATAAAAGAGGCCAGAAAGCGAATCCATGATGACCCCGATTTCTATTATGACCACATTTATGGAGAGCATGAAGCCGGAGGAACAGGATGGATGTATATTGCCGGCGTTCCGATGAACGAGTTAGGCTTTAAAACAGATATACAGAAAAAGTCTTACCCATCGCTTACTAAAGGATTTATCGGCTCTATTGCGCCGGTAGATATCCTGCTTCCGGGTGTTCTTTTGGGAATCTATGCAGCTACTAAATCAATAAGAGAAGAGGGGGAAGAATCATGAAACAAAATGCAGACACACTATATCTCGACAGCAGGAACAACTCTGTATGGAGCTTTATTTTACAGGAAATGAAACCGAAAGGAAAAATATTCACTCCTTTCAATATCATCAGCATACCAATTATCCTTGTAGGATTGTATATTATTTTCATTCGATTTACACAGGGCCTGGGCGCTGTAAACAACCTCACCCAGGAAGTGCCCTGGGGATTATGGAAGGGGTTTAACGTAGTGACCGGTGTAGCCTTTGCCGGTGGAGCTTATGTGCTGGCCTTTCTGGTATATATCCTGAACATGAAGCGGTTTAAACCTATTCTTAGGGTCACTATCCTTAATGGCTTCCTGGCATATGTATTCTACTCTATCGCTCTGATAATAGACCTGGGACGGCCTCTGGATATCATAAATATTATCATCGGGAACAACTACGGGGTTAGTTCAGTGATGTTCCTGGTGGGGTGGCACTTTCTGCTCTATATGCTGGCTATGCTTATAGAGTTTTCTCCGGCTATTGCTGAATGGCTTAATTTAAAGAAAGCACACCGTGTTCTTTCCTCCTTAACGCTGGCAGCAGTGGTTTTTGGCATTACACTCTCGGTACTGCATCAATCAGGCCTGGGCGCCTTATTTTTGATGGCGAAAGATAAAATACACCCGCTGTGGTATAATTCTTATTTGCCGTTGATGTTTGTGGTCTCCAGTGTCTTTGCCGGAATTGCCCTGGTGATACTGGAAGGCAGTATCAGCCGGAAAGTTTTTACAGGGCAATATCCTGATGATGATAAGGAGAGCCATAACCTCATCCTTAAAAGTCTGGCTAAAATATCGGCTGGCGCTATGTTCCTCTACCTCTTCATGACCATCATTATTTTTGTGCACGAGCAAAACGCAGTATACCTCTCCAGTAAACTGGGAGCATGGTATCTTCTGGAAGTGCTGGGCTTTGTAATGGTACCGCTCATCCTCTACTGCTACAGCTGCACAAAATATAACAGAACAGTAGTAACGGTGGCAGCAGTCCTGACTTTGATAGGCATTATGCTGAACAGGATGAATATCTCCATCATCGCCTTCCGGTGGGATGCTGCCGTACCTTACATCCCTGCATGGCAAGAGTTTGTGGTAACTGTTGCCATCATACTAATAGAAATATGGGTCTTCCGATGGGTTGTCCGCCGGATGCCTGTAATTAGAAAATCACCTGAATGGGCTAAAAATAATCATTAAAAAAATAATACTATGGACGGATTTCATTATTATGATCTATTTGCGACAAAAGGTATAGAATACCTTATAACGATTGCATTTTTTCTCTTGCTTATTCCACTATGGAAAGTGCTCAACGGTAACATCCCGGCAATGAGCAAAGTAAATGAAATGGCAGGAGCGCTCTCCTTTGGACGGCTTTCTGTACCTAAAGGACTCTTTTACAGCAGCAACCATACCTGGGCCTTTCTGAAAAAAGAAGGTACCGCACGGGTGGGTATCGATGACTTCTTATTGCGCGCTGTAGGTGAGGTTAAAGTACAGCCTGCCGTTACTCCCGGACAAAAGGTTAAGAAAGGAGACCTCATGGCTCATCTCATCCACGAAGGGAAAACCCTGAACGTCTTTGCGCCGGTTTCCGGACAGATAGTCAACAACAACACCTCTGGCTCCATTCCTTCCGATGGCGGGGATCCATACCAGAAGGCATGGCTCATGGAGCTTAAACCCTCCGACTGGCTTAGCGAAACGCAGTCCTTTTACCTGGCCGACCAGGCCGCAAACTGGATGAAGGCAGAAGTAGAACGGTTCAGGGATTTCCTGGCACATACGGCACAAAAGTATGCCCCGGAGCCTGCAATGGTAACGCTGCAAGATGGTGGGGAGCCCCGCGAGCAAGCTATGAAGGAATTGCCCGTTGAAGCGTGGCAGGATTTTCAGAAATCTTTCCTGGGCAGCAGCACATTGAAAAAAACTGATTAACTTTGTACAAAACCGGCCCAATTCTACGGCTTGGTTGTTGGTTTGGCAAAATAATAAAGCAGCGGACCTTATAACAAAGGCCCGCTGCTAAATTGTATATTATCACTTGGGATAACGGGCATTACTAAAATTGCGGAGATGAATATCAAAAATAATTCTTTCATACAAAAACTACTCAACAGTGTATTTCTGAAAAAATATATCAGATTTCGCTCTTCTATCTATTTTAGGGTGGTTTACATTATCGTACTGGCTTCGCTGGTGCTTTTTGTCTCTTTCGGAATAATATTCCGATCGGTA
>Ga0307943_1001663_pt1 | contig 11620 bp, 12 predicted proteins | sample OrgLakmetagen177_FD_203149 | JGI IMG/M metagenome (GOLD analysis project Ga0307943, IMG submission 203149) | Saline water microbial communities from Organic Lake, Antarctica - #177 | ecosystem: Environmental > Aquatic > Non-marine Saline and Alkaline > Saline | place: Antarctica: Organic Lake... | reverse complement strand
CTAACTTCTCCTCTAAACTCCATTTCTTGTAACTCATAATTCAAAAGTAGTTATTTGAAAATAAAAATAACACTCCGACTTTATTGGGGGCTAAACTAGTTTATCTTTGAATTTTTAAATTATAAAAAGACAAATTGATGCAAACAGCACAAATTATAGAGACAGCACTAGCTAACAGTTATACTTATTCGGAATATACAAATCTGATTCACAAGCTTTACGCTGAACGGAAAACTACTGGATTTAACCAAAGCGAAGCCTATTTAGAATATACTAAATTGGGTATAAGTAGAATGAAGCGCTGGGATAAAACGGCGAAATTATCCACAGGGGTCATTGCCAAAATAAAACAAATTACAATACCTCAAACTTGGATAGTGATCACAGAAGCTTGGTGCGGAGATGCAGCACATGCGTTGCCCATTATAGCAAAGCTTGCAGAAACCAATCCCTTGTTAAATTTACGAATAGTTTTGCGCGACGAAAATGAAGCCTTGATGGATGCTTTTTTAACGAACGGAAAAAAATCGATTCCAAAAATGATTGCTTTTACTCCTAAGAATTTAAAGGTGTTATTTACGTGGGGACCAAGACCCAAAGGAGCAACCAATTTGGTAGAAGAGGAGCTGGCAAAAGGAGGTGGAATTACTACTGAAGCCAAAGAAGCTTTACAGATGTGGTTTAATAAAGATAAAGGAAAACAAATTGCAGAGGAGATTACGGAGTTGGCGCATATGTAATATTATCCTTAATTTCGCCTTTTTTAGTCACATATTATTCTAATTAACAATATTATTGAGAACCCGAAGCTTATTTACAAGTGGTGATGACTTTGGGTTTGGAGCTTTTGGGGTTGGTACAATTCACAGAAATTAAAATGAGACACTTTTTTAAACTTTTAATTTTAGGCCTTCTATTGTCCAGTTGCGTAAAAGAAAAAATTTTACCTTCAGATATTAAAATTGAGAAGTTAGAGGCATTCTATTTAGGCATTTTTGATGTAAAAGTATTTAGAATTTTAACTAAAGAAAACATAGATATCAATACTCTTAGAACGTACCCTAATTATTATAATATTTTAGAACAAGATGAGAAATTATATAATTGGAAAATTCCAGTTAAAAATTCTTCAATATATGAGAATATTATGTTTGATTTAGAAGTTTATGACAAGAATCAAAATGTATTAATAGATGAATACATATATCCAGTATTAAAAGAATTGAAAAAAGATAATGAAAGATTTTTACTTTCTGGTGTTTACACAAAAGTTAGTAAGAGCGACTATTTTTATATTTATTATATTTTAGATAGAAAACAAAATATTTTAATAAAGGCAACAAGAATTAGTGACTTCTAAATGTTATGACCCGATAGCACGGATTTGCACTCCGTGCCAAGAATAAAACCTCCGCTAGCCAAACTAACGCTCGTTTATAACAGATGTCAATAAAAATAAGGAACCTCATTAAGCCTAAACTCCAATAAATGCTGCCGTAAACATCAAGTTTAATGTACAAAAGGTTTAATGATAGTAGGTTAACTGATATTCTTCGTTTCCATGAATACAGAAACCGTAGTGCTTTTCATTTTTAAAAAAAGGATAGATAAATAAAATCACAACACATTAAATCCTGAAAATCATGTAAGAAATAACACTGTTTCATAAACAGTGTTATTTATAATAAATTGACAATCATATTATTATAAATAGTGGCACGAACTTTGTCTAAGTTTAAGCATAACCCATAAAAACTAATGTCATGAAACGATTTATTTTTTTACTAGCAGGGTTTGTTTTTTTCAGTTCGTCTGCATGGGCAAACCATTCAAATTACTTGAACTTTAACCAAGGACAGTCCTTTATCTTTATGGAAAATGGTGTTGAATTTTCTGTATTTCAAGATGGTCAATTTGATTTCTTTATGCCAAATTTTGGACCAAATTTTTCAGCAGGATTCTCAAATTCTAATGTGAATTTTAGTTTTAACACAGGTTATAATTATAGCCCTTATGTGCAATATGATAGCTTTGGTGCTATCATCCAAATTCAAAATACGCCAATTTTTTACGATAACTATGGGCGAGTTAACCAAATAGGTAATGTTCCTATTTTCTATAACAATTTTGGATTTGTTAATAGAGTTGGTGGCCTAAGCATATTTTACAGAAACAATATATTCTGGAATCAACAAGGATTTATAAACCACTTTAATCGTGGATATGTATGGAGACCATGGCATCGGTTTTATGCCATACCAGCAAACCAGTTTTGTTTGTTGAGCCCAAATCCTTATAGACAATTCTACACTCCTGTAAGACATATATATTACAGACCTTATAGAAATAACGTGAGAAATTTCAACAGGGTTGGTAATGACGTGAGACAACGTGGAAACCGTTCTAACCAAGATTACGCACAGACGCCTAGAACAAGAACAGAGAGAAATATTCGCTCTACTGTTGAAAGACGTAACAGAGAAATCTCAATAACTCGAAATACGAGAATTGCAAGTTCAGACCGTACCAGCACAACAAGAAATCTTAGTACGAGGAATAATTCTAGGACCGTAAGTGATGCGAATACAAGAACAAATAGAAGTGCTACTCCCAGAACGAATAGAAACGAAGATGTTGCTTCAAACGATAGTAGAAGAAATGCTACTGCTACAACTTCACAAAGAAGCACTGGAAATAACAGAAGCGTAAGAAGTAATACTCAACAAACTCAACGTGCAACCCAATCCACAAGTGGGAGTAATGAGGTGTCTAGACAAGATACAAGTAGTAGTACTAATGTAAGGATGGCTCAAAATAGTAGTCGTCAGTCGGTTGCTAATAGTCGTTCAAACGCTAGCAGAAATGAAGCAAAAGTAGAACGTAAGACAAGTCAGAACAGGAGTTCTTCTGCAAGTCGCACAAGATCTTCCCGAAGATAAAGATTAGCCAAAAATGTCTTTGTTCTCAATAACCCCTCTTGATTTTATCAGGAGGGGTTATTTATCTTGTAGACCCCTTAAATTTTAAATTAAAACAGTTTGAATTTTAGGTATTTGATAGGTTGGATTTGAAGTTTGAGATTTTGAATGTATATAATGAAGTTTTTTCGCTCTGCGAAGTTTGCAACTTCGCAGCACCATTTCAAACCACAGTTATCAGTTTCCTAGCAGAACTACTAAAACAATAACTAACCCAAAAACAAAAAACAACCATTAACCAAAAAAGGCTAACGGCTGTTTTATTACAAAATATCAATTTACCTTAGAAAGGTAAATCATCATTATCGTCATCATCATTTAAGTCTGAAGCAGGTTCAAATTGATCCATTGGTGGAACAGGTGGTGCTCCAGCTCCAGTGTTGTTCTCTATATTTTCAATTCTCCAACCTTGAATAGAATTAAAATATTTGGTTTCTCCTTGGGGATTCACCCATTCCCTACCTCTTAAGTTGATTCCTATTTTTACTTTTTGACCTACTTTATATGGGTCTAAGGCTTCTGTTTTGTCTTGTACAAATTCCACCATAATGTGTTGTGGATACTGCTCTTCTGTAGTTACAACTACTTCACGTTTTCTAAATCCGTTGTTTCCGAATTCTTTTGTCTCTCCAATTAATTTAATTTTTCCTTCTACTTCCATGTGTCTAAATTTATGCTAATAATATTTTCCAGGCTTCTTGAACTTGCCCTTTGGTTAAATGTATTTTCGCTTGTTCGTGTTTTGCAGCTTCGTTTTGCAAATCAATTTTATGGTTTAGTTGTTTTGTTTCAATATACTGTTTAATTTCTTCAGTAGTGGGTAATTTTTCAACATTACCTAATTTACCTAAATCGTTTCCAGAGAGAATATCCGAATTTCGAATTTCAGCAGGAATTAAATCTATTCCAATACCTAAGCTAGATAAAGGTTTTGGCACTTCAAACATACCCAATTTTGCTCTTGTGTACCAATTACCGCCCATGCGAGCTACCAAATCAATTTCGTGTTGGTCAATAGATAAATCCTCGTTTAAAATTGCTTCATCTACATGCAGTTTAACCACTTCAGCAATAATTAAATTCCCAGCCCCGCCTTCTTTGCCTAAGGCAACAATTTCATTCACTTTGCACTCGTATTGAACAGGAGATTCTTTTACGCGGTAAGGTTGTACAAGGTCAGACTTCAACATGGTAAAGCCTGCTTTTTCAAATTCATTTACACCAGCTGCATACTCTGTACTAGATAGAGACATTTGCTGAACCATGGCATAGTTGACAACGTTAATTACCACTTCTTTAGTTACTAAGGCGTTTTCTAAGGTGTGTTTAGTAGTATTGTTTCGCACACGTCTAGCAGGTGAAAAAATCATGATAGGTGGATTTGCACTAAACACATTAAAAAAACTATATGGAGATAGATTTGGATTTCCATCAGCATCCATTGTACTTGCAAAAGCAATGGGTCTTGGGCCAATAGAGCCTAGCAATAAACCATGTAGTTTTGGCGTTTCTAAAGCTGATGGAAGAAAACTCTTCATTTAAAATGATTTTTGCAAATGTACATATTCTAGAAGTGAATTAAAAATGAATAACAGATTTCAATAGATTTGAAAATCCAGATTATTTTTTCATCTTTACCCTAACAAAATAATATGGAACTTTTTAAAAATAAAACTTTTGCGCGTTGGTTCATCATCTTGTCCTCTGTAACCATTGTGGGCTTAATTATTTGGAACATTACCGTTTTTTACAACCGAATAAAAGAGGATGAACGCAGCAAAATGCTCATTTGGTCAACCGCAATGAAATCTGCAAATCAAGCAGATTTAAAAGGAGACGATTTAACTTTAGAACTTGAAATTTTAAGTGCTAACCCAAGCATACCTATCATTAGCATAGACCAAAATGGAGAACCTGCTTTAATTGAAAACGTACCTAAAGCAATACAAGAAAACCCTGAGAGATTTGATGAATTTCTTGCTAAAATAAAAACGGAGAATATACCAATTGAAATTGACTTGAGAGATAATACAAAGCAGACTTTATATTATGGCAATTCTCAAATTTTGAATAAATTAAAGTACTACCCTTTAATTTTATTCATAATCATCGCGTTATTTTCCGGCTTACTTTACTTTTTTTATGATACTTCTCGCACCAGCGAACAAAATAAGTTGTGGGCTGGGATGGCGAAAGAAACCGCACACCAAATTGGTACGCCGCTTTCGTCTTTGTTTGGGTGGCTAGAAATTCTGAAATCTGAAGGTGTTAACCAAGAATACATCGTTGAAATAGAAAAAGATATAGACCGATTAAAAACCATAACCGAACGATTTTCTAAAGTAGGCTCTCAGTTGAAGTTGGAAAAAACGAATATTACACTAGCTGCAAAAAATTCATTTGAATACCTACAAGCAAGAAGTTCAAAATTAATAGAGTTTCAAATGGATTTACCTTCTGAACCGGTATTTGTTATGTTGAATGAGCCTTTGTTTTCGTGGACCATTGAAAACTTGACAAAAAACGCCATAGATGCTATGAAGGGAAAAGGAAAACTTGAAATGGAACTAGCAAGAAGTGGGAATTGGGTGAAAATATTGATAACAGATACGGGAAAAGGAATTCCTTTGAAGCATTTCAATAAAGTTTTCAACCCTGGTTTTAGTACAAAAAAAAGAGGTTGGGGTTTAGGCTTATCTCTTGCAAAACGAATTATTGAAGATTACCACAATGGGAAAATTAGCATAGCTTACAGCGAAATAGGGAAAGGCTCTACTTTTGAAATTAAGCTACGTAAAATAGCAGAATAGTACGAATTTAGTTTTATCTTAATGCCACGAAAACACGAACAAAAATTAGTGCATTCGTGGCATATTTTTTATGTTGAATTTATAATAATCTTTGATAAGCTTCAACTATAAAGGATCTTCTGCTTTTAGTATCGTCAGTAGTATCCAAAAAAAAAGAAATGCTTTTCCTGATGACTATCTGCAATCACGTAAAATCGGTTTTTTTCTTAGAACACATAACACCTTTCAAAATCTCCCCCTCAATTGGAGACTTTCAGTTCCTTACCATAATGCGGGCTAAACAGCTTGACTATTTACGGATATAATTCATTACTCATCTATCAATGTCGTTTAGATAAGAAAAAATAAGGGACGTTCCATATGACGTACCTACGGCACGTTTGTTAGTTGGCTAAGTGTTTTTTACCCAGATTTTGTCCCTACAGGACAAATCAAAACACTTACTTCTAAATTGTAAACCTAAAATTCATCTAGGCAAAATGCTTAACTAAACGACATTGACTCATCTATTCTAACTTCTGTTGAAATTACTGATTAGGGTTTTACTTTTAAGGATTTTATAACAAGGGATTTTTGAAATAAGGTTTTTTAATCGTTATTTTTGAATCTATAAGTTAAATCAATTAAAAATACATACATTATGGCTTTCGAATTACCAGAATTAAATTATGCACACGATGCATTAGAACCACATATTGACGCAAAAACCATGGAAATTCACCATGGCAAACATCACGCTGGATATACAAGTAAATTAAATGCTGCTGTAGAAGGTACCGACCTTGAAGGGAAATCTATAGAGGAAATTCTTCATAGTTTAGATTTGACCAATTCCGCAGTAAGAAATAACGGTGGTGGTTTTTACAATCACCGTTTATATTGGGAAATAATGTCTCCAAAAGGTGGAGGAAAACCAAGTGGAGATTTAGCCAAAGCAATAGATGATGCTTTTGGATCTTTCGAAAAATTTAAAGAAAAATTTTCGAATGCAGCAGCAACACAGTTTGGCTCTGGTTGGGCTTGGTTATGTGTACACCAAGGTGGTGGAGTAGAAGTTTGCTCAACACCAAACCAAGATAATCCGCTTATGCCTAACGTAGGCTGTGCTGGAACACCCATTTTAGGGATTGATGTGTGGGAACATGCTTATTACTTGAACTATCAAAACAAACGTCCAGCTTATATTGATGCTTTTTTTAATGTAATTCATTGGGGCAAAGTATCCGAATTATACGAAGCGAATAAGTAAGAAATTTAATTATTCGATTTAAACCTTAAACCTCCGTTGATTTTTTAACGGAGGTTTTTTATGGATTGTCATTCTGCAAAAAATTTCAGCAGGAAGACATTCAGCACTGTCATTCCGCAAAAATTTTAGAAGAAAATTTTATGCGGAATCTTATTGTAACGAAGACGTGAGTTTTGTTCTTTTGTTCAATATTTGGGTAGCTGCGAAGTTGCAAACTTCACAGAGCGAAATAGGACAACTTCAATAAATCTTCTCACTCCTCCACAAAAACTAAAATATCTCCTGGTTGACAAGCTAACACTTTACAAATTTTCTCTAAAGTTGAAAACCGAATGGCTTTGGCTTTTCCTGTTTTCAGTATCGATAAGTTGGCGGTGGTAATATCAATTTTTTCAGCTAACTCGTAGGACTTCATTTCACGAGCTTTTAAGACTTCATTTAAATCAACTCTTATGGGCATGACTTAAATATTGAATTCATTTTCTTTATTCGCTTCAACTGTTTTCTTAAAAACTTTGGATAAACGAATCATCAATATGGCTAAAACTGCCAAGAGTGCACTTTTTTGGGTTGAGCTTATACCAGCTAACTGAAAAGTATCTGGATTGATGAATATGTTTATCCCACTGATCATGATTTCCAAACCAGAAAAAAACAACAAACACCAACCAGCAATTTTCGCATAGCTAAGTATTTTTAATTGAGAAAGACTCTTTTGGTCTCGGTATACTTTAGCTACTTTTCGCAAAAATAAAATTGCACAAAAAAACAAAGCTTGGTTAAGCACATTCAAAATTACAAGAATTTTAATTTGTAAAGGATGACTATCAAGCACTTCTTGGTCTATCAAAAAATTGGGGAAACCACTTATCATAACCGATAGCAATTTAACAATTGCCACAACCAAAGTACTGGCTGCAATAAAAAGCATGATATCCAACAGGGTTTTAAAAATTACTTTACTAGTCATATCGTTAAATCATTTTCGTTTTTATACTGTATTCCTTCTTCAATCAGTTTGGAAATGACCCAAAAAAAACAAGCCAACAATCCAAAACTAATTACTTCTGATAATTGTGTAGCAGAATCATTCCACAATTCGCTTAAAGTTAACTCCCCTTTTTCTATTGAATGGATGTAGAATAATAACATGTATTTCCCAACAAGAAATAGAGAAGTAACAATAGCAGCAAACTTAAAAGTAGAAGTGTTTTGCTCATTAAAGATACTCCCTTTTTTAATATTTTGAATGGATTTTACCAATTTGTTTCCAGCAATTAAGGCTAGAATTGAAAATCCAAAAACACCGATCCATATTCCTTTATCAAACCATGGATACTTCTCTATGTCAAACCAAAACGCTTTAGTTAAAATCAAAAGAAATCCAAGTCCAACGATTAAAGCACTAAAAATTAATCGTAAAAATTGAATTACAAACCAAACAAAAGAAAGAGCAAATTTCATATAGTAAAAGTATTGTTTAACGATAACAAATTTAAATAAATTATTGTTATTCGATACTTTATTTCTAAAAATTAATGATTCTTCATTTATTGATACAGAAATTATATATTCTGTAATTGATTCGGTAAAAAAATATAAATATGCTAATAATATGTATCTTTATGTTTTTAACTGCCTCTATTTTTGCTAAAGTAGAACTTAAACTATAAAATTGCTCATTCAAATTTAATATTTATGAATGCATATATAAGTGGAACAGGAATGTATGTTCCAGAGAAAGTTATTCCAAATTCGTATTTCGAAAAAGTGGGATCTTCAGACGAGTGGATTTTCAATACTTTAGGAATTAAAGAAAGACGAGTAGTAACCGATGAAGTAACAAGTGATTTAGCTGCAAAAGCGGGACTGAATGCCATAAAAGATGCAGGTCTTCAAGTAGCAGACATCGATTTAATTATTGTAGCTACTTCCACTCCAGACAAACAAGCCCCATCTTCTGCTTGTTATGTACAAGACAAACTAAAAGCCTATGGAGCAGCCGCATTCGACTTATCTGCGGTGTGTTCTGGAGCCATGTTTGCCGTTTCAGTAGGCTGTCAATTTGTTGAAAATGGCACTTATGAAAACGTATTAGTGATTGGCGCAGATACCTTTTCGCACATCATCGACTGGAAAAGAAGAGATTCTGTTTTCTTTGGTGATGGTGCAGGAGCCATGGTCTTAAGCGCAACAAATGAAGATAAAGGCTTTGTTGATTTCAACTTGTTTTCAGATGGTCGTGGAGCAAATCATTTTACCATAGAAAATAAAGAACCAAATAATCCAGATTCCCAACCTTACTTTTATATGAATGGAAAAGAGATTTATGACGGAGCAACAAAATTAGTACCCAAATCAATTGAAGCTTTACTTGCAAAAAACAAATATTCAATAGATCAAATTGATTTAATGATACCTCATCAACCGAGTATCGGAATTTTAAAATCCATTGCTAAACAAGTCGGTTTGCCTTTTGAAAAAGTAATGACTAATATGGATAAATACGCCAACACTTCAGGCGGTACCATTCCCATTGCCTTGCATGAAGCATTTGCAGAAGGCCGCTTTAAAGAAGCTAAACATGTACTTTTTGCTGCAGTAGGAGCAGGAATGACTTGGGGAACAGCATTGTATAAAGTTAAATAAAAAAATATGTTTAAAGGAAAAACCTTTTTAATTACAGGAATTGCAGACGAACAATCATTAGCTATGTATGTAGCCAAAGCTATACTTGAAAATGGCGGTAAAGTGGTTTGTACAGGTTTAGGAGTAAGCAAACACCACGAAAATCTATCAGATAAAGCAAAAGCATTTTTAGATGCAACTTATGCTGATTTTGAAGCTAGTGTGAAACAAGGTCTTGGAAAACAAACCCGTGCCGAAATATTGGATGTAACTCTACCCGAAAGTATCGCAGAATTTTGTGCAAAAATGCAAGAAGACAAGATTCAATTTGATGGTTGGTTACATGCCATTGCTATGGACAAAACCATCCGTGGCAAACAAGTAAAACCACTTTTGGAAGTTTCTCTACAGGAATTTTGCGAAACCATGGATGTTTCCGCTTTCTCCTTAATTAAGGTTACAAAAGCACTTTATGATTATGATTTGTTGCTCCCTAAATCCTCAATTTGTTCCATTAGCTATATTGCAGCTGCAAAAGTCACTTTTCACCCCTACCGAAACATCAGTATTGCCAAAGCAGCTTTAGAACGTATAACCATAGAACTTGCAGATGAACTTGGTAGAAGAAACGGAACTCGGGTAAATTGCGTGCGTTTCTCGCCCTACATGGGAAGCAAAGCAGGCAATGCAACCTTAACTGAAAACGACGTAAATACCGCAGCCAAAATAAGTCCGTTAGGAAATGCTTCTCCAGAAGATTTAGCCTATGATGTACTTAATTTATTTAGACCTAACGGAAAAATCACAGGAGAAATCCGGCATATTGACGGAGGGTATCACATTATGGGGTAGTTGGTTTTACTTTATTTATAACTTTATAAAAGTCTTTGAATCTTTGTTGTATCCTTAGTTTAAAAAAATAAGGGAGACTCATAATTAATGACTCTTGCCTATTTGAAATCTCAACGCTTGTTTTTTAAAATGTAATCAAAAAAGCCCCTCAAATTACTGGTCACGTCCTGAAATAGGTTGACACAAATAGTGTTATTTAATTTACTTAAATGAGGATTAAAACAAGAAAGCCCTTTAAATTAATAAAGAGCTTTTCTTTCTGTACAGGCGGAGAGACTCGAACTCTCACACCTCGCGGCACTAGATCCTAAGTCTAGCGTGTCTACCAATTCCACCACGCCTGCATTTCAACTTTATTTCCTTATTAAATTTAAATACTAAAATTAAATAAGAGCAAATTTAATTTGCGAGTGCAAATATAAATAAAGAATAGAATTAAAAAACATTTCAACCCATAAAAAAATACGATATTTTGTATCTTTCAGGCACAAAAATAAATCTTATGCAATCACCCAAAAAATATATTGAAGAAAACCAACAAAGATTCATCGATGAACTCATCAATTTGTTGAAAATTCCATCTGTTTCAGCTGATCCACATTACAAAAATGATGTGCTGAAAGCGGCAGAAGAAGTAAAAAAAAGACTTCAAGAAGCAGGATGCGACAAAGTTGAAGTTTGTGAAACGCCCGGCTACCCTATCGTCTTTGGTGAAAAAATAATAGATACAAACTTACCTACAGTTTTGGTCTATGGCCATTATGATGTCCAACCACCAGATCCAATAAATTTGTGGAATTCACCACCATTTGATCCTGTTATCCAAAAAACGGAACTACATCCAGATGGTGCTATCTACGCTCGTGGAGCTTGTGACGATAAAGGACAAATGTACATGCACGTAAAAGCCTTGGAATTCATGACCAAAAACAATGCACTTCCTTGCAACGTAAAATTCATGATTGAAGGAGAAGAAGAGGTAGGTAGCGAAAGTTTAGAATGGTTTTTAAGCAGAAATCAAGAAAAATTAAGCAATGATGTTATCCTTATTTCAGATACAGGGATGATTAGCAAAGACACTCCTTCGGTAACAACAGGCTTAC
>Ga0307943_1001658_pt1 | contig 11634 bp, 8 predicted proteins | sample OrgLakmetagen177_FD_203149 | JGI IMG/M metagenome (GOLD analysis project Ga0307943, IMG submission 203149) | Saline water microbial communities from Organic Lake, Antarctica - #177 | ecosystem: Environmental > Aquatic > Non-marine Saline and Alkaline > Saline | place: Antarctica: Organic Lake... | reverse complement strand
ATTTTCTAGCGAACAAGCCTTGTATAAGCAAAAAACCTTTCTTTCATGCTGGCACAAAGGGACGCCGGCAAATCAAGCCATGTGGGCAGCGTACGGCCTATCTGGGGAAGGCGTTGCGATTCAAACCACAACAGAAAAGCTGAGATCGGCTGTTCTAGCTGCAAAGCTAAAAACCTCACAAAAATGGTACAGGTCTTTTGGTGATGTGAATTACTTGTCTGAGCACAAGCGGTCTGATCCGGGCTTGATAAATTCAATCATGATTGATTTTATAGATGATCCTGGAGCGATTTTTCGATTCAAATCCGATCCATATCAATACGAAAGTGAATATCGCTCAATTCTTACGTGGACTGGCAAAGGCCGGCGAACCGAATCTGGTTTACGGATCCCTTTCACGGATAATTTCATCGAAGGTGTATTCATTGATCCGCGTGCTCCAAACCGAACACTACTTGAAGGGTGTGTCACTGTGCTAAACGCTCGCTTCGGTCTCAATGATTTAGACGTCAGCGCTGCCGATATTGACCCTCAATTTCGGTAGGGTGGAGAAAAAGGGGACCCGCCGCCATGACCGCCCACCACGATTTCCCGCCCGGAACCGTTCACCGCATCACGGTCCAGTCCAAACTCCTCAAGGGCAATCTCCTCGGCGATCCGGCGAAGCGGGTGATCGACGTTTATACGCCCCACGGCCATGACGGGGCGGGGCTTCCCCTGCTGGTGGATCTGGCCGGCTATACCGGCAGCGGGCTGTCCCACACCAACTGGAAGAATTTCGGCGAAAACGTTCCCGAGCGCCTGGACCGGCTGATCGGGTCGGGCGAGATGGGTCCGGCGGTCGTGGCCTTCCCTGACTGCTTCACCCGGCTGGGCGGCAACCAATACGTCAACTCCGCGGCCATGGGGCCGTGGGAGGATATCCTGCTCACCGAATTCGTGCCGGCGGTGGAGGCGCGCTTTGGCTGCGGCGGCGACGGGCGGCGCGCGGTGTTCGGCAAGAGCTCGGGCGGCTACGGCGCCATCGTCCACGCCCTGCGCCACGCCGATTTCTGGGCGGCTGCGGCGTGTCATAGCGGCGATATGGATTTCGAGCTGTGCTATGCGCGCGACTTCGCGCCGGCGCTCAGAGCCATCGCGAAAGCCGGCTCCATCGACGCGTTCATCGACAGGCTGGAAAGCAATCCCAAACCCGCCGGCGGCGACATCCACGTGCTCATGGCGCTCGCCATGGCCGCGACATACGATCCGTGCCCGGAGAACCGATTCGGCGTGCGCTTGCCGGTGGATCTGCATACCTGTGAGCGCGACCTCGAACGCTGGAAAAACTGGCTCGCGTTTGATCCCCTCGTCATGGTCGAGGAGAAGGGCGAAAACCTTAAAAATCTCAAGGGCCTGTTCATCGATTGCGGCGATGTGGACCAGTATGATCTGGTCTATGGCGCGCGCCGGCTGCACGCCCGCCTGCAGGAGTTGGGCGTCTCGCACCGCTATGAAGAGTTTCCCGACGATCACTCAGGCATCGACTATCGCATGGATGTCAGCCTGCCCTTCCTGGTGGACGCGCTGACGCGCTGAAGCGCACGCGGCGCGCGCAGGTGACAGACCCCAAAGGGCACGCCATAAAGCGGCGAACCTTCCGCCTACGGATAAGCTCATGAAACCTGACCCCGCCCGCCTCGACCCGGACGTCTACGCGCTCCATGTGACCGTGCCCTCGCGGTTCCGCGATCTCGACACGCTGGGCCATATCAACAATGTGGCCATCGGCTCGTTCTATGAGGAGGGCCGCGCCGCGCTGAACCGCGCAGCTTTCCCGTCTGAATTGCGGCGCGGACACAAGATGCGCATGCTGATCGCGGACGTGCACATCGCCTATCTGGGCGAGGCGCATTATCCCGGCGATATCGACGTGCGGTCGGCGATCAGCCATGTGGGCCGCACCAGCTACACCATCGCACTTGCGCTGTTCCAGAACGGAGTCTGCGTGGGGACCTGCGAGACCATCCTGGTCAATACCGACGGCGAAAAGCCGTCCGAAATTCCGGCGGCCGGCCGTCAGGCGCTTGAGGCGCTGATGCTGAAGACGGCGCCCTAACCCCGGCGCACTAACCTCGCCGACCCAGCCGGCGCAGGCGGCGCCAGAAGCGGCGGCGTTCGGGGCGCGGCTGGGGCTTGAGATTCTTCACGAACTCTTCCGCGCAGGACCGCCAGGAATAACCCTCGGCGTAGGTGCGGCAGTCCTCGCGCGTCATCTCCAGCGCTTCGAGGCAGGCGACCCGCAGGTCATCGTTCACCGATCCGGCCTTGGAGCCGGGGATGATGTCCTTGGGACCGTCGGCGATGAAGGCCGCCACCGGCGTGCCGGCGGCCATGCTTTCAAGAATCACCAGCCCAAACGTGTCGGTGAAGCTGGGGAAGACCATGACGTCGGCGTCGGCGAAATGGCGCGCCAGCTCGTCGCCGGACTTGTTGCCGGTGAACACCACGTCCTTGTAGCGCTTTTTCAGCTCCTCCAGCTGCGGGCCCGGGCCCACGACGACCTTGGTGCCCGGCAGATCGAGGTCGAGAAAGGCCTCGATATTCTTCTCCACCGCCACCCGGCCGACATAGACGAAGATCGGCCCTTCAAGCCCCTCATAAACGCTTTGCCCGCCCACATGGCGCTTGTCGGGATGGAATAGCTCGGTGTCCACGCCGCGCGCCCAGGGCGTGATGTTGTTGAAGCCCTTCCTCGTCAGGTGATCGCGCATGGAGGGCGTGGCGACCATCAGACGATTGCCCGAATTGTGGAAGCGCCGCATGAACCAGTAGCCCGCCGAGAGCGGAATGAAGGGCAGGCGCGCGTTCACGTACTCGGGAAACTTGGTGTGGTAGCTGGTGGTGAAGGGCAGCTTCCATTTCAGGCAGATCTTGCGCGCCGCATCGCCCAGCGTGCCTTCTGTGGCGATATGGATCGCTTCGGGCTCGAACGCCTTGAAGCGGCGCTCGATCTCGTCGTCGGCGCCGATCGCCAGCTTGATGTCGGGATAGGTGGGCAGAGGGAAGGTCTTGAAGCCGAGACCCGGGTGGATGACCTCCACCTCGTGGCCCATGGCCCGGCATTCGTCGGCGGTGCGCGACAGGGTGCGCACGACGCCGTTCACCTGGGGCTCCCAGGCGTCGGTGACCAGCATGATGCGCAGCGGGGCGCTGTCCTCCATGGGGCGGGCTCCGGCGTGTTCGGTTTCGGTGTCCATAAGGGCGGGTCTTAGCGTGTTTTCGCGCCAAGGCGAAGCCTCGCGCGCCGTGCGGGCGCAAACGCCGCGCTGCACCGGGTTTGAGCCCGTTTTCCCCATTGAAGCGTTATAACCCCCTCAAACTCTTCACACTTGCCGGAAACGGCGAGCCCAGTGAGAGGACGGCGCAGTTCACACGCGCCTGAACCCGCGCACGCTTCCCTTGCCGCGCGGGTTTCGCGGGGCCATTGTCCCGCCCATAAAAAACCCTGTCAGGCCGCGCGCCGGCGCGGCGCTTTGGAGTGAGCCATGCGCGACCACGTCGATCTGCAGATGGATTGGGACGAGCTCGACGAGATCAAGTTCGCCGACGAGCGCGAAGTCGCCCGCGAGCTGGACGAGCTTGTGGGCCTGTCCGCCGAGGCGCGCGAGAGCGCCGGAAAAGAAGCCGTCAAGCTGGTCAAGACCGCCCGCAAGACCAAGCGCGGTGGCGGCCTCATGGAGAGCTTCCTTCAGGAATTCGGTCTGTCCAACAAGGAAGGCCTGGCGCTCATGTGTCTGGCCGAGGCGCTCCTGCGCGTGCCCGACAAGGACACCGCCGACGACCTGATCAGCGAGAAGATCGGGTCGGGAAAATGGGCCGAGCACGCCTGGAAATCCGATAACTGGCTGGTGAACACCTCCACGATCGGCCTGATGCTCACCGGTTCGATCATGAATGTGGAGCCGTCCGCGCGCCGCGATCCGGGCGGCTATTTCCGCCGCCTCGCCGGGCGTGTGGGCGAGCCGGTGATCCGCACCGCAACGCGCCGCGCCATGCGGATCCTGGGTGAGCAATTCGTGCTGGGCCGCTCCATCGAGGGTGCTATCCGCCGGGGCCGGAACTGGAAGATGTACGGCGCCATGAAGCCGCTCTTCTCCTTCGACATGCTGGGCGAAGGCGCGCGCACCGAAACCCACGCCCTGCGCTATCACAATCGCTATCTCGACGCGCTGGCGTCCACCGCCTCCAAGCGCCGCGACGGCCCGATCGAGCAGGTCGACGGCGTCAGCGTTAAGCTCTCCGCCCTTCATCCGCGCTATCTGGCGGTGAAGGAGGACGAGGTCATGGCCGTGCTCTATCCGCGCATCCTGGAGCAGTGCGAGGCGGCCGCCAAAGCCGACATCGCCCTGTGCCTGGACGCCGAAGAAGCAGACCGGCTCGTCATCCAGATGAAGGTGCTCGAGCGGCTGTCCCGTGAGCCCTCCCTGAAGGGCTGGAACGGGCTCGGCGTCGCCATTCAGGCCTATCAGAAGCGCGCCCGTCCGCTGCTGGAGAAGCTCGCCGAACTCGGCAAGCAGACGAATCGGCGCTTCCTGGTTCGCCTTGTGAAGGGCGCCTACTGGGACACCGAGATCAAATGGGCGCAGGTGGCCGGCCATCCCGACTTCCCGGTCTGGTCCACCAAGCCGGCGACGGACCTTAATTATCTCGCCTGTGCGCGCGTCATGCTGAACGCGCCGGACGCGATCTATCCCCAGTTCGCCACCCATAACGCACACACCGTCTGCAGCGTGCGCGAGCTCGCCGCCGAAGCCGGCAAGCCGCCCTATGAGTTCCAGCGCCTGCACGGCATGGGCGAGCCGCTCTACGCCGCCGCCGCCGAGCAATATGGCGAGGATCTGGGGCCGGTGCGCATCTACGCCCCGGTGGGCAGCCACGAAGATCTGCTGCCCTATCTGGTGCGCCGCCTTCTGGAGAACGGCGCCAACACCAGCTTCGTGCACGCCTTCCTGGACGACGACGTGCCGCCCGAAGACGTGGCGCGCGGCCCCTTCGCCATGGCGCCGGTGCTGGACCGCCACCCCTTCATCCCCGCCCCGCTGGCGCTTTACGGCGAGTCCCGGGTCAATTCGGCTGGCATTGATCTGGCCCAGACCTCGGTGCGCGAGCGGCTGCGGGAGGCCCAGGCCGCCTTCGACAAGGGCGCGCCCTACAAGGCCGGCGTTGTGATCGACGGGGAAGCCTTCGCCGATGGCGGCGAGACGCGCTACAGCCCCGCCGACCTTAAATTCCGCGTGGCCGAAGTGCGTGACGCTGAAGCCGGCGATGTGGACCGCGCCTATGACCGCGCCCGCGCCTCTCAGCCCGACTGGGACAAGCGTGGCGGGCCGGAGCGGGCGGAAATCCTGCGCCACATGGCCGAAGCGCTGGAGGAGGACGCCGACCGGCTAATGGCCCTGATGGCGCGCGAAACCGGCAAGACGCTGGCCGACGGCGTCGCCGAGGTGCGCGAAGCGGTGGATTTCCTGCGTTATTACGCGGTGGAGGCCGAGACCAAGTTCAACGGCCCCCAGCGCCTGCCCGGACCGGCGGGGGAGACCAACCATCTCGAACTGCGCGGCCGCGGCGTGTTCGTGTGCATCAGCCCGTGGAATTTCCCGCTCGCGATCTTCACCGGCCAGGTGGCCGCGGCGCTGGCGGCGGGCGACACCGTCCTCGCCAAACCGGCCGAGCAGAGCCCGCTCATCGCCTATGAGGCGGTGAAGCTGTTCCGCAAGGCGGGCCTGCCCGACGGCCTGGTCAATTTGCTGCCCGGCGGCGGCGAGATCGGCGCCAAGCTCGTGGAGCTGCCCCATATCGACGGGGTGTGCTTCACAGGCTCCACGCAAGTGGCGCGCATCATCAATCGCACGCTGGCGGCCAAGGACGGGCCGATCATTCCGCTGATCGCGGAAACCGGCGGGTTGAACGGCATGTTCGTGGACACCTCCGCCCTCATGGAGCAGGTGGTGGACGATGTGATGCTGTCGGCCTTCGGTTCGGCCGGCCAGCGCTGCTCGGCCCTGCGGGTGCTCTTCCTGCCCGAAGAGACCGCCGGCAATTTCATCGAGGGGCTGAAGGGCGCCATGGACTCGCTGCGCCTGGGCGATCCGTGGAATGCGTCCAGCGATCTGGGCCCGGTGATTGATGAAGAAGCCTGCGAGATGCTGGAAGATCACCTCAAGGACATGGGCGACCGCGTGATCCATCGCGCGCCGATGGCCGAAGACCTCAAGGACAAAGGCCGCTATGTCGCCCCGGCGCTGGTGGAGCTGAAGAGCGTTGATGAAATCATCGAGGAGAAGTTCGGCCCGATCCTGCACGTGGTGCGCTACAAGCGCGACCAGCTGGGCGAGATCGCCGCGAAATTCCACGCCAAGGGCTACGGCCTGACGCTGGGCGTCCACTCGCGCCTGGACCGCTTCTTCAACACGGTGCGCGAGGCGGTGCCGGCCGGCAACGTCTATGTGAACCGCAACATCACCGGCGCGGTGGTGGGTGTGCAGCCGTTTGGCGGGGAAGGCCTCTCCGGCACCGGACCCAAGGCCGGCGGCCCGCACTATATCTACCGCTTCGCCGCCGAGCGCGCTGTGACGATCAATATCTCAGCCCAGGGCGGCGACCCGGAGCTTCTGTCTCTGGACTAGTAAGCCAGGCTGAGGTCTCAGGCCTTAAGGCGGCGTGTGAGGAATTGCAGAACCTCGCGCGCCGCCTCGAAGGTCGGCTCGCCGTCGCGGGCGATCAGATCCTTTGTCAGCACCGCGTGGGGAAACGGATTTCCCGCCGGGTTCTTGGCGTCGTCCGGCAGGACGCGGGTGGTGAGCTTTTCTCCCAGAAGCTGCTCCAGCGCGGTGAAGCGCTCCGCCTTGCAGGACGGATCCCCGGAAAAGCGTAGCGCCATCACCTCCAGCCCCTCGCGAGCCTTCAGGGCTTCAACGTCTTCAGGCTGAAGATGCAGGGATCCGGCGGCGTTGAACGGCAGGGCCGGCTCGCCGGCGACAGCCGCGGCGACGCTGGGGTCGACCGCCACCGACCAGGCGAAATTGCCGGTGAGGCACAGGCCCACCGCCGCGACGCCCGGCCCGCCGCGCTCTTCATGGACATGGCGGGCGAGCGCCCGCAGCCAGTCGCTCACCGGGCTGCCGCCGGTTCGGGCGAACAGACGAAATTCGCGGCTGATGCAGGCGCGGGCCATGCCGCCGACGCGGCCGTGGATCTGGTGCAATTCCTCCAGAGGCGCGCCGGGACGATCATAGAGCGCGGGCGCGTAGACCCGAAACCCCGCCGCCTCGATCCAGCGCGCCAGGCGCCAGAACTCCGGCACGAAGCCCGGCAGTTCATGCATCAGGATGACGCCGGGCCCGTCGCCGGAGACGAGCACCGGATGGGCCATGGCGCCAGCCTCGAACGCGAAGGCCAGGTCGAACGGAGTCCGGTCATCCGTATGCAGAATATCAGCGAAATCAGGCGCGGGAGGCGCGGCGGTTTCGGCGGCGTTTGCGGGCATGGGGCTGTCCTCGGATTCGCGGTGAGCTTAGCCGCGCGAAGCCCTGCTGCGCCAGTGTCCATGAGTGGGGCGCCCTGTTAGGGTTTCGGTCCGCCGAAGAAGGAGCCGCCCATGAAAACGATCCAGTTCACCGGAATCGACACGCCCGCCTCGCGCATCGGCCTTGGCTGCATGGGAATGAGCGAATTCTACGGCCCCAGCGACGACGCGGTTTCCCTTAAGGTTCTGGAACGCGCGCTGGAGATCGGGGTGAACTTTCTCGACAGCGCCGACATGTACGGCTCGGGGCGCAATGAGACGCTGCTCTCCAATATTCTCAAGGACAAGCGCGACCTGATCATGCTGGCGACCAAGTGCGGCATCGTACGCGGGGAAAACCCGCGCGACCGGCGCATCGACACCTCGCCCGCCTATATCAAATCGGCCTGCGATGCGTCGCTGCAGCGGCTCGGCGTGGACGTGATCGATCTCTACTACCTGCACCGGCTCGACGGGACGACCCCGATCGAGGACAGCATGGGCGCGCTCAAAGACCTCGCCGACGCCGGCAAGATCCGCGCCGCAGGCCTCAGCGAGGTCAGCGCGGAGACCTTGCGCAAGGCGCACAAGACCTTCCCCGTCAGCGCGGTCCAGAGCGAGTATTCGCTCACCAGCCGCGAGCCGGAGAGCAATGGCGTGCTGAAAGCTTGCGCCGATCTGGGGACGCGCTTCGTGGCCTATTCGCCCCTTGGCCGGGGCCTTCTGGCCGGCGCGTTTCGCAGTGAGGACGATCTGTCAGAGGACGATTCCCGTCGCAGCGGCTATTTCCCGCGCTTTGTCGGCGACAATCTGAAAAAGAATCTCGGCCTCGCCGATCAGGTGGCGGCGGTCGCGATGAAACGCAGCGCCACCCCTGCCCAGATCGCGCTGGCCTGGCTCCTCACCAAGCCTGGCGTCGCGCCTATCCCCGGCACGCGCAAAATCAAGCGTCTGGAAGAGAACGCCGGCGCCGACACGGTGTATCTGGCTGATGACGACATCGCCGAGCTGGAGACCGCCCTGCCGCCCGGCGCGGCCGAGGGCGGACGCTACCACGAGTCCATGATGGAAACCCTGGATCGGTGAAGACGATTGACGCCGGCACGGCCGGGGCGTAGAGGCTCGCTCAAGGCCGGGTCGCGCCCGCCGTCCGCAGGATTTCGATCCATGGTGAAGCGACCCAGACAGATCTGTCGTGTGTCTCCGGTTTGAGACGGCGCGGCGGTAATGCGGACCCCGCCGGATGAGCCGTCTTCGACTTTGAAAGACGCAAGACATGACTCTCGACATCCATACCCTGAAGGCGCAGGCCAAACGCCTGCGCACCGCCTTGGAGGCGGACGGCGATTTCGTGACACATTCGGAATCGCTGGAACTCGTCGCGCGCCAGCACGGCTATCGTGACTGGAACACGCTCCACGCCGCAGCGGGAAACCGGGCGCCCGAACCCTATGCGGTCGGAGCACGGGTGTCCGGCTGGTATCTCGGCCAGGCCTTCACCGCCGAAATCATCGCCGTTAAAAAACTTCAGGACGGGCGCCGCTACACGCTGACGCTCGATCTCGAAGAGGCGGTGGACGTGGTGCGCTTTGACAGCTTCTCCAACTTTCGAAAGCGCGTCACCGGCATGGTGGATGCGGGCGGCGTTTCATCCGAACGCACCTCGGACGGACGCCCGCACCTGCAGCTAACGGCTTAAGCGCCACGGCCCGCCCCCGACCCCGGACCCCGTCATGGGCGCGATCACGCCTATGACGGGGTCGGACCGGCGCGTCCCCTACTGGATCGCGGCGGCGCTTGGAGCCCTTGCGGCCTTGCCGACGGGCCGGCCGTTGACGGTGAGCGTTCCCGCCTCGGCGGAGACCTTCACCTTGGCGCCGTCCTCCAGCTCGCCTTCCAGGATCAGCCGGGCCAGCGGGTCCTGCAGCTCCTTCTGGATCACGCGCTTGAGGGGGCGCGCGCCGTAGGCGGGATCATAGCCCTTCGCCGCCAGCCAGGAGCGGGCCGCGTCGTCCAGCTCGATCTCCATGCGGCGATCCTTCAACAGCGCCTCCAGGCGCTTGAGCTGGATGTCGACGATGGCTCCCATGTGCTGCTCTTCGAGGCGCTTGAACAGGATGATCTCGTCAATCCGGTTGAGAAACTCCGGCCGGAAGGCGGTGCGCACGGCGCCCATGACGGCCTCGCGCGCATCCTCCACATCGCCGGCCAGCAGAAATTCCGAGCCCAGATTCGAGGTCATGATCAATATGGTGTTTCGGAAATCCACCGTACGGCCCTGACCATCGGTGAGCCGGCCGTCATCGAGCACCTGAAGCAGCACGTTGAAGACGTCCGGGTGGGCTTTCTCCACCTCGTCAAACAGCACGACCTGATAGGGCCGGCGGCGCACGCTTTCGGTCAGGGCGCCGCCCTCTTCATAGCCGACATAGCCCGGCGGAGCCCCGATCATGCGGCTGACCGAGTGCTTCTCCATGTATTCCGACATATCCAGGCGCGTGACGGCGGTTTCATCGTCGAACAGAAACTCGGCGAGCGCCTTGGTCAGTTCGGTCTTGCCCACGCCCGTGGGGCCCAGGAACAGGAAGGAGCCGATGGGCCGGTAGGGGTCTTTCAACCCAGCGCGGCTGCGGCGCACGGCGTCGGACACCGCTTCCAGCGCGTCGTCCTGTCCGACCACGCGGCTGCGCAGGGCGTCCTCCATCTTCAACAGCTTCTCGCGCTCGCCCTCCAGCATCTTGTCCACGGGAACCCCGGTCCAGCGGCTGACGATGGCGGCGATCTGCTCCTCGTCGACGACTTCCTTGACCATGGACGCCTTGCCGTCGGTCTGGTCCTGCGCGGCGTGCGCATCGGAGGCGGCGTCGGCTTCGGCCAGGCGCTTTTCCAGCTCAGGGATCTGGCCGTATTTCAGCTCCGAGGCGCGGCCCAGATCGCCGCGGCGTTCCGCGTCGGCGAGCTCTGCGCGCAGCCGGTCCAGCTGCTCCTTCACCTCGGTGGTGGAGGCCAGCTTGTCTTTCTCCGCGCGCCAGGCGGCGGTGAGTTCGGCGGAGCGGCCTTCAAGCTCGGCAAGCTCCTTGTTGAGCGCCTTGAGCCGGGCCTTGGAGGCCTCGTCGGCTTCTTTCTTGAGCGCTTCAGCCTCGATCTTCAGCTGGATGATGCGCCGGTCGAGCTCGTCGAGTTCCTCGGGTTTGGAATCCACCTGCATGCGCAGGCGCGCCGCCGCCTCGTCCATCAGATCGATGGCCTTGTCGGGCAGGAAGCGGTCGGTGATGTAGCGGTTGGACAGGGTCGCCGCGGCCACGATGGCGCCGTCGGCGATGCGCACGCCGTGGTGCACCTCGTACTTGTCCTTCAACCCGCGCAGGATGGAGATGGTGTCCTCCACGCTGGGTTCGGACACGAAGACCGGCTGGAAGCGCCGGGCGAGCGCAGCGTCCTTCTCCACATGCTTTCGGTATTCATCCAGCGTGGTGGCGCCGATGCAGTGCAGCTGCCCGCGCGCCAATGCCGGCTTGAGCAGGTTGGACGCATCCATGGCGCCGTCGCCCTTGCCCGCGCCCACCAGCGTGTGCATCTCGTCGATGAAGAGGATGATATTGCCGTTGGCGGACTCCACTTCCGACAGCACGGCCTTCAGGCGCTCTTCAAACTCGCCGCGATATTTCGCGCCGGCGATGAGTGAGCCCATGTCCAGCGCCAGCAGGCGCTTGCCTTTAAGGCTTTCGGGCACGTCGCCGTCTACGATGCGCAGCGCCAGGCCTTCGGCGATGGCGGTCTTGCCCACGCCCGGCTCGCCGATGAGCACAGGATTGTTCTTGGTCCGGCGCGAGAGCACCTGAACGGTGCGGCGGATCTCCTCCTCGCGGCCGATCACAGGATCCAGCTTGCCCGAGCGGGCCACCTCGGTGAGATCGCGGGAGTATTTCTTCAGCGCCTCGTAGCCGTCCTCGGCCGACACGCTGTCGGCGGTGCGGCCCTGGCGCAATTCATTGATGGCGGTGTTGAGCGCCTGGGGCGTCACGCCAGCCTGCTTGAGCGCCTCTTCGGCCTTGGTGCCCTTGACCACGAGAAGCGCCTGCAACAGG
>Ga0307943_1001603_pt1 | contig 11896 bp, 9 predicted proteins | sample OrgLakmetagen177_FD_203149 | JGI IMG/M metagenome (GOLD analysis project Ga0307943, IMG submission 203149) | Saline water microbial communities from Organic Lake, Antarctica - #177 | ecosystem: Environmental > Aquatic > Non-marine Saline and Alkaline > Saline | place: Antarctica: Organic Lake... | reverse complement strand
TTCACTTTGACCTCCCCTTTGCAATTTTTGAACTGGAAGTCCTTGATGCTGAGTTTTGGCTTTGGAGCGGGCCCTGCTGGCTGTTTGGCAGCCTCTACCGGCTTGGTGCCGTCAGCTGCCGCTGCTGTGTTGCTGCTGTGTTCTGGGGTGGAGGTACCATTTAAAGGGGCGGGGGATGCCTCGATCGACCCTGGAGGGTGAGAGGGAGACCCCACCTTTGGGGCAGCAGGGGCAGCAGTTGTTGCCTTTTTGGAGGGCTTGTTGTTGGACGCTGAGCTGATGTTGGCCTTGTGCCGTTTACTGCGCTGCTTGTCAGTCCGTATGCCCTTCTGTGTAAGTGTGCATGTGTGTGTGTGTGTTTGTGTGTGTGTGTGTGTGTGTGTGTGTGTGCGTGTGTGTGTGTGAGTGTGAGTGTGTGTGTGTGTACGTTTATGTCAGTGTGCGTATGTGTGTAAATGTGCAAGTGCGCGTGTGTGCGTGTGCGTGCATGCGCACTTGCTTATACATGCAGTTGTGCTTGTGCTTATACATTGGTGCATTAGTATTTCACATGAGCTACCGTGTCTGGCTTAGGTAAATACTTTGCCTGTTACAGTGCAGAACACGTGCAGGCACGTTTGAAGGGGTGTTAGCTGGAAAGTGGCCACTTACTTGTGCTTGATTTTCGAGGTCCTCATCTAGATCGTCGCCCTCCATGGCATACTTTGAGCTTGAGGAAGAGGACTGCACGCAGCCCATTCTGCTGTGCTGCTCGTCGGACCTTGTGCGGCTCTCTATGGAACGGGTAATAGTGTTGTGTGTGCGTGTGTGTATGTGTATGTGTGTGAGTATTTGTGTGTGTGTGTGTGTGTGTGTGTGTGTGAGTATGTGTGTGTGTGTGCGTGTGTGTGTGTGCGTGTTTGTGTGTGTGTGTGTGCGTGTGTGTGTGTGTGTGTGTGTGTTTGTGTGTGTGCGTGTGTGTGTGTGTGTGTGTGTGTATGTGTGTGTGTACGTTTGTGTGTGTAAGTGTGCGAGCACGCGCGTGTGTGTTCTTCCGTAAAGTGATTGCAATGATCGGAACATACACCTTGTTTTTGACCTTGCTCAACGCGCCTCTATCTCTCCCTCTCTCTTTCTCTCTCACTCTCTCTCTTTCTATCCTGGTTCCTTTCTCTTAAAATGAACTGAAAGTATTTACTTCTGTGCGTCACCTGTACCTCCAAATTTTTATTACAAATTTTTGTTAGATAAAAAATTAGAGAAAGTTGGCAACGTTGGCAACGTTGCAATGGCGGCAAATGAACGGCACAATCACCTCAGTACACTGCTTGTATTTTTATCATTTGCGAAGACCATGGTCATTTTTTGTTACGTAGCGAAGAGGTTGTGTTTTGACCCTTGACCACGTGTTGCAGTGTCCAAACGCACTACGAATATGCTAACAATTATGTTTTCACGCAGAAACGCAAATAGTAACACGCAAACACCAGACAAGTAGCATGACGAATAATTCTGCCCTCCTCGTTGTGGACATGCAGCGCTGTTTTTTGAATGGTATAGTTGGTTTTGGCAGTACACTAGCAGCAATACACCTTGGAATATTTTAAGGATTGATTATCGCCAGATCGCTCTAGCGGCACTACCTGCACAATTCAGTTATTACCTTTGAAACACTTTTCTTTCACATGCAACAAAAGCACAAGTAGTTGTGATAAACTGCTGCCCTGCGTATGAAACAGGGACTGATGAAAACAGCCTCGTGGTTGCAGGAGGTAGCAGTGTTTTGCCCTTCATCAAGCGCTTAATGGCCCTCATTCACTACTCCCTACTGGTGTTTTCCCAAGACAGTCACCCGCCCTGTAAGTGAGCACGTTCAGTGTTCTCACGACGAGTGTTGTGCCAATAAGAAATATGAGGGTGGATACATGCAAGAGGTCTCATCACTCAATATATCTAACAAACTATTCATGCCTTTCGACTTGCTTGAATTCGTTCAATCCTTGACAAAATAGCTTTTTATATAAATGTGATATCTCTTGGCTAAAATGTAGGCGAAATTTCCAAAGACCCCCTTTTTTATTCTTCAACCGTTCTAGCAGAACCACCTGATCTGCCTCACACACACGTGCCCTCATATGCACAATCACATACACACACACACACACACACTCTCTCTCTCTCTCTCTCTCTCTCACACACACACACACATACACACACACACACGCACACACACACAAATGCACGATCTCACACACACACGTACACAGGCCACATCTCTTTTGCTTCTACGCATCAGCTCCATCCAGGCCAGCATGTGCAGCTGTCGGTCAAAGCATCATGTAGTGGAGGTGCGGAGAGGTGAAATGGAATGAAAAAGCATCAGCACCTGTACCAGTACCTTTTCTATTGGCCCCGCAGTAACGCAGCTCTCATTTTTATTAACTGCGCCAAAGAGATACTGCGTTGTCGTCTAAACCCTAAACCAATCAACAAGAGCGCCAACACGAGCACAAACAACAGTGCAAATACCAGTTTCAGCACCCCACTCACATCTCATACTCTAGGGCTGGCCAGTACCAGTAATTTGCGATGCATGTTCAGCAGGAAGTTCCCCGGATAAGTACCCAGATGTATGTGATGTTCACAAAAGTTATGGTCGGCCCTACATACGTCTTGATCCCTGCAGACCCAGGTCATTTGATGTGAACACAAGTTGTGGCACACATTACCCTGTTTGAGCAAGCGAGATGTGGTTTGTCACGAGAGGGTGAAGAGGACCATAACACAGAGGGGTGAAGAGGACCATGACACAGAGGGGTGAAGAGGACCATGGCACAGAGGGGTGAAGAGGACCATGACACAGAGGGGTGAAGAGGACCAGTACTGACAGCTGCTGACTGAAGCTTTGCAATCTCTGGGCAGCGACAGCGGTCCCTTGCGTGAAAAGAGCAAAAATAAGGGCAGGGAAAACCACTCGCCACAGTCATTAAGGAAAAAAAGTGGGGTTGGCCAGTACTGTGAATGTTTCCTGCATATGAATGTAAATTTGATGAAACCCCTGCAAAAAACACTGTACAAGCACCGTAAATGTTAAGAATTATTATATGGTTCTGACCAACCCTACAAAGTAAAATGGAAGATCTTAAACCCCCTCCTTTAAGGAAGGGGGTTCAAGTTTGCAAGTTGAACATGAGAACAACTAGCCATTTTGATTGCCTCATGACAACCTGTGCATACAATTCATGCATGTTTTTTACACAGGGAAAGCCACGCGCTTGTGTGCCAAAAGTAAGATTGCCAAACAGCCTGTAACAAAGCAATTGCAACAGCAAGCATATGCCACCCCTTCATTGCACACATGCGCACAGGACAGCCACAGGAGCGTGTTGTCAACCAGAGGCTATGGCCTGCTCACACATGCGCACAGGACATCCACGCACACATGCGCACAGGACATCCATGCACACATGCGCACAGGACAGCCACAGAAGCGTGTTGTCAACCAGAGGCTATGGCCTGATCACTGCATTGAAGGCACGCCAGGCTGGGAGCTGCACCCTGAGTTGCACGTGTGTACGCATGCATGCGTGCATGATAGATTATGTGCGCTACATGCTTGTGCGCATGAACGTGCACCCTTTCCCAACAGCTCTCACCTTGCTGGTAAAAATGCTAGCAGCAGGGTTCACAGCTGCAGCAGCAGCAGCAGCAGCAGCAGCAGCAGCAGCAGCGGCACCACTACCAAAACCAGCACCATACTCCCAGCTTCAGTGGAAGGCAACCCTATTGAAGCTATAGTGGTAGGTTGTCTAGTAACATTAATTTAGTCAAGCACATCTTAACACAAAAGTATGCTCTCATCAGGAGCCGGTTCAGGACAGGCCAGCAAACTTCCTGATTTCTATTGATCTTTTTTCTTCGTGGTTGAGGTTTTACAGTACCCGGTATCAAAGTGACTCCTTCTCCTTAATTACTGTGGGGTGTGGTTTTCACTGTCTGCATAATTCTTCTGTATTATTTTCATGCGCATTTGCGGGAAGGTAATATTTTGACGCTTGCATTTAGAGTTAGTGTCTGTGCAAACAGAGAGAACAAAGTGCACGCCACAGAAATTGCTGCTCCCCACACGCAGGTCAGGAAGGGCCAGCACCGTGATCTTGACGCATGTAGGTCACTTATTTTACCACCCTCTCAAGTAAACAAGCAAATGGATGAATAGGACATGCACTGCAGATCATGCATAGGATTGCCAAACATCTCTTTTACACAACCAAATTTGGGATCGAGAGCCTGCATGCAGAGTACGCTGTGCTGTTAATTGAATATTCAACAAGCAGCACAGCGTGCTATAACAGTCTCACTCGTGCTCTCCTTTTCCTTCCACTCCTCAGACTCTGCCTTTTATGACAATGGCCACCTAGGCGAAACAGGCAAGCGACACGTCTGCTTCTAATTAGATAAACATTGCTTTGCCTTTTATGACAACGGCCACCTAGGCGAAACAGGCAAGCGACACGTCTGCTTCTAATTAGATAAACATTGCTTATGTATTGATGTACTTGTGCACAAAGAAATGCACGGGTATATGTGTGCAGACTCACACACGCTTCATCTTTGGCAACCTAACCAGGGCTTCATCAAGAGCTGCAAGCAAGAGGCATAAAGGAACTGCATATCGTGGGAGTTGCGTTGGATGTGTGCGTGTTGTACACAGCCATGGATGCAGCAGCTTTGGGCTACAGGGTCGCTGTATTTTTGGAGGGCTGTGCTGCAACCAGCAAACAAGCCGGGGCTGAGGCTGTTGAAAAAATGGAGAGCCTAGGAGTTGTTGTATGCAACAGGCCTGAAAGTCTGGGTACCGGGCCGTGATCTAGCTACTAAAGTTCCACTTTTAATTAATCTACGTTTGGTTGCCCTTCCAAAGGTAGTGATACGGTTGATTGTGCTGTGCTGTGCTGTGTTGTGAAAGAGTGAAGCATGTCGGCAGTGACCACACCTGCACGTCAGAGGGAATGAGTGCCCACCCAGGAGGTTGGGAGGCAGGCACCTACAGCAGCATCAGGATTTCTGCTACCTGTGATATTCTGTTGGATAATTTGTCTGGTCTGAATGGTTAATTTTTGGGTGAAGTGAGCTGGTATGTAATGCTCAGACCAGGAACCTCTAGGCTGTTTGCACTTACTGTTAAAAATTGACCCAAACCATACATTGATACGTATGTACCTACGTACGTACAACTTTTCAAGAAGGGAAATTAATATTTGTATGGTCATAATTGGTGCATGTGTACAGTTTTGGCCAACCCTACTACACCTGTTTCTCCAAGTAACCTGCAGTAGGATGATGCTTGGGGGGCTACCCTGTTATGCGTGTCTCAGGATGAAAGATAAAAGGCATGGAAACCAGCTTGAGGGGCAGTGCTACCCTGTTAGGCGTGTCATGGGATAAAAAAAAGGCATGGAAACAAGCTTGTGGGGCTGTGCTACCCTGTTAGGCGTGCCTCGGGACTAAAAATAGAGGAATGGTAACCAGTTTGGGGGGCAGTGCTACCCTGTTTGGCGTGTCTTTGGACAAAAGATAAAAGGCATGGAAACCACCTTCCACATTGATCCACGACAAGGAGCCACTTTGGTAGGGAGAACTGTAACAGGATTCTCTACAAAAAGAAAAAATGTATGGGGATCAAGAGTTTTGCAGGCTTGGCCTGGAACAGCATGCTCTGCACAGACGTTGGCGCATAGATCTCTTCGCCATTTCCTGCAAGCGTTCAATCGGTCTTTGGGTCCTGTGACTTGGTCTCAGTGAGCTGGATGCCGTAGTTGGGTTGTCTGGGGATGAAGGAGGCTCTGCTGGTGGCATTGACTAACGGTGCTTAAAAGTGCTCCCAAGCTCCCTTGATTGCCTCCCACCATCCCGTAGAAGCCATTTGTTAAGTGGCTTTTACTACTAATAGATTTTTACTTCATGTACAAGCTGTGCCATCTATAAGGTACAAGAGGGAATGATCTCAACATGGTCTTACCTTTCAACCTCATCCCACAACAACGGCAGCTGCTAATTAGCAAGCTAAACACAATCATGTTTATTAGAGTATGTAACTCCGACCCAGGAACCATGCCCCAAAACAATTCCAGCAGCACGTACCACTGACCCCACTCATTTGCGCTGTGCAACATGCTTTGCGCTTAACTGCTTTTAATGTACGCTCAGTAAGTGCGCATCTGCGTGATCTGCAAAGTGACTGGAATGTGCTAGGTGCATCTGTCGTGTTTTTGTGTGAAGCATAACGAAAGGTTGACCTGGCTGCTCTCCCTGGTAATGACCCACTGCAACCCGTTTTTACTTGTTTTTGGAGTGATGATGACGTGACCCCTCCTGTGTCAGCACCATCTATCCTTGCACGGTCGACGTGCAGTGGGTCGGTGTTTTTGGTTGACTCTTCTACCTGCACTGTTCTACAGTCTGCATGTGATGTTCTTAAACGATGCATCGTGCAAAGTGTTGTAATCTGTGTCCCACGTGATAACAGCTCTGAGCATGTCATTGTTGGCATTTACAAGCATCCTGACGCTTCTTTGACACAAATTCTGTTGCCCTTGCTCTCAACACATGTGCGGAACTGCCTTAAAATACACCCTCTTGCATCTGTCACAGTTATGGGAGATTGGAATGTGGATTTGTTATCAGGTCCACACACTTTACATGGGAACAGTGTTCGTGCATTGGAGACGTTCATGCAGCAGTCGCTGCACCCACGCTTGTATCTCTGTACTCCCAAAATACCTACCCATGACAGGGGCGGCATGCTTGATCACACTTGGTCATTCATACAAAATGGTTGCTTTGCAGCAGTCGGCACGAGCTACTACTCAGACCATGATCCTGTTTTCACTGCTCTCCCATTGCAGTATGCACGCACTAAAAACCTACTTCCACTCTGTGCATCCCCGTATTTTGTTCGTCCATCAGAAACGGGAATTGTGAACACAACACCTGTGCTTCCCCCTATTGCTGTATTGTCCAACCCTATATCGAACCCATTCTTACAAAGAATCCGGAGCAGAGCTAGCAAAGTCAAGCGTGACAGACCTCCATCTTTACGTGGCACTCTGTCGCCCCGTGCACAACCTGTTCCTACAGCTCTTGTGGGTCCGCAAGTTTCCAAGAAATCCTCGCGGTTGGGTGTCCCAGGCTCTCAGACAGGGCCATCTACAGCTGCCGTTCATGTGAGTACCATGTTTTATGTTAGTGCGGCTTGCTAGAAACAACCTAGTTGCAAGTTAAGTGATTCTGTCTGACGACATGTCCTGAACAAGCACGCATTGCACAAGGTGCAATGGACTGGCCACGCATTTTCACTGGCACGCAAGTGACGCAGCAAGCTCACTGTACCAACGATTGTGGGGTGTTTATTTGCATATTCGCCATGCGTAACAGCGCCAGCCAATCACTCATGTTCCCTAATGACATGTCACCATCCAGACAAATGCTTCACCATGCTATTCTGCATAAGGTCATTGACGCCTGAGTCAACTTGTTTTTGCTGTATCATAAGTGCCCTTTTCCAAATTGCGGGTACCTTTCCAGATTGCACGTACCTCGTGCCAAATGCCAAGTTGTGTGAAATACGTGTGATGTGGTTGCAGGTGTTCAAAGTTTTTAATTCGATTGTGTAATCTACTGGGAGTGCACATGCAAATGCACAGCCTTGGTGTTCGTGTATACCTGTGTTTCTGTGTGTTGTCAAGGGGGTGGGGGAAGCTTGGCCATCGTATAGTTAAATACTGGGATTTTTGTATTGATTGTTTGAGTGCTCTGCAACGTTGTGGATTCTCACCGTTGCTCTTGGTCAATTGGAAATCATAGCTTTTTATATTAGGATAATTAGCATAGCCGGTGCTCAATCGTGGACAGTAGTTGTTTACGTGAGAGAAGTAAGCAGGTGCTGTGACAAAGTGCGAGTCCTTGATGTACTAGACGCATGGGTGGGGTATGGCCAGGGTTCGACATTGAAGTTTGGAACTTGTGATCATGTGAAGCCCTTACTATTGTTAACGATCGATCGTGGACAGTAGTTATTTACGTGAGATAAGTAAGCACGTGCTGAGACATGATGCGAATCCTTTATGTACTGGATGTACGCATGGGCGTTGTGGTGCTAGCTACGAAACTTGTTTTTCTGTACACTTCCTTTTTTAAACTTAACTTGTAACGAACTTTTATGTCCATTGCAAAATGCCTTTTTTACATGAAATTTGGACTAGCATAATAGAAAATAATACCAAGTACCTAAATCTAGATTTAGTTAAATTAAGTTTGGATTACAAATGCCTCCAGCTTAGGATGGCTTTTCAACTTATAGGTCCCAAACAAAAAAACCAGTTTTGTTACTTTAGTTTAGTCTGAATGACAAAGGCATTCAGCCTAGCATGGCTGCTCAGACTATTTATTCCAATAATAAAATCAATTAAAGAGATTGACAGCTGCACTTATGAGTTTGTAAACAACTGAATTATGTTGAAAAAGAAAACCTTTGATTTCACTGTCAGGAAAATTGTTAAATAAAAGAGTGGACAGGTGCCGTAAATTGAAACTAAACACAATGATCGTAGGGCAGACATATGTCCGTTGTTTGTCACAAGTAAGTGAGTAGATGTTTCAAGAAAAAGCTGGGTGTGTAAGAAAGTGCTATGTGTACACTTAACAGTGATCGATACTTACATGCGCGCAAAGGACACTTAACAGTGATCGATACTTACATGCGCAAAGGTTAAGAATTTGCTTGATGTGTAAGAAAGTGCTGAGTATCCACATTACAGTGACCGATACTTTTAAGCGCAAAAATCACAGCACGCATTGCAAACAATTTATTAGGCAATGTGCTCAATAATGCATGCCCATGAAACTCTGTGATTTGAACACCTCTTCAAGCCTTTGAATATGGCAAATATAATTGCATTACCCTCGTTCGAACCTTTGACAATTATTTTATGAATTTATGAATATCAAGGCATTGGCATCAAATATGGTCCGTTAAACATGTAATCCAATACACGTTTCTACTGTTCCACAAACATACTGTAACGACGCAGGTCGTAATAAATCAGATTAAATCAGATTAAATCAGATATATTCAGATGCACACGGGAGTACCATTCGTCAATCCGAGAGAATCATCCGAGAGAATCATCCGAGACAATCCCAGGAAGGTACAAATACTCAGAATTCGGGGTAGTCAGTATTCTTTTTAATTCCGTCAACCGAATAGCTGAGAGGTCATCGGTACGCCTTGCGGGTTCAAATCCGTCAGCCCCATTTTCCCACGTTACACATACATTGACATCGTAAACATTATTTTTCAAATAAAAAATCCTGCGTGCAAAATTTCTTGGATGCGTGTGACCCATCCAAGAACGCGTGCCTTTATTTGCTAAAAAGTGCCTTTGTTCACATAATAAAATTTAATACCCAGTGCTCCTTTGACCCCATACTAGGCAATGCTTAGTTTCAAAAAGTAAGTCGTATGTGCCTTTTTCTACAACACGACTTGAGCAATTTGTCGCACTGTTTATTGAACATCCCCTACCACTTCCTACTTAATTTTGCATTCAGGTTCAACGCTTGAAAACAACGACAGATCAAAAGTACCAAGCAACGCTTTGCAACACGTACACCTACGTGGCATGGTTCTTGTAAGCAGATTAGCAACTGCGGCTGAGGTGGGTGCGTCACGATCGTGTTACCACCCTTTAAATTTGCACGTGCTCTCTCTCATCAGATAATGAGTGCTACATCCAAATTTTCTTTATGCATGCATACAACTAAAATTTGAATAACGTGCATACAGCGCCCTGTATGGCTCTGCTGGCTTTAGACACCGCTTCCCGAGACGTGGTGTTCATAGAGACTGAGTACGACTAACCCAACAAGGACAACTGGCACAATTTGTTCCCTGTTGGGCAAACCGTGCGCGTTAGTTCCCCTACCGTGAAGAAGTCTCACAGCAGTGGGGTTCTCAACGCATTTTCTTGGGTGTTTTCTGTCAACAGCAAGGCCACCGTTTCTCAAACCTCGGTATATTGCGCACAATTTTAATTTTAATTTCAGCATTAACAAGGTTGGTCTCACAGTTGATTCATCTGAGAAAAAAACTCTTGCACAATTGTTGCTTTTATTCATTTTTCATGGCAGCGCATCACCATACGCATATTCAGCAGCTTATCTTTTGATGATGATTTTACATTTCTTCCAATTTCAGGCACAGCACCCCACCAACAACCCTTTGACGCTCAACGTTCCGTACATCGGTTTCACTGTGGAGTACGACACAAACCTACTCGTGCCGGTGGAGGTCAAGGGTAAGGGTCGCTACATCCAGACGTCCATGGTTGTTGGCATCCTTGGGCCTGCAGTACGGAACGGGGCAGCGATGCAGGCACCAGCCATCTTGAGCGGGCGACATATAAAAGTTTGTGTTTAATTACTAGCTTTAACCAATGCTTCAAACTAGCGCGACTAGTTTGCTCCATTACTCTTTTTCGAATGTTAACGGAAGGTAACCTACCTTTTAATTTGCTCGTTAATGTTTTACAATGCAGATTGAAACATGGTGTTCAAATAAGCAGGCAACCACTCACGTGGATATTCTTCAAGAAGCCTATGACAAGAAGAGTCCACTCCTGGTGGTGGGGGTACAACTCAAGAGTGAATGTTAACTAAACAAAGTTTACTTTTGCTAGAACAAACCCTCAGAAGCTCGTTTTCTGCAACACACTGTATTTTATAAATAAGTGTACACTTTCCATTTCTGTCATCACTTGCTCAAAGGTTTTGGAATCGACGCACAAGTGATGATGACCGATAGCACGTTCCTACACACATCAGCATTCATTTTCCATGGAGAAGCTATGTGCTATCCTGAAGGTCGTGATGCAAATCATTATTCTGTTTCTCAGATCTTCTGAAACTTGCATTTCTCCTCCGTGTTCAATGCTATGTACGCAGCCAAACAGAAAGCATATATCAAACAACATCACTTCCCTTAACCTTTGCAAATTGCATTTAAAACAAGTGTCTTTGCGTAACACGTTTATTATTCCAGGAACGTCTTTGCTGACAGATGCTGCCACACACGTCGCATCAAATTTGCAAAGTCGTGTTCAACAAACAGCTACCTTCAAGTACGAGGCGTTGAGCTCTCTTTTGCAAGTCCCTTATTGCACAACCTGCAAGTCTTTCATACCGGTATGTACTTTAATGTGAAAATTTGTCTTCAGCTACTACTTCAGCTACTACTTCAGCTACTGCGCTTTGACAGTATGTAGTTAGCAGTTGCTAATCTGCTTACAAGAACCATGCCACGTAGGTGTACGTGTTGCAAAGCGTTGCTTGGTACTTTTGATCTGCCGTTGTTTTCAAGCGTTGAACCTGAATGCAAAATTAAGTAGGAAGTGGTAGGGGATGTTCAATAAACAGTGCGACAAATTGCTCAAGTCGTATTGTAGAAAATGGCACATACGACTTACTTTTTGAAACTAAGCAGTGCCTAGTATGGGGTCAAAGGAGCACTGGGTATTAAATTTTATTATGTGAACAAAGGCACTTTTTAGCAAATAAAGGCACGTGTTCTTGGATGGGTCACACGCAATGCTGATGTGTGAAATTTGCACGCAGGATTTTTTATTTGAAAAATAATGTTTACGATGTCAATGTATGTGTAACCGTGGGAAAATGGGGCTGACGGATTTGAACCCGCAAGGCGTACCGATGACCTCTCAGCTATTCGGTTGACGGAATAAAAAAGAATACTGACTACCCCGAATTCTGAGTATTTGTACCTTCCTGGGATTGTCTCGGATGATTCTCTCGGATGATTCTCTCGGATTGACGAATGGTACTCCCGTGTGCATCTGAATAT
>Ga0307943_1001593_pt1 | contig 11948 bp, 11 predicted proteins | sample OrgLakmetagen177_FD_203149 | JGI IMG/M metagenome (GOLD analysis project Ga0307943, IMG submission 203149) | Saline water microbial communities from Organic Lake, Antarctica - #177 | ecosystem: Environmental > Aquatic > Non-marine Saline and Alkaline > Saline | place: Antarctica: Organic Lake... | reverse complement strand
CACTCAACCGAACCACATATTTCACCAACGGCCCTGTTTTCGTCATCTCAATCACCTCTCGACCATTTTCGACAGTGATTCAGAGAAATGTCCTCGTGTCAAATAACCTGAAGCTGAGGACTAGGCGGGGTCGGCAAAGCCGGTGATACTCATGGTCGTCGTCTTTTCTCAATGTTGTGATGGCAGGAGGGCGGCCGCGGCCACCACCCTCTAGAACGGCAGGCGGCGGGCCGCGCTTCGGATATCGCCACGGGTCAGCCCGATGTCGTCGAGCATGTAATCCGGGAGCTCCTGCAAGTGCCGGTAGTCGCGGCGATTGCGAAGATTCTGGCGGACCGATCGTGCGATGCGGTGAATTGTACCGACTGCCCGGGCCGTCACGCGCCCGCTCGCATCAGTGCCGCTCTCGGGAGCATCGTAGGGAGAGTAGGTCATGTTCTTGTTTCCTTTTGTGTTAGGTATTGGTGGAAGTCTCAGGGATCTCGCCCCAGTTCGTCGGCCGACAGGCCCCATCCGCACACGCAAGTCCGAGGTGCGGTGTGGAACCTGAGGAAGTGGTGTTCGGGGTGCTCGCGTTCGGCGCGATGCTGCGCTCAGGCCCGGGTCAGATGTCGACACACCACAGGACAATCGGTCAGAAGCCGATCCGCCCCGTCCCCTTCCGGCGCAAGGCGTCCGGAAGTGAGGAAGAACTGCGCATTCTCACGACGCAGCGCCTGCAGGATCTGATCGACCGTCAGCTCCGCATCGGCGGTATCCGACGGATGTGCCGACAACGTGCGGACACCGACCACACCCTGTGTCATGACGGCCACGCCCTCGCCGTGTGCTGGCGTGAGCGCCTTGATGGCGTCTTCGATGGTCGGTTCGAATTTCAGCAGGTGGTCATACCCGCGACCCCTCAGAAACGTCTTTATCGCGGCGGTCGCACCGCAGAGCCGTATCGCGCGCCCGGCGGATTGCTGAAGCTTGGCGGCGACGACGAGGCCGCGCATCCCTGCGCTGGTCAGGCGGACGACCCCGGTCAGGTCGATGACGAGATCCGCCTGGGCATCCCCGACTGCCTCGACGAGTGCATCGTAGAATGATCCGGCGGAATAGAGATCGATCCGGCCAGAGACGGCGAGGATCCGAATATCACGGCGAGTGGTGACTGAGATTTGCAATGAAAGGTACCTGCCTTTTGAGATCTGGAAAGCGGGAGGCAAAGCCCGCCGACCGGGGCTTCGACTGCATCGGAGTTCAGGGTATCTGGACCAGCATCGGTGTGATCTGGCGGATGCCGCCGAAGCCGGTCATGCGGGGCGCCGTCTCCAGCTCGATGCCGGGGGCGGCGGAGATCAGGGCCGCCAGGCCCTCCTGCATCTCCAGCCGTGCCAGCATCTGGCCGATGCATCGATGAGGGCCGTTGCCGAAGACCGGGTGCAGTCGGGGATGGTCGCGACGGATGTCGAACCGGTCGGGGTCCAAATAGAGCGTCGGGTCGCGCATCGCGGACATGGTGCTGGCCAGCACGGCCACGCCTGCCGGCAATGTGATGTCGCCGATCTCCAGGTCGGCGGTGGTGAACCGCGGGATTGAGCCGACGGAGGGGTCGAAGCGCATCGCCTCTGACACTGCACCGTGGATCAGAGACGGATCGTCCCGGATCGCCGCCCATCGCTCGGGATGGTCCAGCAGCAGCGCCACCAGCATAGCGAACGCTGCGCGTGTCGTGTCGGTGCCGCCGATGATGATGCCCAGGACCTGGTGCACGAGGCTGTCAAACGGGATCTCTTGGCTGGCATGCCAGCTGGCGACCAGGGACGACAGCATGTCGTCCCGCGGCGCCACCAGTCGATCCACCATATGATCGCCGACATAGTCGAAGAGCTGGCCCGCCGCTTCCTCGATTCTCTGGTGGTCTTCGATCGGGTAGATCGGTGCGACTGCGGGGGCGAGTTCACAAACCCGGCTCGCGAAGTATGGCGCGTCCGCGCGTGGCAGGCCGAGGATCCCCGCGATCATGTCCGCCGGAACCCGCGCCGCCATCCGCGCGACGAAATCGAAGGACGTGCCGCGCGGCAGATCGGAGACGATCGCATCTGCGACCGACCGGATCTCGGTTTGCATGTCGCGCATCGTGCTGTGCGCGAAGCTGCGGCCAAAGAGACCCCGCCTGCTTCGGTGCGCGTCGCCATTCGCGAACAGGAAGAGATCGCGCAGAAGGCGCGCCGTCGCGCCGTCGGGAATCCCCCGGAGCCGCACATAGTCCTTGCCCTCGATCTGCGTGGTCCGCGGGTCCGTCAGCAGCGGCAGAACATGCTCGGCACGCAGGGCCATGTACTGCCCCTCGCCCAACTGGATCAGCGCATGATTCTCGCGCAATTCGGCAAACCGAGCATGCGGGTCTTCGGCCAAGGTCGCGGGATCGACGATCAGCGGGGCTCGGGCGGCAACAAGTCTGGTCTGGTTCATCGTTCTGCTCCATGATTGCGCTATGCAGCGACCTTCGGGTTGCTGCTGTTGGCACTGAATTGAGCCCTGACCGTTGTTGCCACCGTTGTGCAGCCCGTGGTTATGGCGCGCCCCGACCGTTGTTTTTGATTTTTTTGGAGCTGAGCATGCAAAAAGATCTTCAGATCTCGCTATTGGGCGAACTGCGCGTCACGTTGGATGGAAGCGAAGTCGCACTGCCTGCGTCGAAAAAGGCTCGGGCCCTGCTGGCCTTTCTTGTGGCCACCGATCGTCCGCACCGACGCGAGCGCCTCTGCGAGCTGTTCTGGGATCTGCCCGACGATCCGAAAGCGGCCTTGCGCTGGGCGCTGAGCAAGCTGCGCAGCGCGGGCGGCGCGGCGGAAGACTCGCGCATCGTCGCGGATCGGGAGCGCGTCCATTTCGACACCCGGAGCGTGGAGGTGGACACAAAGACGATCTACGCGCGGCTGCGCGACGTCGACGACACGCCGAGCATCGCTCAGCTGACAGCGATGGCGGAGCGGCTCGACCGGGTCTTTCTCGATGGTCTGGACGGGGCTGGCGATGAAGCGTTCGATGCGTGGCTCGTGTCAGAGCGCGAGGATGCGCGATTGGCGCATGTCGCTGTCCTCGAGCGATTGGCCCTGCATCCCGACATGGCCCCGATGGCTGCGCGGAAGTGGCACCGGCTTTGGCAACTTTCAGACCCTTCCGCGATTGTCTCCGAGGACACCGACGCACCAGCGCGCGCGGGCACCCAAGACACGCTGTCTCGGAAAAAGGGTCACGCTGAGGCCATATCGACACCTCCCGCAACTCCGACGGAGGAGCGGATCGCCCACCGCAAGGCCGCGTCCCTGCGCGCCCAGCGGATCGGCTTCTGCGAGGTTCGGGACGGTGCCAAGATCGCCTACGCGACGCTCGGGGACGGTCCGCCGCTGCTGAAAGCCGCGAACTGGCTTACCCATCTCGAGTTCGACTGGAATAGCCCGATCTGGGGGCGCAGCTTCGCCGAGATCGCCCACCGTCGTACTTTCATCCGCTACGACGGGCGCGGCTGCGGCCTGTCGGATTGGGACGTCGCCGACCTGAGCTTCAACGCCTTCGTCGAGGATCTCGAAGTTGTCGCCGACAAGCTGGGGCTCGACCGTTTTCCTCTGCTCGGGATCTCGCAAGGCGCGTCGGTCTCCATCGAATATGCCGTGCGCCATCCCGAACGTGTGTCGGGGTTAATCCTGATCGGTGGCTATGCCGCCGGATGGCGGCACTTGGCCGATCCCGAGGAGCAGGCACGGCGTGAGGCGGTTATTACCCTGACCGAACTCGGCTGGGGCACCGACAATGCGGCCTACCGGCATATTTTCAGCCAGACCTTCATGCCCGAGGCGACGCCGGAAGATCTGGACTGGTTCGACGAATTCCAGCGCCAGACCACTTCGCCCCGCAACGCGGCCCGGTTTCAGGACGCGTTCGGTCATATCGACGTGCGCCCCCGACTCGCGCAGGTCGAGGTGCCCACGCTTGTGCTGCATTCACGGCACGACCAACGGATCCCGCTCGACATCGGTCGGGCCGTGGCATCCGGAATCCCGGACGCGCATTTCGTTCCCCTTGAAAGCCGCAATCACATCCTCGTCGAAAGCGAACCCGCCTGGCAAGTCTGCGTCGGGGCCATCGGTCAATTCCTTGACGAGAAGGGGATATGACCGGACGACGGAGGCGGTTGAGGCCGTCGCACAGACTGCCCCCTTATCGTCACGAAAAAAGCTGACGTGCAGAGAGTCGATCCCTGTCGACGTCGCGCCGGTGCCGCTCCCCGCCGGTCTTCTACTCGGCCTGACCGGACTGGCCGGTCAGGCCGCAATCCGCCGCCACCGGCCGAACGATATCCCCGCCTGATACGGGCAGTGCACGCCCGGTGAAAAGCCGGGCGTCCGCTATCCGAAGAGCCGATTAATCAAGAGCCTTGCAGTAGCAGAACGGAAGCGAAGCTCGCACTGCCGCCATTGGTGCGCACCCAGCGAAAGCACACTTCGTCCGCACTGCTGCCCGTCGGCTGTGCTTGGATGATACGCCTGCACCGAACGTCAGCTTCTGCACGCGGCATCGCAGCATGAAACGCCGACTGAAACCGTCAAAGAGCTACGTTTGCAAGGCCCGCTTTCTGCGCATCACGGACATTCGAGCTAGACGTGGGGAACGGCAGTTCACGCCCTTCGCGTCTGTGAACAGGCAATTTCAACGAACCTCGCGCGTTGTGCTGCCCGACACTCCTGCCGAGCCGAGCCACTCGCCCAGCTTTGACCACCGTTTGCGCCCTGAGACATTTTTCACGGCGATCGCGACCGCCTTCTTTTGGCCGACAAGAACGACGAGTTTCTTGCCGCGAGTGACGCCGGTATAGATCAGGTTGCGCTGCAGCATGGCGTAGTGCTGGGTCATGACCGGGATGACGACTGCGGGGTATTCGGAGCCCTGGCTTTTGTGGATTGTGGCAGCGTAGGCGGGCACCAGCGTATCGAGTTCGCCGAACACGAAGGTCACTTTCCGCCCATCGAAATCCACCGCCACCTCGCCCTCGTCCAGATCGACATCCTCGATCATGCCGATATCGCCGTTGTAGACGTCCTTGTCGTAGTCGTTCTCGATCTGCATGACCTTGTCGCCCGGGGCGAAGGTCCACCCGAACCGCTCGACACGTTTCTCGCCTGCCGGGTTCAGCGCGGCCTGCAACTCGATGTTAAGCGAGCGCGCGCCGACCCCGCCGCGGTTCATGGGACAGAGAACTTGTATGTCCTTGATCGGATCAAAGCCGAACCGGCGGGGGATGCGCTTAGCAACCAGCTCGACGATCCGTGGCACGGCCTGCTCGGGATCGGTGGCCGGCACGAAGTAGAAATCCGCCTCGCCCTCTGGCGGCGCGAGATCCGGGATGCGACCTGCGTTGATCGCATGCGCTGTCGTGATGATCTTGCTCTGTGCCGCCTGGCGGAACACCTCGGTCAGCCGAACGACCGGCACGGCGCCCGAGCCGATGATGTCGGCCAGAACCTGACCCGGCCCGACCGAGGGCAGCTGATCTATATCCCCCACGATCAGCAGCGCCGCCGCGCTGGGCACGGCTTTCATCAGCGACTGCATCAGAAGCACGTCGACCATCGAGCTTTCGTCAACGACCAGCAGATCGCAGTCGAGGGGATTGTCGTCATTGCGCTTGAAGCCGAACGCTTTCGGGTCGAATTCCAGCAGCCGGTGGATGGTCTTCGCCTCCATCCCCGTGGCCTCGAACATCCGTTTGGCCGCCCGGCCCGTGGGCGCGCAGAGCAGGAGTTTCACATGCTTGGCCGCAAGGATGCGCAAGATGGAATTGACGATCGTCGTCTTGCCCACACCGGGACCGCCGGTGATCACCATGATCTTCGACTTCAGCGCCAGCCGGATCGCCTCAGCCTGGCTGGCGGCGAGCGTCAGATCCGTCTTTTTCTCGATCCAGGGCAATGCCTTGTCGGCATCGACCTCGGGCCAGGGCAGAGGGCCGGAGCGCACCCTCTTGAGCTGCTCGGCGATGCCCCGCTCGGCCAGATAGAGCCCGGTCAGGAAAACGCAGTCTTCATCGGCCACCCGATCCGCCGTGACCGTCTCCTCGACGAGTTCTTCCTGCAAGGCGCTCTCGATCAGCGCCGAAGGCACCTCGAGCAGCTTTTCTGCAAGCCCGATCAGCTCTGCCCGCGGCAGACCGCAATGGCCATTGCCCATCGCCTCTGTCAGGGCGAAGGAAATCCCCGCGCGCACCCGGATCATCGCGGTTTTCTCTATGCCGAGCTTCTCGGCGATAAGGTCGGCGGTTCGGAACCCGATGCCACGGATGTCTTTTGCCAACCGGTAAGGGTTTTCGCTCATCACCTGAACGGCATCGGTGCCGTAGGTCTTGAAGATGCGCACCGCGCGCGCGGTCCCGACACCGTGCTCGTGCAGGAATACCATGATTTCGCGGATGACCTTCTGATCGGCCCAGCCAGAAGTGATCTTGTCGGCGCGCTTCGGGCCGATACCATCGACCTCGCGCAGGCGCGCGGGTGTGGCCTCGATGATGTCGAAGACGTCCTTGCCGAACATCTTCACCAGCCGCTTCGCATAGACCGGCCCGATGCCGCGGATCATGCCTGAGCCGAGGTATTTCTCGATGCCGTCGACTGTCGAGGGTGCCGAGGTCTTCAGGAAGTGCGCCTTGAACTGCAGCCCGTGGTTGCGATCATTCAGCCAAGTGCCCGAGGCCGTGATCCATTCTCCGGCCGAAATCATGGCCGCGTGCCCGATCGTGGTTACCAGATCACGATGCCCCCGGGCCTTGACCCGCAACACGCAGAAGCCGTTCTCCGCGTTGTGGAAGGTGACCCGCTCCACCAGACCCGCCAGAACCTCGGTCGTACTGTCGGACTGTGGCTTCATGGGCCGCGTTTTCCGCGCCGAGTACGCCCAGCAAAGGCCTGTGTGGAGAGCTGGTGGCTTTCGGCAGCATCGATGCTACGCTGTCGGCAGTATGTCCCCCGGATCGCGCGCGTGTCACTGTCGGTCGCCCTGGCGACGCGCGTGATTGTCTGCGCGGCCGCCGGCAGCGGGACAAAGAGCATGCTGAGGATCATGACAGGTCGCAGCAACATCACATCCGTGTCGGGACAAGAGGAATGGCGGCGCGCGCCAGGCATCTTTTCTCATGTCGATGGAGTTTGGTCGAGTCGCGAAAGGAAACCTGATCCTTCCCCTTTCGACGCGGCGCAGGCAGGAATTGCCGACCATTGCTGCTGACGACGTATGCGGCGTGAGCTATGCTGCCGTATGGCATTTGCATTCTACGATCTCGAGACCACCGGCACCTCGCCCGCCTTCGATCAGCCCCTGCAATTCGCGGCCATCCTGACTGATGATGCATTCAGGGAGATCGAGCGTATCAATCTTCGTTGTCGGATTGCCCCGCATATCATCCCGTCGCCGTGGGCGCTGGCCGTGACTGGCGTCCGCCCGGGACAGCTGCTCGACCCGGCCCTGCCGACGCTGTTCGAGTTCACGCAGGATATCGGCGCCCTGATCGACCGCTGGTCGCCAGCAACCTGGACCGGGTTCAACAGCATCCGTTTCGATGAGGAAATGCTGCGCCAGGCCTTTTATCAGAACCTGCAGCCCGACGTTTTTGCCACCCAATTCAACGGGAATACGCGCTTTGATGTGCTGACGGCACTCTATGCTGTCTGGCACCGCCACCCGGACCTGTTTCACTGGCCAATCGACGCGTCCGGTCGTGTGCGCTTCAAACTTGACATGATCGCGCCGCTGAATGGCTTCACCGCTCACAATGCGCATGACGCGCTCGGCGATGTCGAGGCGACTATCCATATTGCGCGTCTGATCGCCCAGCGCGCCCCGGCATTGTGGGCCGAGCTGCAGGGCAATCGCGACAAGAGGCATGTGCAGACCCGCCTTGAGGCATTCCAGCCCCTGGCGCTGGTCGAACGCTTTGGCGGCGGAGTGCCCCGTGCAACGATCGGCTGCTTTTGTGGCTATTCGACCGGCAACCCCAATCAGGCCGCCTTCTTCGACCTGGATACTGCAGATCCCGCCGATTACCTGACCGCCGATGACGCAACAATCTTCGCCGCGGCGGACGCCACGCCGAAGATCATCCGCAGCCTCGCTGTGAACACATCACCCGCGTTGCTTTCGGTGCCGGCACCCACCGCCGTTCAGGCTCAGCGCGCGGAGATCATAGCATCCGCGCCCGACTTCCGGGCGCGAGTGGCACAGGCGCTGGCCGCGCGGTTCCCCGAGGACCCTGCGGCACCGACGCACCCGGTGGAGAAGCAGATCTTCGGCGGGTTCTACAGCCATGCAGACAAGGCCCTGCTTGCCGAATTTCAGCGCGTCGACTGGCGTCGCCGTCAAGAGATCGTTGCCGCACTTGATGATGTCCGCCTGCGCCAGCTTGGCCGCCGTCTGGTGGCGTTTCACGCGCCCGAGCTGCTCTCGCCCGAAGATCGGTCGCGGTTTGAAGCATGGTTACGCGAGCGCTGGTCCGCACCCGATACGCAAGAGACCGGATGGATGACCACAGACAAGGCCCAGCGCGCGCTGGACGAGGTTCAGGCATCGCGAGAGCTCGGCGGTGAGCGCGTGGCCGAATTGGCGGATTTCCTTGACGGGTATGCCTCTCGGCTTTCTACAGCACCCATGGATTGAAGCAGCGGTTCCAGGAAGGTGAGCGGTTGAAATCACCCCCCATTCAAAGTCCGGCTTCACGTCTCTTCATCTGTTTTCTGACCTATGGCTGGTTGCGGGGCGGTAGCCCTTCGAATGGTTGGGGCTTCAACCTCCGGGCTTGATCGAGGCGCTCCTCGCGCGACTGCGTGACAAGCTGCCGGTTCCATCCTACGCGGCTTCTGGTCTACAACTGCGTGGCATTGCAGAACGAACGTGCGGAATTCTGGCAAATAGCAGTGGATGAGGCGATGACGAAAAAAAGCGACGACACGCAGGTGTTCGCGGGCCAGCTGGTTGCGCAGGGAATGCTGATCCAGATCCTGATGGGGCAGATCGTGCTGAGCGCGCCGGATCGCGGGGCGGCCGTGCGGGAAGCGCTGGTGCAGGGCATGCAGGCGATCCGGTCGAACCCGAACATGACGGAGACGGAGACGTTCGGTGCGGTGAAAACGCTTGAAGATGCGCTGGACACGCTGGATCGGATCAACGCCGATGCGCACGGCACCTGAGCATGCCCTTCCGCTTCTGGCGCCGCATCCGCCTGGCCCCCGGGGTCACGCTGAACCTGTCGAAGTCGACGGCGTCGCTGTCACTCGGCCCGCGCGGCGCGAAATACACGATCAGCCCGCGCGGCAACCGGGCGACGGCGGGTCTTACGGGGACGGGTCTGTTCTACACCGTCCATGACAGCAAACGTGCCGGTCGCGGTGGAGCTGCGCCAGCAACAGCGGTGCCGCAACGCGACAAGCTGACCCTCGGGTTCTTCCAGCGGCTGATGATGCCAGCTGAAGAGCGGCGTTTTATCGACGGCATTCGCGCCATCAATGACGGCGATCAGGACGCCGCATTGGCGGCGCTGGAAGAGGCGCGCGATCTGCCAGACGCCGCATGGATGGCCGGTATGATCCGTCTGCGCCGTGAGGAGTTTGACCGCGCCAAGGCGCATTTCCAGCATGCGCTGGACCGCCTTGACGATCTGGGCGTGCTGTTTGAAAAATACGAGATCGCCGCGCAGGCCAGCCTGCCGATCACCGAAGACATCTTTGCCCATGTTCTGCCGCGCGAACGCGGCACACGGCTGGCACTGGTCGAGATCGCGCAGCTTGAGGGCCACCTTAGCGATGCGCTCGCGCATATAGAGCGACTCATGACGATCGATCCTACCGACCCGATGGTGCTATTGTCCTTCGCCGAGCTTGCGCTCGATACGCCCGATGACCGGGTTCTGATGGACAGGGTGGTACGCGCCAGCACCCATGTCGAAAACGAAACCCCTCTCGACACGGCGATCCTGCTCTACCGCGGCAAGGCGCTGGGCGCGCTTGGTCTTCCAAATGCGGCCATCGATGTGTTCACGCTGGCCAACCGCCGCCGCAAGGACAGGCCCGAGGCGCTTCTGCACCAGATCCGCTATGATCGCGCGGTGCTTTATCACGAGACCGGCCAGCGCGCCCGCGCCCGGCGCCAGTTCGAGGGCATCTATGCAGCGGATCCGGGGTTCGAGGATGTGGCCGAAAGGCTCGGAGTGAGCGCGTGAGCGATATTGAAACCCTGATCGACGTGCCCCACAGGACCGTGTGCAATAAAGTCCTCAGCGAACATCGAACCAGCGCATGGTGGTTTGCAGCAGGTGATCGTAGTCGCCCGCCACCGCCTCGGCCAGGAAAGCGGCGATCTCATCCTCACCGAGATCCCCCGTCTGTTCGCCGACGCCGAGTTCTGCGTCTTCGGCTTTGACAGCGCGCTGACCTCGGGATCCCTGATGCTGGCGCTGACACTGGGCAAGCCAGTGATCGTCCCGGAATTCGCGTCCCTGATGGAGGTCTTCGAAGGTGGACCCGCACCGCTCAGCTACAAGCCGGGAGATGTGGAGGATCTGACATCCCTTCTGGCCCGCGCCGCAGCGATGGACGAGGATGAAATCGCCGAACTGGCCGAACAGAGCCTGCGGATTGCAAAAGCCCTTGATCCCACAGTGATCTCAAGGCAATTGGAAGAAGCTCTTTTCGGCAGATAAGCATGGCCGTATCATCGCCGTTTGTCCGGGAACAGATCATACGGAAAAGCGGCCAGCATCCGGGCGGCATCATAGACTGGTTTTTCGGACTCCGGTCCCTTCAGCGCGTCGGCGATGCTGTCTTGCATCGGATAGTCCTCGTGATCCGCTATCAGAAGAATTTTCAGACAACATGTTGCTCAATCTGGGCAGCGCACAATCCCAGCGGGTTTGTCGAGGCAATCTGGGTCCAATGCTCGCGCGGGAGTGAGCGCCGGTCCGCGAAGCGGCGGGCCGTCCAGTGGACGGACCGCGGCGGGAACGGGCGGAGGCCCATGTAGGTGAGCACGTCGTCGCGCGAGGCGTCTATGAAGGTGCCGAGCTTGTCCTGCTTTTCGCGCTAGGGTGAACAGGGACCGTGGTGCCAGTGGCGCCGCGTAAGCCCCGTGAACGCGACGGTGTCCCATTGAGCCTCAGCCTTGCTTTCCTGTGCGAAGATCGTCTTGAGCATCGCCGCCACGGCCGTGCGCTTATGCTGTTCGCGGGTAAATTCGGTCCACGCCATCGTGATCTCCGTTCAGCTACCCAGCCGAACGGAATCACAACCTTCTGAATTCACTCAACTCATTTCCGATCAGCCTCTTAGACCCGTGCCACGCCGGAGACAAGCCACCCATGCATCCCGATCTTGGTAAGCATGATAGGCCCGCCAACAAGGCAAGGCAACCACAGCCCAAAGGGCTCAGCTCATGTCTCACCCATCACGGAACTCGGAGAGTGTCGCCTTGTGCAGTTTGTCATCGTTCGAATAGTAGCTTGTTATGAAATCTCGTACGTATTGACTGTCGAGAACGTCAATCTCCTTCGCCTCCAATGATTCCGTAACGACGCCGTATGACATGTGCCAAAGCATATCGCGCTGACGCTTGGACAGTAATGGCTTTACCCCTTGCCAGGCACGCCGGACCACTCTTACGCCAGCGGTATTCTTGAGCACTCGCCTCTTGTTTTTGACATTTGAAGGAATGGATACACCGCTCGCCTGTGATATCCGTTCTCGTGCCATGTCGAAAAATTCGATCGGGAAAAGGTTTTGCACTATGCGTTGGCCATCGATCGAGACAAAGTCGGATTGTCGAATGAAATGACAGAACTCGTAACTTGGAACTTCCGGTTCGCGCGAAAGCGCGTTGATCACCTTGTCGACATCTTGTGCTATTTCGTTCTGGCTCATTTTGTCTAT
>Ga0307943_1001586_pt1 | contig 11976 bp, 11 predicted proteins | sample OrgLakmetagen177_FD_203149 | JGI IMG/M metagenome (GOLD analysis project Ga0307943, IMG submission 203149) | Saline water microbial communities from Organic Lake, Antarctica - #177 | ecosystem: Environmental > Aquatic > Non-marine Saline and Alkaline > Saline | place: Antarctica: Organic Lake... | reverse complement strand
CCAGTACCCCATACTTGACTACCATACATGCCAGCAGGAATAACATGCATACGTCTTAGCGAGCCACAAAGAAGTGTGTGGTCTGTCTGCCAAAGCGTGTTCACGCACAAATCTACGTATCCTATAGGCAGAGGCAAGAAAAGGACGGGCCGCGTGTTCAGCAGACTTAGCCATGTTCAAGGTCCTGTAGAAAACCATGCCCAAACACCTAAAAGAATCTTTGTGATGAAGGGTGGCACCGCCAACATCAAGAACAGGAACACTTTCACCCGCGGAGAGTTGAAGTGCACAACTTCGGACTTGGAAGTGTTGACAATTTAGATGTTTATTCCTGGCATACACAGCCAACCGACTCAGCATGATTAGTAGGTGTGCTGAGTCTAATGCTTTGCAGTGACGATAAATTGATCTGGCAGGCACTGTCCACTACAAAGCCATGCAAAAGCAACGTTCACCCAAGGAACAGAATGGAAAGGCCTGGTTTATTTGCCTAAAATAATCTCCCTCCCTCACATACAATGGTCACAATGGGGGGTGACCTTCAACCAGGTTGTTTGGCTGATCGGCCCTCACATACAATGTGTGCGGAGTACGCACCATTAAACAGGTATGTTCTGGCAATACAAGAAAGAATACGCTAAAGGCCAGAGAACGGCTTTTAAAATCCTCCAGTCCTTGCTGGGCAAGGTTGCCCAGGGTTGTGTCAGTGGGTTTGATTCTCATGGCAGTAGTGGATATGGTGCTTGTCTCGTACTCTTCAGCCATTTCTTAATAAACGTAGGGTTCAAGCTGATCATCTTTGCTGCTCCCCGTGTTGGATCCCAATTGACCAGCCACGATTTGCTTTCTATCTGTCGGTCTACCAAGCTGCGTAAAGCAATCCTATTGGTAAGTGTGAATGCATGTGCTATAGGCTATAGGCTATAGTACTAAACATACCTTGCTCGTGGTCAGATTTTATTTCATCCCTCCTTTCCTTGCTATAGGGTGTCCAAAAGACTTTGCAACAGGGATATTGGAGATCTTTGTGCTCATTGGGCATTTTGCTTGTACATTGAACGATGCTTATACACGTAGTATGTAAGTGCCCACTTCTCAGTGGCATTAGGTCTCTAATGGACCAGGTTCTGCTCCTGGGATGTTGGTATTTGCCAATCCCCTTCAATTCCTGCTTTTTTTGATTGGGAATGGTAATGAATGTGCCAACCAGACAAAGCCCATTAGCACAAGCACATGCAGCCACGACTGTAAGATCTGGGAGGCGGCAGGGTGTGTGGGGCTTCTGAGGGCCAGATTCCATGATCAAGAGTGCCAGGAGCTTGGTCTGTCGTGGTGGCGGGCAAAAGGAAAGGCCTCTCAATGCAGATGCACTGCATCAATCAACGTGCCCTTCCCATCCTTGCTTTCTTCTGGCAGCGGATGTTTTGCAGCCAATTGTTCATGCTCTGAGGACTATAGGTGAGATCAGAGAGGCTGTGCGTGATCAGGCTGGTTATGGGTGATGGGACTGTCCACAATTTTCTATTTTCTCTTGGACTTTCTAGATGGGATGCGTATTGGGCCGGCGGTCAGAGGATGTTATCTGTTCATATATCTGTAACATCTAATTCTTATGTAAACTCTGTTAAATATAGGGCTTGGTGGCGGAACTCAAAGCCCCTGACTGGGAAGAGTGGGCTTTCACAGATGTAAGTTGTATTACAAACAAAGAAAATGGAACTCAGTTTCACGCACAGTGTATGAAATTATTACGTAAATTAATTAAAATAATCCACTCACACATTCTCACACCATAGCCCGCTCACACTCTCCCTACCCTGCTGTGCTATGCAAGCAATGATGCACACTTTACTTGAAGCAGATGTGAGTCACACACCCATTAGGATGCCACTAGTCAAAAACTTGCCAAAAAGCAGAAGGTCGACAGCAATGAACCAGACCTTGGGATTGTCGGTTCTGAGTTGCCAACAATCAATTTAAAAGAAGCAAAAGCAGCAAATACAGGAAGCACTCTCAGGGTGTTCACACAGGACAAAGGTAGTTCATAATACACACGTACACATGGGGATCACTGAAATCAACCTTCACGAAAAAAGAAACGACATGCATATAGTGTATACACTGTTGGCATGGATCCGGAAAGGATGCTGCTTTGTGTTCTGCACCGCCCAAGGTTGAGCAGCTATTCCAGGTTGAATGCCTTTGTAATCCAAACTAAACTAAATTAAAACTAAAGGATGCTGCTTTGTGTTCTGCACCGCCCAATGGATGCAAGTAGCTTGTAGAAGTTGTAGAAGCAGGAGCGGCAAGCAGGCACCTGCTGAATTGTCCCGTCGTATTTAGCTAGGGTTGGCCAGAACCATACATTCATAGGTATACACGGTGCATATACACGATATTTTTGGCAAGGTAATCACCATACATACGGTCATATACGGTGTGTATATAGGGTTCAAACCAACCCTATACTTAGCGCATGACCTACGTCGAATTTCACAGCGACCCGACAAGCACAACACTTCACCAACCAACACTCCCACAGCCTCTCTGCAACCGTCCACACACAAGGAAGGCAAAGCCCAGGGAAAGAAGCTGAGAACGGGTGTGCAACGACCAAAGCACGTAATGCAACACAACAACTCACGGCTGGCAGAGCAGCAACCAGTACAGATGATACAAGGAGGGGGGAATGCACACACACACACACACACGGAGCAGACCATAAGCAAAATTGTATTTTTGTACAACACACTGGCCTGACACACATCACTCCCATCCAGTCATCCTCAATCTGTGTCCTATGTACAAACTACTAGTAATTCGGTGCTGGAAGGCACTGCAGCTATCGAGAAAACGAACCATCGACTTGTTCTGTGCTAAAAGGCACTGCAGCATTCAAAAAAATGCACCATCGACTGCTTCTGCCTCTTACCAAACTGTGCCAGGAGAACGGAATCATTTCCGTAGCTGGACAATGCCACATGCCTACAAAGACGTCTTGAGATCTTAATAAAGAAGAGCAGCGACACTGGAAACAAGCTGGGCTCAATCCGAGTCGGGCGGATTTTTTGAGCAGTTCCATGATTTCTTGTGCCGTTTGCTGCAAGCGTGCGCACCAAAACGGAAGCTTTGTTTGAAGGGCACTTGGATTTTTTGAGCAGTTCCAAGATTTCTTGTGCCGTTTGCTGCAAGCGTGCACAAAACGGAAGCTTTGTTTGAGTGGCACTTGGATGATGGCATCCTTTCTGCCTTTGAAATATGCCGCAGGGATGAAAGATGCCGCAGGGATGACAGTATCACTGAATTTGAGATCACTGCATTCCTGAATTAAGACTCATACAGACTCCTCAAGTTTGTGTCAGATTTAGTTTCAATTTTCGACACTGGTTGATTTTGTTTCACCAGCCAATTGCCATCAGCCAGAGTCTCGGGCTGTAGGCCATCCTTGTAACCCCCCTTGACAAATGTGACTGGACTCTGTTCAGATTGAGGAATACATATTGCTGGTCTGTTGCCTATTCTTGTTGCTTGTCAGCCTGCACACAAAGCACCGCCAGCTGGTCTTCCCACCTCAGTATGAGGATAGCCCAACTCGTTAGAGGACTTTTTTGAACCAGCCAGATATGTATGGTGTGGCCTCTATTGTGGCAGAGTGCCTAGCCCTTTTCTTTTTATTTGCTAGCGCCTTTTTGGTTTGGTTACAGGCTTTTTCCAAGCTTCGCTCAGATGCCCCCAGAGTCATATATAGCGATGTAACCCAAGTTGGGTTACCCAAGTTACCTAACCTTAGTTTTTAATAATCAGGCCGTGACCGCAGGAAGCACAAGAAGCGACGGCCAACTTGATTGAATTCATACTTTGTGATTTCCCCAAATCCTCGGATTCAAATGTCTTCCACGCATTGTATTTAAAAACTGGGAGGAGCTACCGTCTGTGCCACTGTGCGTGGAGTGTGTGGGGCCTGCTGTGTGCCTGTGATGCTACTGCCTGTGCCACTGAGTGCGGAATGTGTGGGGCCTGTGTGCCTGTGTTGCTACTGCCTGTGCCACTGTGCGTGGAATGCCTGCGCTGCTGCTGCCTGTGCGTGGAGTGTGGGTCTAGTCTACTCGTGCCAGTATTGGCACTGTGCGTGGAGTGTGTGTGTTGGCCGTCTACGCTGCTGCTGTCCCTGCCACTGTGCGTGGAGTGCGTCGATTGGCTGCCTGCTGTACTGCCGCCCCCTCCGCTGTGCGTGGAGTGCGTAATTTGAGCTGCCAAGTTTTATGTCGGATTGTGAAATTACTAGTTGAAGATGTTTTGTGAGAATGCGGGAACGGGAGTTCGATTTCCAGGACAACCGCCACGCTTATGATTGAGGCTGAGGGCCGAAAGCTCTGTTTTGGTTTAGCTGTGCAAGTTCCCTGCCAGAAAATTCACACATGCTCTGTGGTGCTCTCAAATGATAACAGTAGTAAATATTAATACCGGTACAAATTATATGGCACAACTACACCAAACAACTGTGACAAACATCGGCCCTAGACACTTCTTCTCAACTTGTATCGTACTTTTCCCAGCCAAGGGTCCGTCTGAACACTTATCTGTCAGTCATAGCACGTTGCTACAGCAGGGGCTCACTGCACCTCATGAGCTAAAAGTGTCGATGCTAGAATGCGAGGGTACAGCAGACGAGGGAAAATTAATGGAAGATAGGTCCTTGTTCAGTTATGGAGCCCACATCAAAAATATCTACGCCCGCATGCATCCAACGCTCACGCAACAGGCATCAAAGTTTGCGTACAGGCACAAAGGACACGCAGCTGCAGAAATTGTGCAGCATGTCCAAGCTGCCTTCATTCACATTCGTGCCCCACCTCATGGCAGAGGTAGGCTACATGATTCGAGATCCCTCGCTTACCCTGCCGTTCATAACCTGCTCCAGGCCACACCCACCCTACTGCTATTACCTAGGGATGAAGCACATTTTACACAATAAAAGACCATATAAATGAAAATCTCTGCTAACTATGCTGTACATATACTGTGAACATGCATATAACTCTTGCTAATCCTACACAACCCCTACCACCCTTGCACATCTGAGTCCACAATGGTTTCCAGGCCTCGGTTAGCGCCCCCCGCATGCGAGTCCATTGTTTGCTGCAAAAAATATTGTACATGCATCAAGTGCATGTTAATTGTCTTGTGCAAGGGCGTGCAGATAGGGTGTTGCTTGCTGAGCCTAACAAGCTTGCCGAAGGCACCTTTGTTGATGTATTACTGTTAAAAACATTTGACGAATGAAACTGCAAAAATTGCCAAGTGGAGACACGGGAACTCTAACTCTGGAATAAAAATGTTGCTTTTCTGATCTTTCCATTGAACAAATTGCCTTGATATGTTTCCTGTAAGCTTTCAATTAATCAAATTGCAAAACTACTGCACTTGATTTCTTGATAGTTAACAGACTTTTGGTGCTTTTTGCGTAATACAAAGAATGGACTCCCAAACCTAGAAAATTGCCGCAGTAGTATAGTTCACTTGAAACAATGAACATGCCCCTACTTGAGAGGTAATTGTCTCATCTAAGAGAGAAGCATTGAATAGGCAGGCAGGCAGGCAGGCAGGCAAGTATGCATGCATTTTATCACGCACACACTCTGTATACATGTTCGTGCCCCCCCCCTGAAAAATGTCACAGACGTCTTCAAATTTCTCTCCAACATGAGAGATCCGGTGTGTGGCAAGTAGGCCCTAAGGGTGGATCAGCGCTTTTGTCCTTTTCAAATACACACTTACCCAGACATCTACCCACCCACGAAACATGCGCACACATACGCGCATGAGCACTGAGCACGCGCACGCGTGCACATACACGTATATACACACACATACACATACAGACACAGACACACGCACACACTCAAGCAGGTGCACACACACAACACACACATACACACAAGCCTGCCCGCATGCACGCTTGCACGCACGCACACACTGACACTCACACACACATATTACACACACGCAAAAATGAACATATGAGGCTAGACTCACCATCAAGCTGAAGGCGTCTGAGTCCTCCATGTTGCCTACGTCGGTGTGGAACTGCTGCAGCAAGCCGCGCAGCATGGCCTCTTCAGTCAGCTTAACAACCACCACCTTGTCTGTCCGTGCACGGGCACTGTAGCGGTACTGCACTGCTTGCTCAGGGTCTAGGGCCACCTCGCCAAACACCTGAGATGTGCAGTGTTAGGTTGGTGTGGGCGAGGGGAGGGGAGGGGTACCTGAGGCATTACTGAGAAGAATATTCAGAGCCCTCGTAGATACGAAAAAAGGATGGGGTCAGAAATGGTAGCTGGAGAGTCGAATGCCACTGAATTAATAGTCTGCTGTATCAAACGTATTACCCCACAGAGCCAGGTGCAACCTTGCCCAACACATTTCGTGTGAAGTTGCGTGAAAATAGTTGCTCATGAACGAGAACGACTAGAATATGGTGTACAATCAAAACTGGTGTCAATGTTACTTTTTACACGATCAGCAACAGCAAGGCATCCAATGTAGGTACTATCCCGAAATGTGGTCAGGGTCCAAGATTTTTCCAGGTTCACCTCGCCAGCGTGTCAAAGCCTAAGTTCATTGCAAAAGCAACACGCAAACATTTTCAGTTTCAAAAAGCAAGCAAGTCTAATGGAATGTCATATGCCAGAGACTCTGATAGCACCATGCCATGTGTGTGTCACGTTCTATAACACGTCCTTGAACATACTTTTGCAAGCGTATTCATTTTAGGTGCAAGCAGCTTTCCAATTGTATAACAGCTTAGCAGGTCGAAACCTTACAGAAAAAGAATACCAGAAAGGGACGACTCTCCCTGAAAAAGGGGAAACTTAAAAAGCTCACAACATAGATGAAAAGGTATGAAATTTCAGCCATATTCCTACGGAGAAGAGGGAGTTAAGGGGGCCACTTTCGATCTCCCCTTCACAAAGATCTGTATACCCACGAGCATTGTGTTCTTGTCTTTTGGAGGAAATATGCCCTGGCTTCGGCTTTCTGGGGCCATATTTTCAGTCTCCCTGCCAGAAATACAGCTATGACAAGACCGAAGCCCATCAGGCTGGTTTCATAGCCCCGTACTCTCAATTCGCCTTTATACCACGATTTAAAAAGCCTCACCACAAAAAATGAGCATGCTGGAGGGTCGCAGGGTCGTCCATATCTGTAATTTTACTGATATGCACATACGTCCAATTGCGAGAAGAACAAGACAGCACAAAAACACGCGCCTACTGTCACCTGTAGCGAAAGGGGTGAAGTGAAAAAAGGTTACTTGCCAGAGTACTGAACAATACCTTGTAATCAGAACATTCCTTGCACCACCCTAACAGGTACAATATTTGTTACGCACAAGTACCTTAGATTTGGTGCATACCATTCGCTGCACACTAAACCATTTGCTGCACACTAAACCATCGCACTAAACCATGGATTCTGGCGCGTATTATTTGCTGCGATGAGACAACAACGGCGGCACGCACCTGGCCAGGGCCCTTGACCTCCACCACATAGTCCACTTGATTACCCATCAATAGGGCCTTCATACGCCTTTTCAGCTCTTGGGCCTGGCAATGTCAGCAGCAGCATGTCACAAATTTGGCAGCGCAATAGAGGAACGGCTGTACGCAAGTGCCAAAGCACTGCAAACACAGGATCATGGATCATGGTCTAGTCACACACAAACTTTTGAGCAAGTCCCTGTACAGCTCTGCTGATCATGGTCTTATCATTCACCAGGGTTGTTCAGTTTGGAGTTCGGTCAAAAATCCGGGAGAACTTTCACGCATATTAACCCTGAAAATGCCATTCGTGAGCAAATTGAACATCGTCGGACATTATGCCCTTTTTCCGGAAATTTGGATCCAAAAATGTAGTCAAAAATGCAGAAAAGAGCATTAGAAGGCCGTCAAAACGTTCTATTTTTTTGTGTACTGATTACATATATTATATTGTATGTATGTAAGACAATTCAAGCATGTTTTGGGGGAGTATGACCACAGAAATCGGCAAAATACTCCATCTTTGAAATTGTACATAGAACTGCTCGAATAGTTTGAGGGTTCTAGGTCTTTCATAAACATTATCAAACCCTTGCTCCCAAACAAATCTAACTGAACAACCCTGTCACACATACACGGCTGTACGCAAGTGCCAAAGTTCCTCAAGCACAGGATCATGGATCATGGTCTAATCACACACAGACTCTTGAGCAAATCTCTGTAAGCCTTTTTCCTTACTCGCTCCTCACTATACAAAATGAAGCGCTCCATCTTCTCTCCCACCGTTGGCAATCCACACTTTACATTCACGGTTGTTAAGTCCAGTAATTAACGAGCTTTTTTTTGGTAGCCTTAGCTTGTGGAACTTTTTATTGGCAAACAAGGACGCCAGCTAAACCAACCCAGCAACCTGGCTGACGATCACCTAAAATTTGAGCTTCATTAGCATTTCATACACATTTTGGCAGTTCACAATTAGCATACCGTTCCTCACAACCGCGCCTCCCAGCTACCAATCTTTTGTGTAAATCTGCTTAAGAGCAACGCACACCTCCGTCTATGACTCACCTTTTGGCGGTTCACATGAAGCATGCCGTTCTTCACATCCATGCCCTCAGGTATGAGCTCGTGACCGTCCTCCAGAGCAAAGGACTCGTCCATGTCAACACTGCACCGTGAAAATAAAGAGCCACTGCCCGCTGTCATGTTGCGTAATGCATTTAAGTAACCCTAGCAACAGATGCATACGCATAAGCGACAGGAATGAGCACGCACATGAGTTGAAAACGATACGCACCCACACCCACAAAAATACCCATATTTAAGTATCTGGAGACATACGCATGGACACGAGCGAAAGCAACACCTGAAAGAGTGCTCCATGTCTTCCAGTGAGCTTGCGTCAAAAGCAGTGCTGCTGTCCAAGCGGCGTATGATTTCCACAGCGCCGCTCATGATCATGAACACACAGTTTGCAGTGTCACCCTCCCTGTGTATATAAATGTGCATAAGTGTGATGTAAGATGTAAGCCTACGATGGACACCTACAATCTGAACAAACAAGTGGGAAACTGTGACACAAACACAAGGAGCAGCCCATGACTACGACCAACATTGCAGTGATTACCTTCCCTGTGAGTAGTGCACAAGCTCCCAGGAATAATTGTAGTTTAGTGAGTCCCTATGGTTTACTCCTTTTCTGTTGCATATCAAGCAAGCAACAATTTTGACCTGTAGCAGTTGGAACCTAGCCTGTACAAGCAGCCCCTCATAACTGTGTAGCAATAAACGTTTTAGCATTCCCAGAAACGTGCCATTGCGTTTGCTCGAATCATGATGATGTGCTTGAAGCCATTTAATTGTGTAGAGGGCAAGAAACGGCTTTGGTCGTACCTAAAAATGTAGCTGCCATGGTCGATGTGTTTCTCCTTCAGCTTTGTACGGATCAGGTTCACCAAGTCTGACTGCACCACGGCTGCTCGAGCTTCGTCTTTGGACACCTCAACCACCTGCGCCACAAAGCAACGCTTGAGTCACGTAAGTAAGCATACAACTAATAGCACCTGCAATGCAAAGCATGTTTAATGTAGGTTTTACTAATCGCCCAGCCACCTGCGTCAAAAAGCCCGTTCACATCACAATCGACTCAAAATATTTATAGAGTCACTGCATTGAAAAGTGCTGTGCAAGCGTTGTAAGAAATGAACAAAAGTGTGTCTCTTCAGAACCTAAACATTTACAAGTTCCTGAGTAGTATGCATTTATCTTTTGGGGAAGCGTGGGAGTTTACGATATTTAGCAGGGGGCAGATACTTTTGATTGCAGCATTCGTGCCAGCCAACACACAGATAAAGCCATAGTGGTAGTTCTAAAGACAAATGAGCGGAGAATTAGTGTGTTATTGTACAGGGCAGAGCCATGAAGACAGAGACCGTGAGAAAACGAGACACTTCAAAAACTACATCTTGATTACGTGCTTCACGTCTAAAACAATGCCCTCAGAAAGGTGAGGTCACGTATGCATGTAGCTTGAACTTTCAGGACAGCACAATTGCTTGGAAGGCTAGACTGTTGATGTGCGTATAAGTCAAAAACACATACACATTAAAGTAGGAGGGGCCAGCAACTACACCCAAGGGTTTGGGGTCAGAGAACATACGTTAGGAGGTCAGATCGTGCATGTACAAGCCCCCACGCAAAGGGTGGGGTCGGCATATACAACCAAGGGGGTAGGGTCAGCTAAACGTACCTTTGGGGGTGAGGTCAGCATGCTCATACAGGGGAGTGGTGTACCATCTCCTGATGCAATCCAAGGATGCTGCATGACCTCCTGCACATTTTATGACAGGGCACGTGGAACACTCAGGGCTTGCTACAACAGGTAGGCTTGAGCGGCAGTTATACGACAGAAGTAGTACTATTTGTCTGAAATGAATGTCCCACGTGGCTTTTTGCATAAAAAATCACGACAAGCTAGCAGACAGAGGCACACCACTGATTGCGAGCCTCTCGTAATAAGCACTGCAGCAACAATCACAATTATACCTGATGTCTTGAGGGCCTGCGGAATCCATTTAAGAAGCGACAACAGCTTGTCTGCAGTTGTGCGGCTACTGCACTTCTTTGTTCTCACCCCTCTCCCCTGGCTTGCTGTATTTCCACTAAAAACAACAACCATTCACCCGTATGGAATTTCTGTCTACGTACATATATGCCATATATATATATATAAACCGCATATATACGTGTATACCGTAGAGCTACTGGTAGTAATGCGATCAATTAAATTAATTATTTGTGTACCTCGCAATCTTCAGTACGCAAAAAAATAAGAAAATATGGGCCTCGCAATACTTTTATTTCAAATTGCCAACTGTTTGGTCTGCAGCCTGAGGCCTTGAGTTCGAATCCCTGCCAATCTGCACTTTTTGCTAATCACCTTCTCAAACTTGAGACGACCCAAGGAATTGCAAATCAATCTTCTCATGGATGAAGGTTACAACAGAGAGCAGAGATTGATCTTCTCAAAGCTTGCAAAAAATCGTTGATCGTGAATTAATTTGGCTGGCCTCGCAATATCCAAATATTCGCAAATAAATTATGCTTTTTATTTGGCACCTTGCAATAATTAGGAGTCAGTCCTTTTGTAGCCCTCCGGTATACCGTATACCGTACAAGCCATAAACCGTAGGAGTACTGGAAGCTTGCCGTTAAAATAACAATATACGGCCAATGGTGCGCCTTCGGACCAAGAAAGGCCTCCAAGGTGGAAAAACCGTCCAGCAGAGGAGTGAGTTCTTTGCATCGCTGGTCTCTAATGCTTCTACCAGTGCTCTGGCTCATGCCCTTGCGCTCTTTGCACACATGTATCTGTGTCTACTCAGCTTTGCGTGGCTGCCACACTGCTGCTCCTTCCCGGAGCTGGGATTATGAGCCCTACTTTATTCAATTTTTCGCACTTCTCCTTCTGTACTTCAGTCTCTAGCGGTGACTTGCGTCTCCTCTTTGCCATGATCGGATAGCGATGCAAGAGTGGAATATCATAAGATCCCACTGCTCTCTTATACGTCCCCAATTTACTGACATCATACGCAAAAGCACTATCTTTCTTATCAGACACAGCCTTCCGAAAGGCTGCTCTTTGAGAGCTGGAGGTCTGGGGGTGATTTCCCCATATGACTCCCAATTCCTCATCTTTACACATATCGTCAGACGTACTAGCTGTAGCTGTGCCATTTACAGTAGTGAGGCACGGGGCTCGTGACCACGTACCCTCCAATACAACTAGTGGTGAAGTGCGTCCAGTTTGTGGTAGCGGTTTGGGATTTTTTCTTGCCACCTCCCCGATTGTGCACATCAATGCAAGTAGGAAGAACGCATTTGACCAACCCAGGTGACTTATCTGGGCTTGGGCAGAATCTTCGCTGGCCCAAAC
>Ga0307943_1001581_pt1 | contig 11988 bp, 6 predicted proteins | sample OrgLakmetagen177_FD_203149 | JGI IMG/M metagenome (GOLD analysis project Ga0307943, IMG submission 203149) | Saline water microbial communities from Organic Lake, Antarctica - #177 | ecosystem: Environmental > Aquatic > Non-marine Saline and Alkaline > Saline | place: Antarctica: Organic Lake... | reverse complement strand
CTAAATTTGTGATTCCATCCTTCCCTGTTCGTCTACAAATATGCCAGCGAAAGTTCCTAACAGCTGCGACTGCAATGACTCTAATTTGTTTGCATTGAGATATGGCGGCAAAAGCAATTACAACGATCTGTTTTACAACTGCTTCAACTATGGTCATCTCAGCTGCCGAAACGCAAAAAAAGGCAGGAAGTGTAAACTCAAGCCACAAAGAAGAGCAGAAGCTTTTAATGCAACTACTTTAAAAATTCCTTTTACAACATACAACCTTAAGATCAATTTCTTGCTTGAGACCTGGTATAATAGGTAATTATTCTCCTCTTGTTTGGCATGAAATGCTTTTCTGTCATGGTATTTTAAAAACATGGTTGAAAACAACATGGTTAAAAGGATTTCTAAGCACAGATAAAGCAATGTCATGAGTGGTACCGTTATCCATCAAGACGTTGTATCCACCTAACATTCCACACTGAATTCCAAGCCAGCAGTTTGTCAGGAATGCAGTGTATGCTTTATAGCGTTCTTGCTGCATGTAAGGCGTCAAACGTAGAACATCATGCTACGCTTATGCCATACTCCGGCTTGCTCCAGCCTGGAAAAAGATACTTCTCATGTGATCTGAAAAGCCTCCACACGCAACTTTCACAGGCTCACATGCCTTGACATGAACGTGTGGACCCAATGCACCTTGCTAAACCGTTGACATGTAGTCCTATTATTAAACGCAACACATTTGTAAACGTCATTTCTATTCTGAACCTGGAAGGCTTATTGCAATATGCTGATGACAGAAGTAAATGGTTAAACAAGTAACGAAGCAGACATTGTTTTTGGCTCCAGTTTAAGGCTGTTTTGAAGCATGCAACCCTGCGGATGTGTCATAGTTCTAGCAAAAAATCATGTAGATTTCATTTTTACTATTCGCAAGTTAATATTAAAGTGAAATGAGTATGCTCTGCATGGCCATGGCAAAATTGAATTGAGCCAGATTGTAGAAACATTCCTTTAACTTGCAATACCCGTATCGAAAGCCATCATAAAACTGTTTTCAAGTCGGGCATTTCTAAGATCAATACAACGAAAGCCACTTGTTTTTCCAGAGGGGGTTATCTGAGACCAAAAATGGTACTGCCGTAGTAAATGGTACTACGGCATGCTCCCAGGGTATAGGCCCCGTAACTGGCACGTTTCAAGCTCAGCTCTGATATGTAGATTCCAATGCAGCTGAGCTTGAAACCTGCCAGTCACGGGACCCATACCTAATCGGCCGCGGCGTGAACCCTACTTTTTGAGCAGTCATATGCTGTATCTGACTAGCCAGCGCACCAAACTGAGTGATTTTTAGTGTTTTGAAATCCTTTTGATAATTTAAGATCATTGCAAGATAAATGGGGCAAAGAAACTAAGTGGTTGGCGAGATATGCAAATTTATGCACCATTCCCCCTAAAAAGCACCCATATAGGGTACAAGAGCACGACGTGTGCTTGTAGTCCTGTCATTCTGTACGCAGGGCGACTTGTCTAGGGGTAGCCCATAAAGTCAGCATCAGTTTAAAGCAAGGTTGGCCAATTTGATGAAGTGACGTGTGAGTAGTTGCACCTTTCATGCAAAAAGGAGTATGTTTTGGCTTTTGCCCAGATAACCTCTGTTGTTATTCTGATCGGTTTTGCTGTTTAAAAATTGAGACCAATTTGCAGGCATCATGGCTGCCGCGGCCGGCCGACCGGATAAGTTCAGATCATTGCCACCCAGGGTCGGAATCCTGAAGAATATGGCAGGTTGCAGTTAAATGCAAGTTCATTATTATCATGGCCACATTGACTAACTAGTGATGATGATGTGCAAAGTGCAAATCGCGCAAACAAAGTGTGGGCCAGGCGGCACAAAATTTGCATTATCTTCACATTATATCATATATTTTAAGTGAACGTTTGTGGTTAAAACTGAATTAATTACTCGAACTAATCACTCCAAATAATCGCGTTTGAATTAATCACCCTGCGTTTCCAAAGAATCGTGATAATGCGCTGCCATTTGCCCACCGGGCATTCCCATTGGACCAGGCACTGTACCTGAAGCGCAGGGGAAGAGGAAATTGACAATGGGAAGGGAAATTGCTGCTGCAACACAGAGCTATCGCTGACAGATGGAAGGAACGAGGCTGTTTGACTCAGAAAGCGTTCACCAATTGCCCCATTGGGCACCATTTGACTGGCAACGGAAGCCTGGCAGCCCCTGGAGGTGCGGCTGTAGGCCAGGAAGGGAGAGGCCTGGACTTGCAGCAAGCTGGAAGTACCTAGTCGGGTCATTATCTATAGCTCTGTTAGAACCCTCACTAAGAAGGCGCTGCATCACCGCTGAAATTTATTACTTGAATCAATCATCTATCACCCCCCCCCCCCTCCCCATGATTATTTCAGAAAATCTTCTTTTATTTATTATGATAATCACGGTAATTAATCAATCACCCCATTGGAAACACAAAACGCGAAAATATTTCCTGAATTAATAATTAATCACCTATCACCCTATTGGAAAGCGTACCTCTGGTTTGGTCATTATCTTTTTGTTTAGAAGATTGAATGGAGGGCTTCCTGCTTGTGGAGCCTGAGCGCAGGAGGAGAGAAAGCAGCATAAGAGTTCTATACTCGGCTGTCGTCACCCTTAGGTGCATTCACTCACTCGCACCATACAGAAACGCTGCACAAGAACACGCAAAATAAATACACACTCATCCAAACATGCGCATGCACGCAAGTAAGAGTACGCACATAGGTATACACACGCTCATCCAAACATACGCACTTTCAATGTCAGCCTCGGAGTGCTTGGAAGCACTGTCTTGCCTGTACCGTACGCCTTCTCGAAGCTTGGTGTTTTTGGAGGTATGTCAGACTGTTGACAGTCACGGCTTATATGCTGTGGAACCACCTTGAGAACCCTGCCTGCCAACTTACAGTTCCCTCCATTTGTTCTGTATTATATATTATAATTGGTCTCGTTTTCTGCCTTGTCGTCTGTGCTTGCAGGTTGCTTCACAGCTGTGCTTGTGGGCTTTGCCAACGACCTCACGTGCTGTTGGCTGGTACTTGTTTCTTAAAGTGTAGTTCTGTTGGTTGCATAGCATATAACAAGTGAGCATATGCATATAATAAGTGAGCATCAATCAGCTCAAGAGCACCTTGTGCACAGGCACATGCAAGCTCACGCTCACGCTGAAACCCATGCAAACCACTCACACGCACGCAGGTGAGAGCTGCTGCAATCACAGGACGGTACACGTATGAAGGGCTGGCAGAATTTGCGGGGGGACGAAAAGCTAAGGTAGTTGCTGAGAAGGCTGAAAAGGGCTGAGCGGGATCCAAGCACAGGGACGCTGCCTTGCGTGAGGCAGATTTTTGCTAAAAAATATGGAGATAGGGGAGTAAGAGCGTGAATCAGAGCTGGGTTTTTTTGTTTGCTCGGCACTTAAGATAACCAATGTTGCATTCATCTGGCATTAGTCATGGATTCACTTATTCTGGTTAAAATATCCAAGCTATCGCTGCTTACTTATTGACGTATGTACATGTACACACGTTTTCATTAGGAAGTGTTACCTTGCATGTAACAATTCCTCTCCGTCTCTGTGCAGGTCACGTGCCAGCTGTCACTGCTGCTGTTGCTATTTGGCACAATCGCTGGAGGCATGGCCTTCCTTTCAGACATGGTGTGTGCGATATGAAATATTTGCTTCTGTGTCTGCCATTTAAAAAGTCTGAGCACAATCCTGGTAGTCCACACGTCCACACTGAATCAAACTTCGAATAGGAAGGGATGCACGCCACTTGACTGGTACCCGGCCCCTAACCGGCTCCTCTCCCTTCATCGATACTAAGTGGTTGCCCTTCCACGCAATTTATTGTCTACTGCCTTGTTTATCACATATGTGGGACATGTGCTTGATGTGTCGGCATTCTTTCAGGGGAAAAGCATGGCAGCTTTATGTTCAAAGGGATTGAGCGTTGAGGAAGGATCAGACGGGCCTTCCCAGCAACTTCTCAGGAGTGCCCTCCTGGCCCTGCAAGACGATGGGCGCCCTGTAATGGTAAGGGAGATTTACTACAGGCTTTATTTGCTCCAGTCTCCTTAATGTGGAGTAAGAGGGAAACAGCGCAGACACACGACATTCAAGCTTTTGTCTGTGATAGTATACAGATGACATGTTGTTGTTTGTGATAGTGGCAGCTTGTTTTTGTCTGTTATAGTGGTAACATGTTGTCTGTAACATGGCAGCAAGCTGTTAGGAGTGTCTTCCAGGCCCGCAGGATGGGTCAGTGATGGTAAGGGCTATATTTACAGATCCTAGGTCGTCCCCAAGCTGGCCTACCGAAAATTGGGCCATTTTGTGTTAAGGCCTCAGGTCAAAATGGCTTGCACGTCTAAACAAAGTTTGGGAGGACTGTTGCTGTGCTTCTGCGAAAATTGGAAAGCAGCTGTGTGGCAGCTTTGGAACGGCACTGATCCTCACAAAACTTATCAAACACATTTGGTGCCTAGCTTTGGCACCATGTGAAGCTTGTGGAAGCTTGCACATTTGGCGCAGTCAGGGTGCAGAGTGCAGATTTATCTCATGGATCATGGATGCAGAAAACTTCCTTACTTCAAACCAACGCACACACACAGGCACACACACACATGCACGCACGCACACACACACACGTTCACACACACACACACACACACACACAGTCAGGTCACACACCTCTTCAGTATACACCATCCAGACCTCGAGCACCATTCTTGACACAACAGTGTTACAGCAGAATGAAACAGAGGCCTATGCGCTGGAGCACAATTGGATTGGAGCAAGTTTGGTGGTTTGCCATTTCCCTGCCCAATTGCAGCAGAGTGCAATAGACGTAGCGCCTGTAATAGACGTAATGTCCCCATCTAAACCACCGAGTTCTTTGCTATAAGGCTCAAACATGTTTTTGAACATGTTGGTTCAGCTTGGGGGAGGCAATTGGGCGCATGGAATAGGCAGAAAGCTAAACAGCACACTTTAGGGTGTGCCACTCGTGGGGACTGCCTCCACTTATATTTGTCTGTTGGTATCTTTCCTAGTCGCAAGAACAGTCGTGCACATACCATCTGGTCTGAACTCTTTAAGCTTCCGGTGCTTGTAAATTGGGCTATGCTTGTGTGTTGTGGCATCGTAGGCTGTAAACTAGAGGCGTGGTCTGAATTTTTTAAGCTTCCTGTGCTGTGTATGAGTGGTGTGAAAAAGACGGGCAGTTTGTGCTGTGTGCAATTGGTGGTAAGTATGTTTGTGGGCCTGTGTGTATTTCTGTGTGTGTTTATGTTTGTGTGCCTATCTTTGTGTGAATGATGGGTGGTATGTATACATTTAGAAGAAGCGTGGGTTGAATGTGGCTATCTAGTGGTTATGTAAGAATTGTGTTTGACTAACGTTTTATTCATGGTGCAGATATGTGCACATGAAAGCAATTCTACATAACCTTGTTTTGTAGGGTTGGCCAGAACCATACAAATACACCGTATATGACCGTATATTTGGTGATTTCCCTGCGAAAACCATATATATATACACCGTATATGCTCCATAAATATATGGGTCTGGCCAACATTACTTTTGCACTTTAGAAGTTAGGACCCCATCAATACCATGGACGCTACTTAGCAATACATTGAGGGTTCTCTTTTTGGGTACCCACCCATGCACAAGGCTGGCCAGAGCCGGACATGCACTGTGCGCTTTGGACCTCTCCTGCAAGAACACACTGCATGTGAATACACTGTTAGGCCATCCCCATCCAAGCCTCTGCTGTCCATGCCTCTGCTGTCCAAAGCGTGCGTACACAATGTCACACACAGCATCAATCACTCACTTACGTGCCTCTCCCTCGATTTCCTTCCAGGTGGGAGTGGTGCTGTGTGTGCTCTTCCCCCTCTCCCTTCGCCGTCACATTAGGGCCCTGGAGAAGGCTGCAACCCTTGGAGTTGTTGTCGTGATCGTACTCGTATCGTTGGTCGTCACCAAAGCCATCAGAACGGGTGTGCAGGGAGAGAAAACCAGTGCCATGTGCCAGTCATATAACCAGGGTGTGCCAGAACTGTATATATACGCTGTATTTGACCGTATATTTGGTGATTTTCCTGCCAAAAATACCGTATACAAACATTTTTTTTTGGTCCTGGCCGATTCTACATATAACATCACACGAAGCTTGCATGACAACACACACCACACCACAAAAAGTCACAGAGTCCACACCAGCAGGATCCATAACGCCGCCTTGTCTCCTCGTTTCTGGGGTACCCTAGAGGTTTGCCAAATCTGTCAATGACACGCACAAAGATGTGTCTTAGGCGGATGCATTGGCACATTTCATTAGTTAAAGAGGGTGCAGGTTACAGGTTACAAATATACAAATTAAGTCATCAGTCAAAAAGTGCGACTGCTAGGCTGCGTGTGTAAAGCACTGCAAACAAATATGAGGAGTGTTTGTAAAGAGGGTACAGATCCTGAGACGCGTATTTTGACTGCTTTATCATACTTCCACGTTGTTTGTGTGACGTGCATTGCAGCTTCTGTTGCCAATCTAGGTATTTGTAAAATATGTCCTCTCCTTGCAATTGACACTCAGGCACACACAAACACACGCAGGCACACACACACACAGGCACGCACGCACACACACACACACACACGTTCACACACACACACACACATACACACATACACACACACATACACACACGCACACCTACAGATACACGCACACATACACACACACTCCATCCCATACTACAAATGTGTGTACGCCTGTCTCAAAGGTATGCCTGCCATCCGGGATGGGGAGCTCCCTTTGGGTTGGGGCGAGGGAGGGCTGGAGAGTATGCCAGAAGGCTTTGCCATTCTTGGCTTTGCATTCTACATGCAGGTGCGTTGTAGGCTGTGTTAACGGCATTAAGCCTGCACCCTTTAGAATTTTTAAGTGTGCTTTACAAGGTTTTGTGTTGGGTGCTTAACGCACATGGGTAGGGTTGGCCAGGACTGAATACATTAGCTGTATACGACCGCATATTTGGTGGTTTCCCTGCCAAAATACCGTATACATACTATATGGTTCTGGCCAGCCCTACACATGGGGCTTCCGCCCCATTGGCATTCCAGCGCGTGCTTTCCAATGGTGTGGGGGCTTCTGATGTGTGTTTGTGTGTGAGTGTTTCAACACAATGATCAGCAGCAGACGACGGATTACAAAACACACGTGTACGCCCCAAACAATACACCCTCGTTTGCATGTGCCTTGCAATTAATCGGATAAGTGTGTGTCTCACACACCCCTTCCTATCGCTACCACTCCTGAGATGCTAGGCAACTGACTGCCACACAATTTTTAAATTTTCTTACAATGCACCATGCTTTGAACTAATTGTTTAATAATTGTCTTGCACAGCCCTTCTTGCTGCCGCTCCTGAATGAGATGCCAGATGATGGGCCCCGTGGGGTAAAGCTTTCGGAGCAGGCGGTACACATTGTGCTGTGGGGTGAGTTGTTATTATAAGGGTGCGTGATGCTTAGATTGCACAGCGTAATAGTAAAACAACAAGCACAACGACGTTGAGGTGTCCTCACGCGTTTACTTTGAAAGGAAAATAGAAGTGGAAGACGGCCAATTAAGGTCGGTGCGTATCATAGTCATAGGCAGAGTCTGTTAACTAGGTGCGTGTAACAACATTAAGTGCGTGTAGCAAAACTAGGTGCGTGTAACAACACTAGGTGCGTGTAACAACATTATGTGCGTGTAACAACACTTGGTGCGTGTAGCAACACTTGGTGCGTGTAACAACAATAGGTGCGTATAACGACACTAGGTGCGTGTAACAACACTAGGTGCGTGTAACGACACTTGGTGTGTGTAACAACACTTGGTGTAACAACACTTGGTGTGAAACAACACTTGGTGCGTGTAACAACACTAGGTGCGTGTAACAACACTAGGTGCGTGTAACAATACTAGGTGCGTGTAACAACACTAGGTGCGTGTAACGACACTAGGTGCGTGTAACGACACTAGGTGCGTGTAGCAACACTTGGTGCGTGTAACGATACTAGGTGCGTGTAACGATACTAGGTGCGTGTAACGATACTAGGTGCGTGTAACGACACTAGGTGCGTGTAACAACACTAGGTGCGTGTAACAACGTGAGGTTACTTTGTCTGTCATATTATTTGAACAAAGAGTGCTGTATAGAACGCAAGGATATTGTATGGAACGCAAGAATGTTGTATGGAATGCAAGGATTTTAAAGAGAGGAATAGGGGAGGAATGGGAAAAGGTGATGATTGTGCTTTTTATGTCATTATAAGGTTAAGCATAAGAAGTATATACAGTGTACATACGGTATTTTTGCATGGAAATTGTCAAATATATTGTCAAATGCGGTGAATATATACGGTCTGGCCAACCTTATTATGACATGAATGATGGTGGTTTGTTTCCATAAAGTGCCAGAGCTATTGCCACTTTGGGAGTGCGCACGGCTTGGGGTATGCAAGTGCAAGAATAAGCGCGGATAGTGTATTTACGCTACTGGCATGGATTACAGAGGGATTTGTGTGTATGTGTGTATGTGTGTGTGTGTGTGTGTGTGTGTGTGTGTGTGTGTGTGTGTGTGTGTGAGTGCGCGCGCGCGCAAATGGTGCCGGCCTGGTAGATGTCTTGTACGGATCTTAGGAAGGTGCCATGCCTGTGCTGTCAGAAATGCAATGCAATGTAACCAGGTACAGTGCATGGATGGAAAAGCAGTACAAAAGGTTTGCGTTGCGTGGTGTGATTGTGTTTGTGTGTGCGCGATGCAGTACGAGCATATGCACTGGCTCAGGATGTGTGTGTCCCCGCTGAGAACATTGCAATTAGTGTGGAAATCTGGGGTAACCAAAACTACGCTTAGTTTGATGTTATTCGCTGGTAGGCAGTTTAATACGGTGGGTGTAAAGGAACAAAAGGAGGTTAAGAGGTCCGGATGCTTTCTATATGACTTAAGACTGAGTGATCATGCGTTAAAGGTTTTAACTTAACTGGGATGGTGACTGCAATGATGTGGTGCATGCCTTCCTCGTCAATTTGACACGACACGACACAAATTGACAATAGCGAGCGACCACGTGTCATTGAATTATGCTCTAGGCATTTGGTTCCACTGGTGTTAGCTGCTGAGTGTATGTTTGGCCTCTATGATCTAGTTTCCGTGCACACGCATGTTGCTTGCAAAGTGTACGTTAAGCCTCTTTGCTTTTATTAACATGCACACTCAGGTTGCTTGCTAAGTTTTGATCTAGTTTCCGTGCACTCACATGCTGCTTGCAAAGTGTACGCTTAGTCTTTATAATCTAGTTTTTATGCACACGCACGTTGCTTGCAAAGTGTATGTTTAGCTAAGTCTTTATGATCTAGTCTCCATGCACACTAGAACTGCTTGTAAAATATACGCTGTGTATCTCTTTCATCTGGTCTTCACTCACACAAGAGTTGCTTGCAGAGATCCTACTCTGTCTCAGCATATCCATATTCTGGATTTCAAGCACGCAGGTGATGCCTGCAAAGTGTACGCGTAGCCTTTATGATCTAGTTTCCGTGCACACTAAACCTAACCCTAAACCCTAAACCCAATTGTAAACAAAGTGTTGTAATAAAGTGTAATAACAAAGTGTACGCGTGTCCTTTATGATCTAGTTTCCGTGCACACTAAAGTTGCATACCCATATTCTGGATTTCATGCACGCAGGTGTTGCCTGCGGCGTGTACACATAAACTAGATCATAAAGGCTAAGCGTACACTTTGTTATTACACTTTGTTACAACACTTTGTTTACAATTACACTTTGTTATTACACTTAAGTTCTACACTCAACATGTTTTCATACGCAGCCTAACAGTCGCACTTTTTGACTGATGGCTTACTCTGTAAATTCTGTAAACTCTATATCCTGGTTTTCAATCACGCAGGTGTTGCCTGCGGCGTGTACGGGTCCATGGGTCTTTTTGGGGCGGCTACTTATGGTTCAAACACACAAAGCAACATCATGTAAGCACCGTGTTGGTTTTTTAAAAGTGGTTGTAAGATGATGATCTCCGATATGGCCCAGACACACAAAGCAACAGCATGTGAGGACTGTGTTGGTTTTGTTTCTGTAGATATAAAGAAACTACTAAGTACCAAATAAATACAATGCTACTACTTTGTACGATTCAAGTACGCACAGCAACATCACGTGAGGAGGAGGTGGCTTCCTCGCCCTGATTTCTTTGCTCACACACAAACACTCAACACACACACTTTCACACACACACACACACACACACACACATCACAGGATGAACGACATCTTGGGGAATGCCCCTGTCTTTGCCGCCTTAGCTTTGTACGGCAGCTTGCTGCTCTACTTGTGCATAGGCATGGTGAGGTGTATAGGCATGGTGCATAGGCATGGTGAAGTGCATGGGCATGGTGCATAGGCATGGTGAGATGCATAGGCATGGTGCATAGGCATGGTGAAGTGCATGGGCATGGTGCATAGGCATGGTGAGGTGCATAGGCATGGTGCATAGGCATCGTGAGGTGCATAGGCATGGTGCATTGGCATGGTGAGGTGCATAGGCATGGTGCATAGGCATGGTGAGGTGCACTGTTTGGCTTGCGGTTTTAGTTCTATTACGCTTGCATCATGAGATGGCGGCGAAATTGCCTACAAGGAGGAGTGATAGGAGTGGGTTCACTCACACGCCAAGAACTACAGAGTACTCTGCAGCCTGCTGCAGAAGTACTCACGTCCTTGGAGGCAAGTGCAACCGAATATCAGTTGGAATTGTCTTGTCACAGCTTGCGCTGTGGGAACCATCCTTCTTACACCTGGTCTATCGACAGCGTTTTGGTTTAGCGGCAAAACTGCCTACAAGGAGGAGTGTTAGGAGTGATAGGAGTGATTTTGCCCACACTCCAAGAACTGGATTGCTATTAAGTTTTCATTGAACTCAGCAATTATTGCTCTGCTTGTGCATAGGCGTGGTCAGGTGCATGCTGTGCGTCTTCTGCTTATACACCAGCGCAGTGAAATGTTTCATTGTTTGTGTACTTGGTGCACTGGCAGTGTGTAGCTTGACTTTTTCATGATCAAGGGTAGTTACCTCTTAAAGCAGAGATTGGGTTGTTTGCTGAACTTGTGCACCAGCATGGTGGAATGTCTTTTGTTGGTGGTTGCTTTTCACACTAGCAAAAAGTTAGCTTTACTCAAGCACAAGCACAATAAGGCGTCATTTTTTTCCATTGGCAACCTGGCAGTATAGTGCTCCTAGGTTCTCTGCACCTTTTTCATCTCACTCTGACTTTCATGTCTCACCCTCCGTTCCCTGAAATCCTACTTACATCTCTCCCGACGCACTCCGGCACCTATATTTCACTTTTTATGATCTGACATTTCACACGCCACCTTTGTTGCAACGTGAGCATTTTTCCTACAGGGTACTCCCTTTTGTGTTAGCTCTGACATCTTGCACACAATTATGCCGTGAGGCTGCACGCTGTAAATTCCAAATCTGTCACTCTGTTGGAACGCTCGCAAGTCAGTATTCAGTCGTGATGCAGTAAAAGTCTGTACAACTAGATGCTGTGTAATTCTACTAGATTCTGTGTAATTCTACTAGATTCTGTGTAATTCTACTAGATTCTGTGTAATTCTACTATATGCTGTGTGATTCTACTAGATGCAGTGTAATTCTGTGCATGCAATGTAATTCTGTAATTGCGTTCGCCCCACCACTTCTCAGAGTCTACTCGATTGCCGCTCTTTTACATTTCTTTCTCGACCCTGGCTATACTGTCATACCCTCGTCATCACACTCTTGACCATACATTCTCATCATCACACCCTATATCATATATCACATATTCTCATCGGCACACTCTAGATCATATATCCT
>Ga0307943_1001565_pt1 | contig 12041 bp, 11 predicted proteins | sample OrgLakmetagen177_FD_203149 | JGI IMG/M metagenome (GOLD analysis project Ga0307943, IMG submission 203149) | Saline water microbial communities from Organic Lake, Antarctica - #177 | ecosystem: Environmental > Aquatic > Non-marine Saline and Alkaline > Saline | place: Antarctica: Organic Lake... | reverse complement strand
CTCGGCAGCCTCCCTCGCGCGCGGCCTCCACCGCTTCTGTGATCTCCTCAAGATCGGCCATGCCGGTAGAGATGATCATCGGCTTGCCCTTGGAGGCGACATAGCGGATCAGCGGAAGGTCTACTGCCTCGAAACTGGCGATTTTGTAGGCGGGCGCGCCGAGGCTTTCGAGCAGGTCCGCCGCGGTCGGATCAAAAGGCGATGAAAACAGCGTGATTCCGCGCTTGGCGGCATGAGCGAAGAGAGCCTCGTGCCAATCCCACGGCGTATGTGCCCATTCGTAAAGATCGTAAAGTGTATGCCCGGCCCACAGCCCCTCTGTGATTTGAAAATCCGGCGCTTCGGATTTGAGCGTGATCGTGTCGGGCCGGTAGGTCTGGATCTTGACCGCATCGGCTCCCGCCTCCTGCGCCGCGTCGATTATCCGCAGAGCCTGATCAAGATCGCCGTTATGGTTGGCCGATAGCTCAGCAATCACGTAGGGTGGATGGCCGGGGCCGATGGGGCGATCCTCAATCTTAATGCTACTCATTGCTCTGCACCTTTCTCAAACGTATTTCATACATGGCCCCGTGCAACTCAAAGAAGGCTGGGTACCTATCTGGATCGCTGATCCTGATCTTATCGAATTGCTCGGCAAGAGAGAGTTCCGGATCAAGTTCACTGTCCCGTGGCTTTCTGCGGAGAAAATACGTGCCCTCTTCATCGGGCTGAGGTAATGGCGAATGACCGTTTTCGACCATCACGACAACCTGATCCATCAATGCGATTTCGGTTTCGAAAAGCGATTGATTGATCTCATCGTATAGCTCATCCGCAGCGATATCGAAGGTTTTTTGGGCCCATATATCTCCGCTGTCGACGCGATCCTCCGCATTGATTGCAGATACCGTTATCGTTGTCGCCCCTCCGAGTATTGCCCAAACATGCGGACTCCAGCCGCGCCCCCTCGGCAGGTCGCTGGCGTGGAGGACGACGCAATGCCTATAAAGTGCGCGCCAATCTGCTGGGATCATTTCGGTGCACGATATCAGAAAAAGTACATCACCAGATTTCAACTGATCTTTACGGCGTAGAAGCTTCACCTCGTGGTTCCGTGTCCGCTCGCCGGCCCACGCAGCGAGCCAAGGGTTGATCGGGTGATCTTCGCTCGAACAGAGTATGTCAATCTTCATGCACACCTCCGGCTTTCAGCGTTACCAGAACTCGCCCCGTCCCTTCGCCGTCGCAGATCTCGGCGGCGGCCTCTGACATCGTGGCGAGGCGCACAGGATCGCCCGCCTCGGTGATCGCTGCAGAAAGCGCTCTTGCAAAGCAGGGGTCGTGCAGCGCGCCGGGGGCGAACCCGGCCCCGGCCCGAGCCAGTGCCAATGCTACCCCGGCTTGATTGTCGGCGGTCTCAACGATGATCGAGGGCAGGCCGAGCGCGCAGCGCTCCCAAGTGGTGGATCCGCCCGCGCCAATCGCCAGATCTGCGTCGGCCATACGCACGGCCATGTCACTCACGTCCACCACCACCTCTGTGGGACAGGGCATGTCGCGGGCCAGGGCGCGGACTTTTTCAAGCGCCGGGGCCTGCCCACCCATAATGATGCTGATTTCCAGGCCCTTGGGCAGGGAGGCATCACGCAGGGCATGTAACACCACCGAGGTCGCGTCAACCGCATCTACGCCGCCCATCGAGATCATCAGGCGTTTCAGCCCGCGTCCCTCGCGTGCGGCCAGCGCACCGGCGCGCGCTTCGCCAAACTCGGGGCGCAACAGCGCATATTGCGGGCCGATGAGCCGCGTGCAAGCCTCAGGCACCAGCCCGTCGTAATCGTGCGCTTCATGGCCGAGGTTCTGGTCGAGCAGCAGGTCACAGACGTGCGGCCGGTCTGACAGGTCGTCGATCACCATCAGCCTCGTATTTTCGGGACAGGCCGCGTTCTGCCAACGCGCATCGAAGGCGTAGTGGTCCATCACCAGCCAGTCTGGCGCTTTTCGAAGCGCGGCGCGCGTCTCGTCGGCGTCCTCAGCCCAATTCACACCAGCCCAGTGCGCATGCGCGGGCGGGCCTTGCGGTATCATGCCCTGCGGTTTTGGCAGAAGCGTCACGTCGAAGCCCTCATCCGCGATCCGGTCTGCCAGGTGACCGGGAAGCGCACGGGTGATGAAGCTACACGCCGCCCCAGACCCCCGCAACGCCCGCGCCAGCGTCAGGCAACGCATGACGTGCCCAGTGCCGATCTCCAGCGAGGCATCGGTGCGGAAGGCAATGTTTATGGACATTTCATCATATTCAAGCTTCTTTCAGAAACGGACGGCGACAAAAAATTATGTTTGCGGCTTTTTCTCCAACAAGAACCAAGTTACGTCATCTTGCGGAAAAACTGGGTCACGGTGATACACGAAACCATAATCGACGAGTTTCAACTCGGGATGGTTATCGATAATCTCTCCGGCGAAATCGCGTTTGAAGAGACGATTACTGTGCTCGCGATATTTTATGACTACGGGTGCCGGGTTATAATATTCCGCTACCAGCAAGTAACGTCGTGTGGCCGCCACAATCTTGCTATAAACTTTCTGGAGCTGCTCGGGATTGATGTGGATCAGGACACCTTTGATCAGTGCAAAATCACAATCAGGTGGCTGCACTTCGAGAATCGAACCTTCGGTTACATTTTCAATTCCAATACTCTCTTTCAGTTGCCGCGCTGCTTCAGGATTAATTTCAATGCCGTGCACGCTCAAATGCGGATATAGAAGACAAAGTGCTTTAAGGTTCATGCCAATATTAGCACCAAATTCAACACAGCTTGAAAAACCTTTCGCCGAATTTAAAGCTTTAGAAAAGAAATTTAGGTTTGAAGCAAGCAGATCGCTGCCTTGGTTGCGGTTAATATACTCAGTACCAAACTCTCCAGCCCAAAAGTGCTCTTGCTCTGTCGTATAGCTCGATGATTTAATCATGTTTTCCTCCATTTGGTATTTAACTCCTGAAACATCCACTCAGCCCTTAGCCAATCCTCTTCGGTGTCAATATCCTGGACCCGGTGACGCGGCAGGGCCAGACCCTGTGCGCCCGACTCGAATATGCCACGACTGGTTGCCCAGCTTTCGGCGCGCCCCCAGTAAAACTGCCCGGCATCATGCCAGGCTTCTTCTAAATCCTGCGAGCGGGTTTGCATATGAGCAGGGTTGAACATTTTAACTTCGCCGGAAGTGTCGCGTCGCAGCGCCCTTTGGATTGGAAAGGCGTATGTTGTCACGCTCAGAACGAAGGGCGCTCCGGTGTTATCCAGCCGCTCCATACCTGCGTTCAGATCGGCGGGGGTAACAAAGGGGGAGGTCGCATAAAGGCAGCAAACTGGCGTCTGACACTGCACGTTCAATTGGTCGATACAATCCGCGATGACCGGTACGGTCGGCGTGTGGTCGTCGGAAAGCTCAGCACGGCGGCGAAAGGGGGCTTCGGCTCCCGCTTCTTTCGCCACTTGTGCGATTTCATCATCATCTGTTGAGACAACGATCCGGTCGAAGCAGCCGCTGTCTATAGCAGCCTGGATGGGCCACCCGATCATCGGGCGCCCACAGAAATCGCGGATATTCTTGCGCGGTATCCGCTTAGAGCCGCCACGCGCCGGGATGATGCAGACGCTCATGCCAGCGCCTTCGTTATGGCCGCTACGACCAGACGCTGCTCTTCATCGGTCAACCCTGCATGCAGCGGAATAGAGATGGCGCGGGCATAATAGTCCTCGGATGCGGGAAAATCACCCTGGTCGAAGCCGAGCGCGCGGTAATACGGCTGTAAGTGGACGGGTATGTAATGCAGATTCACACCAATCCCGTCAGCGCGCAACGCCTCAAATACTGTACGGTGGTGGGTCGGATCATCCAGCCGGATGACGTAGAGATGCCAAGACGAATTTGCACCCTCCATCCGTCCGGGGCAGCGAAGCGGAAGGTCTGACAGCAGATTATCATAAGCGTCAGCCAAAGCTCTGCGTCGCGCAATGAAGGCATTGAGCCGGTCCATCTGACTCAGCCCCAACGCTGCCTGAATCTCGGTCATGCGGTAGTTCCAGCCGAGTTCCAGCTGCTGGTAATACCAAGGCCCATCGGGTTCATGGGTCATTAAAGCCGGGTCTCGGGTGATGCCGTGGCTGCGCAGCCGTTCCATCCGCGCAGCAAGCTCCGCATCATTGGTCAGCGCCATGCCGCCCTCTGCAGTAGTGATGATTTTGACCGGGTGAAAGCTAAACACAGTGATGTCGGAATGAGTACAATTGCCAACTGGCGCGCCAAGGTAATCTGCGCCTATGGAATGACTGGCATCTTCGATGATCCGCACCCCATGAGCGCGGGCCAGCGTGGCGATGCGCGCCATGTCGGGGGACTGTCCGCACATGTGAACGGCGACGATCACCTTTGGCACGCGGTCCACTCGCTTGGCTGCCTCAAGCTTAGCCTCCAGCGCGTCTGGGCAGATATTGAAGGTCGCGGGGTCGATATCGACAAAATCCACCTCGGCACCGCAATAACGCCCGCAATTTGCGGAGGCGACAAAGGTGTTGGGTGAGGTCCAGAGTAAATCGCCGGGGCCAAGGTCGAGTGCAGCGCAGGCGATGTGCAGCGCCGAAGTGGCGGAATTGACCGCCACGGCATGACCCGCACCCACGCGCGCCGCTACTGCGTGCTCGAAGCGCGGTACTACCGGGCCTTGCGTGAGGTAATCAGACCACAGCACGGCCTCGACGGCGGCGATGTCGTCTTTGTTGATACTTTGGCGGCCGTAGGGGATCACTAAATAGCTCCAATTTTGTTGCGGTGCGCTGCGATCCACTCGACCAGATCTCCTTCACTCATCCAGTCAGGGTTAAGATCACTTGTATAGACAAAATCCTCGGCCACTTTGCGACCATCTTTGATCCGCATAGGGTCATTCGCCCAGTGATTGATCGCAGGCAATATCTTAAAATGCGCGTCGTATTCGTAGGTATAAGCTGCATCCTCAATACCGATCATTTGCTCGTGCAGCTTTTCACCAGGGCGAATTCCGACTATCTCGTGACGCGCCTCGGGAGCCAGTACTTTAGCGATATCGGTGACCGTCATAGACGGAATCTTTTTCACGTATATTTCACCGCCAATCATGTCCTCGAACGCGTGCCATACCAGTTCGACGCCCTGCTCTAGTGATATCATGAACCGGGTCATGCGGGTGTCGGTGATCGGCAGCACACCTTTGTCGGCGATCGACATGAAGAACGGAATTACCGACCCGCGCGACCCCATCACGTTGCCGTAACGCACAACAGAGAAACGCGTGTCATGCTCGCCTGCATAGGCATTGCCTGCTACGAACAGCTTGTCCGAGGCCAGCTTTGACGCGCCATAAAGGTTGATCGGGCTCGACGCCTTGTCAGTGGACAGCGCCACAACTCTTTTCACTCCCTTGTCGATCGCAGCGTCGATGACGTTCATCGCGCCATTGACGTTGGTCTTAATACATTCGAAGGGATTGTATTCGGCGGTGGGCACAATCTTGGTTGCGGCGGCATGGACTACGTAATCAACCCCGTCAAAGGCACGATAAAGCCTTTCACGGTCACGAACATCGCCTATGAAAAAGCGAACGCGTCTGTCAGTGCCATAAAGCTTGGCCATTTCCCATTGCTTCATCTCATCGCGTGAAAAAACGATTACTTTTTTCGGATTGTATTTTTCAAGCACCATGGGAATGAATGCGTGCCCGAAAGAGCCCGTGCCCCCTGTGATCAAAATCGTAGAATTGGCTAACATTGATTTCTCTTTCTTAATTGATAGTCATTTTGATCAAGTGGAAGTGTTCACGCTGCGTCTTCCAGGCTCGCGATCTTACGGAAGAAGGCGTTGTCGGCCATCAGGGCCTCCCAAGTGTCGCAGCCCACAAGCTGCCCCTTGTCCAGCACGATGATCCGGTCACAGCTCTTTACGGTGCTTAGCCGGTGCGCGATCATCAGCACAGTCTTGTCACCGGGCAACGCATCAATAGCCGCCATAACCTCACGCTCCGTCAGGTTGTCGAGTGCGCTGGTGGCTTCGTCGAACACAATCATATCCGCATCGTGGTAAAGCGCGCGCGCTATCCCGATACGCTGGCGCTGCCCGCCAGATAGGCGCACGCCGCGTTCGCCAATGGTCGTGTTATATCCGTCGGGTAATTCCTCTTGAATGAAAACATCAAGACAAGCGATCTCAGCGGCATGACGCACGCGGTCCTCATCGATCTCCTGCGGCAGCACCCCCAGCGCGATGTTCTCGGTAAGATTGGCATCAATGAGAAAGATATCCTGCGGAACATAGCCGACACTTTGCTGCCATGCCTGCAGGTTTTCGGAAGTTATCTCTATTCCATCCGCCAAGATGCGACCCTCGTTAGGAGACAGCAGACCCAGCATCACGTCCGCCAGCGTCGTCTTTCCTGCCCCGGTGCTGCCAATCACGCCGATCCGCTCTCCTGCGCTAATGTTTAGCGATACATCCTTTAAGCCTGCAAGCTCCGCATTGGGGTAGCGGTAGTGAACGTTTTCTAGTGCAAGCTGACGTGTGAGGCCGATCGCCGGCGGGATATCACGCAGCAGGTTACCTGACCCAGCTTTGTCCAACAAATCGTCATGCACCACGCTTACTGCGGCGCCGCCAGCCGTGAGTTGCGCCAGCGACTGATAGAGCTTCGACAGTTCCGGCATCAGCCGCTGACCTGCGAAGGCAAATACGCCGAGTATTGGCAGGATCCCTCCGAGTGCCTCGCCGGATGCAAGTCCTTCCGCATCCATCAAGGTCAAGCAGAGCAGGATGATGCCGCCGAACGAAACGGCCTGCAGCACGAATTGCGGTACTTGCGACATGACCTGCACTGCCACAAGCGCGCGCGCCATGCGCTGCGATGGCTCAGCATACCGGTCAGCATAAGACCCCTCCCGCCCAAGAAGCTTGATGTCCTTAATCCCGCTGAGAGCCTCATTAGCGACACGAAACCGCTCACTATTTGCGTTGGCGCGCACATTTCCATACCCCGTCAAGATGCGGCGGTTGAACGCGTAGACCGCAACGTAGATCCCCCCCAGGGCGCCAAATGCAATAACAGTAATGAATGGGTCAACCCATAAAAGCAGCCCGACGATAGCTATAACCGTGAACATTGCTGCGATCAGTTCTGCGGCTGGTCGCAGAAACTGATTCACCAACTGCTCAGATTCCGCCAGAACTCGTGTGCTCATCTCACCGGTATGCCGATTCAGAAAAAAAGAATACGGCTGTCGTAAATAGGCAATCAGAAGACGATGGCTAATCGAATGGACGCGCATCATAGCAAAGCGCGATACGACAAATGTCTTGGCGATCTGGATCAAGCTGGTGACTATAATCACGGCGCAAGACCCGAGCCCCAAGGCCACGAGAAAAGCGTAATTGTCTACGAAGCCAAACGTATCATAGGCCCATGCCAAGGCAGGAACTTGCTGTATCTGATCGGGATTTGACAAAACTGATAGGAAAGGGAGCACGGATCCAACCATTAAGGCCGATGACACCGCCCCCAGAATGACGACTGCCAGTGTGATCCATGCATTGCGCCTCTCGCGCGCGTCCAGCAAGGCCCAGCCTTTTTTCCAAATCTCAACGTCGATCATAGTCTCATATCGCTCTCTTCACACGCAAAAACGCTTTTTAGATCACAAAACACATGATCAGCGCCGCCGTAGCCTCGCAGGGCTGTTGCCCCGGCGTCACGATAACTGTCGTGTGCTACAGCTAGGATCACACCGTCATATGTCGCGGGCTCTGGCATTGTGACCAAGTCCAGCCCATATTCGCGCTTTGCCTCGTTCGGATCGACCCAGGGGTCATGCACATCCACCTGCACGCCATAGTCGCACAGTTCGGCAACCACATCGACCACGCGAGTGTTGCGCAGGTCTGGGCAGTTTTCCTTAAAGGTCAGCCCAAGGATCAGCACCCGCGCGCCATCCACCTGAAGACGGCGCTTCAGCATGGCCTTGACCAGTTGGCTGGCCACATATGCCCCCATCCCGTCATTTATGCGTCGTCCCGCCAGGATGACTTGCGGGTGATACCCCATCGCCTCGGCCTTGTGGGTCAGGTAGTAGGGGTCCACCCCGATGCAGTGCCCGCCGACCAGCCCAGGCCGGAAGGGCAGGAAATTCCATTTCGTCCCAGCCGCTTTCAGCACCGCGTCGGTGTCGATCCCCATCTTGTTGAAGATGATCGCCAGCTCGTTGACGAGTGCAATGTTAAGGTCGCGCTGCGTGTTTTCGATCACCTTCGCAGCCTCGGCCACGCGAATGCTCTCGGCTTTGTAGGTGCCTGCGGTGATGATGCTGGCGTAAAGCTGATCGACCTCTTCGGCCACTTCGGGCGTGGAGCCGGATGTGACCTTACGAATATCAGGCAGGCGGTGCTGCTTGTCGCCGGGATTGATCCGTTCGGGCGAGTATCCCGCGAAGAAGTCGGTGTTGAAGGTAAGTCCAGACACGCGTTCAAGGACAGGAACGCAGTCCTCCTCGGTCGCGCCGGGATAGACGGTGCTCTCATAAATGACGATATCGCCGCGCTTCAGGACGCGCCCCAGCGTCTCTGATGCCTTGATCAATGGGGTGAGATCAGGGCGCTTGTGCGCGTCGATCGGCGTGGGCACGGTCACGATATAAATCGACGCCGCAGCCAGATCGGCCGGATCGGAGGTGAAGGTGAGGTGTTCGGCGGCGGCCAGTTCATCTGCTGACACCTCCTGCGTGGCATCCTTACCGATGCGCAGCGCCTCGATCCGGCCTTGATTGATGTCGAACCCGATCACGGGCCGGAATTTTCCAAACTCCACCGCAAGGGGAAGACCGACGTAGCCTAGACCAATAACGGCAATCGTTTTCATGTCAGATGTCATTTCCCCGAATACTCCCGATACCATTCTACAAACCTTGCGATGCCATCGCGGAAATCCGTCTGCGGACGATAGCCTGTAAGCGTTTTCAGCAGATCCGCATTAGCCCAAGTCGCGGGCACATCGCCGGTCTGCATGCCCATGTAATTGCGCTCCGCCTTCTGCCCGAGGCACTCCTCGATCGCATCAACGAAATCTAAGAGCCGCACCTTGTCGGAATTACCGATATTTACGACGCGGTAGGGAGCAACTGGTGACAGGCTGTCGCCTTCGGGCACAACACCGTCTTCCGGGCGGACGGGCGCCACATCAATCAAGAGCCGGATCGCGCGCACAAGATCGTCGACATAGGTAAAGTCGCGATACATGTCTCCGTTGTTGTAGATATCGATTGGCCGCCCATCGAGCATCGCATCCACAAACTTATAGAGCGCAAGATCCGGACGGCCCCATGGACCATAAACAGTGAAGAACCGGAACATCGTTGTCGGCAGATCGTAAAGATGGGCATAAGCGTGGCCCATGCTCTCGTTCGCCTTCTTGGTGGCGGCGTAGATGGTCAGCTGCGTGTCGGCCTTTTCCGTCTCTATAAACGGCATCTCGGTGTTTGCCCCGTAAACCGACGAGGTCGAGGCCATCAACAGATGCTGCACACCAAGGCGGCGCGCGGCCTCCATGACGTTGAACGTGCCGATCACGTTGGCATCCAGATAGGCACGGGGGTTTTCAAGACTGTAACGCACTCCGGCCTGCGCTGCGAGGTGGACGATCACATCAGGGGCAAATTCATCGGTGACACGGTCGAAGAGCGCCTGATCTTCCAACATCCCCTCGGTCGCAACGAAGTTCGGGTTCTGCAGCAGCATCTGATGCCGACGCTGCTTTAGCGCAACATCGTAATAATCTGTCATGCCGTCATAACCGTGAACGACGAAACCCTCGGCCAGCAACAACTTGGCCAAGTGGAATCCGATGAACCCGGCCGTCCCAGTGATCAAAACACGCTTTTTGGTAGCGACTTCAGCCATCTATATAACTCTCATTTTCAATTTTCTGGCAATCTCTTTTCATTTCAACCGTTCTTCAAGGCAGCATTTAGCTCGGCCAATTCCGCGTCGGATAAATCGTCATGAACTTCGTCAATTTCAGCTTTCAGAAGCTCGTACTCTGCCATCTTACGTACTAGAAACCGTTTGGTCAGATCTGCCTTTGCGGCGATGCCTTTGCGTGTGAGCACATAGGCATAGCGTCGCTTGTCTTCAGCGGCGGTGAAATTCCCCAGCTTGAGCAGGCCTTTGTCCAGGAGTGCGTTGAGCACGTAATGAATGCCACCTGTACTGACGCCGACGGCTTTGGCCAGATCGCGTTGGCTCATTTCGGGATTGTCCTGCAAAAGACGCAGGATCCGGAACTGCACGTCTTCGCGCAGCTTATCTCGTTGTGTGGTCATAATTGAAATGCTTTCTCGCAGGCTGCCGCACAAGGACTGCCTGCAAGGCGCCTCGTGTGATCCGTGTTTGCAATGTGACGCAAAGTAGACATAACTGCTCAGTACCGAGCGATAACCGCTTCGGGATTAGGTTACAACCATGAATTTTGGATGAAGGGTTATTTTCGCGCGCTGTGGACCAGCATTGGTTCGCGCGCAGGAGGCATGACGTCCAGCGTCAGCACACCATACAGGCTGAAAAAGTAACGCAGGCTCCGGCCGCGCGCAATCTCAAATTGCTGCACCTGCAAAGTAAGTTTGTTTTTTGCCACGCCTCAAGCCATCGCAGTCCGGCGGGAGGCGATCACACAGCCGTGTCGCGCGCCAAGGAGCGATCTGCGCTACTCGGCGGCGATATCCTGCTCTGGCTGCAACGCATCATCTTCTGACTGCGCTGCGGGCCCAGACTGACCCTCTTCCTGCGCCTGCTGGTCGAGCGCCTCTTCCATACTGGTGGTGTTGATCACCAGTTCAAACTGCTCGAGGATCTCGGGCGCTGTGCGCGCAAGCCATGACTGGACCGCCTCGTTGCCGACAAGCTTGGTGACGTAGCCCTTGGCGACCACAAGGTTCAGTAGCTCTGACCCATAGGATTTTTCCGCATCCTTGTACTTTTCCTGCACATTGCTCATCTCGCGCTCGAGACGGACAATCTGCTCCAGCGGGTCGCCTTTCGGCTCTTCCGGTTTGAGCGGCGTGTAGTCGGTACGCTGCTCGGGTGGCGTGGCTTTTAAAAGCGCATCGGCATGGGCGGCCGTGAGGCTGTTCGCCGCGATCATCAACTCGACCGCCTCGATCTGGCGGGCGGCCTTCATCTTGCGCAGGTGCCGCGTCATATCCGGCGTGAACTGATGGTCGTTGAGCAGTTCGGTGGCGCGGGGGCAGATGCCATGCAAAAGGTTGATCCGGCTGTTGATGGTCGAGAGATTGACGTTGAAGGCGCGCGCCAGCCGTTCCTTGCTGACACCTTTGTCGATGGCGCGGCGCAGCATGTAATGCTCCTGCACCGTCGAGAGCCGGTTGATGCGGTGATTATAGGTATAGGTCTCGAAATCCTTGGCGATCAGGCAGGGGGCAACGTCCTGGCCCAGTTCCTTCAGCGCCAGCACCCGCAGATTGCCATCGAGCAGCAGAAAGCCGGGGGCGTCGGCGTCCGGCTTAATCACGGAAAGCGGCTCGATCAGCCCGATCTCTCGGATCGAGGATAGAATCTGCTTGAATTTGCGGGTGGTCATTACACCGTCCGGCACCTTTTTCGAAGGCATCAACTCTTCAATCGGAATCTGGAAGGTCTCGAGATCAAACCCGAGCGTCAGGTTCAGGGGTGCGGTGGGATAGCGCGGTGCCGCATCCTCCTCGCCGCTGGGCAGGGGGAAGGCGCCAGGGTAGATGGGCTTTACGGTGTTCATTTCGGTCATGATGGGCTCCGGGATCAGATGGTTTCAATGCGGTCGGCGAGGTATTTGGGCAGGGTGTCGAGCCCTTCGGCGCGCAGAAGCGTCACGAAGTTCTCATCGCCAAAGAGGGATTTCAGGCCCTGGACCACCAGCAGGAGCTGCTGATGTGCGTGTTCGGCCTTGAGCACCATCTTGTGCTGGCGGGCGACTTCCTTTTGGTAAATCT
>Ga0307943_1001552_pt1 | contig 12099 bp, 21 predicted proteins | sample OrgLakmetagen177_FD_203149 | JGI IMG/M metagenome (GOLD analysis project Ga0307943, IMG submission 203149) | Saline water microbial communities from Organic Lake, Antarctica - #177 | ecosystem: Environmental > Aquatic > Non-marine Saline and Alkaline > Saline | place: Antarctica: Organic Lake... | reverse complement strand
CAAGCGTGTCCTCAAACAGGTCAGTAAAATGAGTTTGAACGGCACGAACAGGAAATAAATCACGACTCTGCGGGTTGATGTACGCAGCACCCACAATCACATCCTCCTCCAGCCCAAACATTTTCTTGTCACACTGCATCCAGATGCACTGCACGTTTTCACTAGTTTTTAGCACACGCACATAATCAGAGCAGCTTGGAGCAACGAGCTCAGCGATTCCATGCCCGTTCTTGCCTTCATTTCCTCTATTTAACTGAATGTTGTGCACAGTAAAGCCAGGCAAGTGCTGTAACAACCTAGATGCAATAACTTGTTCTCATTTCTGTTAGCACAGCAATATCGTGGAATTTAATCATGCTGCATACATCAGTGATTTTCAGCTCTGCATAAGCATCAGCAGAGCGCCCCCCAATGCCATGCACATTCCAAACCAAGAGCTTAAGCTTGTGCCCAGGCTCAGGCCGGCCACCTTCCTATCCCTTGTTCTTCCCCTTTTTCCCCTTCTTCCTCTCTATCCTCTCCTGCCAATCCCTATGGGTTTGATCAAGCCCCACTTCTGCCTCTTCTAGATCCCCCCACTCCTCCTCCTCATCCTCACTCCCCACATCACCACCATACGCCTCGTCGTACGGATCGTGGTGCCCGTAGGAGGGTTGAGGCTCCTCCTCAGCTGAAGCACTACAGTCCTGCTGGAAAGCCCTCAGCCGCGTCATGGGCGCCTTGGGGGTTGGCGTGTCCGTCTTTTTCTACTGGTTCAGATGCACCATAAGATCCTAGAACAGTTTACTCTCTTCAAACAACCCTCTTCTTGATAAAAATGTGCGGGCTGATTTACTTCTTGCAAACAGAAGTGATACAGTGGACTTACCAAGTTCTACATGCGCTCCAAAATTTACCTACACCATCTCAACAGCTTTTGGATGCCATACGATCTCGTCAGACTGTCAATCTAGGACAGTTTGAACTCACTCTACGTGAACATTTCATTGGGGGCTGGAAAGATCTTGACATTTTGACACCACATGAAGCTTACCGTTCCAGCAGAATTATGAGGACATATCACACATTTTGGTGCACCTTTGGGGAATACTTCTGGATGGTGGGATGACAGAAAAAGATCAAAAACCTGCATTGCCTCTCTACCTTCGCTTGGACATTCCCAGCAACCTCAGCCGCGCACTTTCTTGCCTTCGCCTTTCTGGCCACAACTTTCTAGTCCAAAGAATGCGTCATGACAGGAATAGAAGGCCTTATGAGCTCAGGATCTGTGACAGACGTGACTGGCACACTATTCAAGATGAGGAACACATTTTGTTGGACTGTCCGCATGAACATTTAGTCAGACTTGACTTCGCACACAGCAACAGCTTATCTTCCCACCTCATTTCGAGGATGGCCCAGCTCGTTTGAGGACCTTTATGAACCAACCTGATATTTTTGGTGTTGCCTCTTTTGTAGCTAAGTGCCTAGCCCTGTTCCCTTGAATTTTCTAGCGTTTTTTGGTTTGGTTACAGGCTTTATTCCAAGCTTCCGCTCAGATGCCCACCAGAGGCATATATAGCGATGTAACCTTACCTTACCTTGGGGGTTGGCGTGTCCCCAGAGTGAGCCATGCTCTGAGCGTGCTTCCTGCCAGTGCTTGCGGCAGCAGCCGCAGCATTGGCAGCAGCAGCAGCTTCAGACAAACAATTCAATACGAGTATTGGGCCCAGCTGAAGACTACACCTAGACTAGATGAGGAGTTCAAGCAAAGTGCCTTGGCGCGTTTCCCCTTTGAACACTCGCTTCGTTGCATACTCCCCAATGACATACATAAGAGAAAAAGAGAATGGCGATCTGTAGAAGCTGTATCAGGCTCATTCTTGTTTCTTTGTTTGGCGATTATTGATCCTTAAGGTATCAGGGCTGATGGTACTACGTGCATTTGCTGCTGTCCATCCCTTAAACTACGGGGGGGCAGTTTGGCTGGTAGTGATTGACAAAGCTGTCAAGTGCCGTAGATTGCATGCAATTGGTCCTCGCGCCACCTCCACTGTACTGCCAACCGTAGAAGACATTGTTGGATACAATAGGGGCAGCAAAGGAAAGCGCATATGCTTATTTGCACGTTATTTGGCAGATACCTTAGTTGCTCAGCTCTTTCAGTCTTTGTGTCTTTGTGCTTGGTATTACACTTTATGCCCAGTGGTCAGCGCTGTGAAAAGTTGGCAAAAAGCACGGTCTTGCACAATCCTTAAGGTGAATAACAGTTGCACTTGGGCAGCTAGGCACAGGAAACCCCTTCATCGCAATAGAGGAGGAGGTTTATGATTTATGACGTGGCGCTTAAATATAGGAGTGGAACGAGACCAAAAGTCAGGCCCCAAACAGGACTGGATGAGTTAAGTTCCTCTGTAAGTCCCAAGCAATTTGAGACTTCATTGAACAATTCTGAGGTGCCTCGGCTCGCACTAGTGCCGAGATAATTTTGTACTGCAGTCCTGTCACATGGCATTTGATCAAGTGGATGAGTCTGCCGTATACTTGTGTACGGGCCACCCCAAGCCTGAGGACATCAAGACAGTGCTCACATGGCTGCTCAACGAAAGCATGCAGGACGCCTTTAGACGTGAGTGCAGTTAATGTCTTGGGATCCTATGCATCCTTTTGAGGCTTGGTTTCCATCTAGAGGATGAGTAATGGAACAAGGGTACTGGACCAAAGCCCCTGCTAAGACAATTTACTCACTGATGACAAGATTGTACTGCATTCTTGCAAATCTTATATCTCAACCATTTGAATGCCTCACACTCTGTTTTCACATTGGCAGACATACTAGAGCTGCAACGAAGCAGGGGACTAGCTCTGTCAGACATCGTGAAGGAGCTGCATGTGTGAGTGTGCCGGGAATAATCTTTTAAATTGCTGTTGCAATGTCGTTAGGAGTTTGCAATTTGTCGCATGCATTTATAAGTAACGTGTAAGGTACTTTGTGTAGATGAGCACGGCAGCGCTGTTGCCACTGGCTTATGTTTTTCGTATCAATCATCCACTGCGTGCAGGTGGCTCTTTTACACGTCCATGCCTACTAAAGAGCGGATTCAGCTGGTGGAGGACCTAGCAGATCTAGAGCATAGGCTAGCCACCGGCACCCACGAGCGCCTCCAACTGGGTGCTCTGTGTGCTACATTTGTCAAAGCGCGTGAGGGTATCGCTGCTGCAGCACAGTAGTAGTGAGCCTCTTGGTATACCTTGCTTTCTCTGTATTGTGCTGAAAACGTTGATACAATGGGCAAGCAGACAAGAAGATCCTCTTGTGCTCTATCTTTCATTAGACAATGACTCGCTGGCAACATCCTTTGACTGTCCTGCTGGAGATTTCTCCAGCCATTCCCTCTTCAACTGAAACTTTCTCAGCCTATAATAAACCACTTGGAACGTTTGAATATTACCCAGGAACTCTCACAAATGAATTAATCCTCAGCCCCCCCCCCCCTGGGGATTAAAATTAATAAGGAGCGAGAGGGAAGTCTATTAATTGATCACAGTAATCACCCTTTGTAAATGTAGAACGCGAAATAATTGATTGATTATTAATTATTAGCTAATCGCCCTTTTATAACATACCGTAAGTTTAAAGCTCGCTGCTTGTAATACAATGCAGTCAATTAATTTGCCACCATAACACCATTGTGCGATACATCTATAGCACACAGTACTTAGGAGTCATGTTCTCAGGTGTTGGTGGACAATTTGCCAAAATTGGTGTTCAATTTGCAGTAGGCATACACTGGGAGAGTTTATTTCAAGTTCGTCTGCTTTCGTGGAAGCAACTCTGCTGTCGCGTATTGAAATAAATGACGTGTCAAGCAAGGCTGTGTGCGTCCCCGGAATCTGATGGTTTTCCATAGCTAGCTGGTCCCTCACAAGGTTGGAATTGCGTGCTCTTCACCATGGTCACGTGCCGTGCGCCAACCAGCATCTTTTAAAATCTGCAGCACAATTTACTCTGAATTCAATCTACAGCGGCCTCTCGCTCACTGTTCAATGCGTGGTATTGACCAATCAATGCGCAAATTTGCTCTTTCGCTCTCATTCAGAGCTCTCATTCAGAGCGAGGGGACACTCGCGTTGCTGCAACATATTCATTATAGAATACGGACGGAAAATCGGCGCCTCCAGGGCAACCGATTTTCCGTTAAGATACTCTTAAGAACCGGACGGCCAAGTACAGCTTATCCTTCCATTGGGGAGAGCGAACCTCTCCTCGGTTTTTGCAAATGATGAACGGGAACAAAAGCCGTCTGGCTTATAGATGGCCGCCCCTTTACCTTGTTACTTTGTCCATCTCGCCCAGTCTGACCCAAGCAAAACACACACACACACACAACCGAGGAGGGTACACTAGTCGCTTGCATCCACGTTCACGGCATGCGCATGAAGTCTCTGCCGTTGGGGGTTCCCCTACTTGCTCGCTCGCTGCACGCCATTGCTCGTTCCAGCATGCCTTCGTCATGGCCGCCTCCCTCTCGTCCGCCCGCCGTGTGCCTCGCTCCCTTCTACCAGAAAAGACCGTGCTGCATTCTGCGCCTGTGCATGTGCATATCTGTCTGCATCTTTCGGCCATGCGCTGCATGCACAAAGCCTAGAAGTTGCCCCACGCAACGCAAGTTTGCTGCGTTGGTGCATGCCCTGCCCTCCCTTCTTGTGTTGTGCATGATGCTCCTGCAAAGCCACCATGCCTTTCCTCCTGCATGTAGCCTCCAAATCAGGGCCCCTTCTGCTTCCACGTGGTCTTGCTGTATTATGACCTGCATGGCTCTCCTCTCCATTTCTCTTCTCTCCTCTCCATATCAGCACACCTCTTCCTTGTTCTTTGGTACATGCATGCCGTGCTGTTTGTCTTGCCTTAAGGCCCGTCTGTCATTCTGACGAAAAACCCTGTCCTTATGTTGGTGTGTCTGTATCTGTGTTTATGTGTGTGTAATGTGAGAGTGTGTGTGTGTGTGTGGTGTGTGTGTGTGTGTGTATGTTTGTGTGTGTGTATGTTTGTTTGTGTGTGTGTGTGTGTGCGTTGTGTGTGTATGTCCGTGTGTACGTGCATGTGTGTGTGTTCGTGTTTGTATGTGGGTGTGTATACATGTGCGTGCGTGTGTTTGTATGTGTGTGTGTGTTGCGCTCAAGGGTGATTTCCAATTGCACTGAACTGCTTGCGTGCGCTTGTCGTATTTGTGCGTACTATGTGTCACCAAAGGATGCCAACGCCAATGGCTTAGCCTCTTTTGTTAACCTCAGTTGCACTATAGTTTTACCTCTTCTGCTCTATTGCACAGCGCTTGATTTCTGTGTGGTTACGTTGGTTGTATTCAGGGACCCTTCACCCATAAAAAATAATAATGTCTGCCAATAATCACGTGCAAATGCGCTTTCCTTTGCTGCCCCTATTGTTTCCAACAATGTCTTCTACGGTTGGCAGTACAGTGGAGGTGGCGCGAGGACCAATTGCATGCAATCTACGGCACTTGACAGCTTTGTCAATCACTACCAGCCAAACTGACCCCCGTTGTTTAAGGGATGGACGGCAGCAATTGCACGTAGTACCATCAGCCCTGATACCTTAAGGCATGATCTTGTGCCTTGCTGTGCCAAGCATGCCTTTGGCTGCCCCTAAGGACTACTCAAAGTTTGCTAAGCTGAACGAGTTGGTTTCAAATTGGTTTGGGCTATTGCTATAATTATGAGATTATGAGTTATGCATAACCTATTTAAAAAATCCTTTCTAAACTGTTCCAGAACCATACAGAATTTCCGAGCAAAACTTTCCAGCCTTCCTAAATTTGTATTCTCCATCAAATATCCACAGCCTTAAATCAGGAGTGCCTTCAGGCGTGGGTGCGGTTGTACCTCCGAGTAGTAGCAGACTTCTCCCAGGAGATGGAAGCCACAGCCAACAACCAGTGGATTGAAAGCTACCTCGATGCTCTGGTGAGGTACTTTAATCTCAAGAGAAAGCGAGCGAATCAGGGAAGTAGAGTAGACGACTGAAGAATGCATGAGGGTTCTCGAGTCCAATAATTGGACTTGCACGAATGGCGTGCCTTCCCCCCTCCCCCTGCTGCGGCAACACCCCCTTCTTCCCTCCACGGTTGGAGGCCTGCTAGGACGTTCGCAGTTGTTTGCAAAAAGTGGATGCCTATGCCAATCGATGGTGATGATGCACTACACCTGCAGCAGGATCCAGGACGTTCTAGGTTTTTCTTTGACACTGCGCACTGTCTTGCGTCTTGCACAGCTGAGCAAGGGAGGCCTCTCAGCGGAGCACGTGGAACAGCCTCCACCGACAAAGGAGCCCGAGGCCGCAGGACGATCTCTCCGCCCGGTGGTGGATGAAGACTCGAGTGTCACTGCGCGTTTCTATGTGCACCAGGTGAGTCTGTCTTGGGGAGGGCGGCGCGAGGGGCGTGTGCGAGGTAGAACGATGCTATGCCTGAACCTTTAGATGATCTGTTGAAAGTAAATGCAACGTTTGGGTTACCAATAACATTGCAGTAAAAGGGCCTGTTTCGTACTGATACACGCGAACAGTAGAGCTGTGTGACTAATAGTCAAACTATATGGGTGTTCTCTGGGCTGCTGTTCTTACATGCACTTGCTCCGTGTTTCCTCGCTGACCAGCAGGATCACTGTTTGTGTCCTCTCTGTGCAGATTCTTTCCTTGAACGAGGAGAACATTCGGAATGCTTGGAGCAAGGTTAGTAGTGAGGTTGGCTAGCACCGCTGGTCTGCTAATAGGGAGGTTTATTACCTGCTGGTCTACTGTCATAAGAAGCGGCTGAAGAACTTGCAGTGCTATCGAGCGACGCTGTTCCATATGTTTATAATGTTTGCTGCTCCTTCCCCCGCTCCACGTGTACACACACAGATTTCAAGGCATCCAGGAGGAGCTGCAGAGCGCGACATGCGTATGGAGCAACTGGTCTGGCGTGTGTGGGCGCTCAAGCGGCGTCGTGCTGGCGTGGTGGCTGCCAAGCAGCTCCACCATATTGAGGTGAGCACCACGTTGCGAGCATGGTATGTCAGATCTGGGGAGCTCAATTAACGCAAGCTGTTTGCCCCTAATTGTCGAGGCAGTGTTAAATTCTCGAAGACGCTCTCCTTTGCACCCATTCACTGTTATAGTAACAGGTGCCGTGGTTGAAAGGGGAATCTTCCACGCTGACTTATTCCTTGCCATACGCATGTTGCAGGAGCAAGGTGGGCCCGTGCCTCCTCCCCCTCTAACAGAGCAGGAGGCAGACGCCACCACGCTGATGACCATTGATGATTTGAACGCCCTTGAGAAGGAGGCAATGGAGGCACGCAGGGAGGAGAGCCCAAAGCCAGGCATGGACACGCTGGAGGAGGAGGTGTGTGGCTTTCTTGCTGTATTAAGTCTGGTTTGAGAGCGTTTTTTTAAGGAAGGGTGAGGGTGTTATAATTCCTTGATGACAAGGTTTGCCTGCTGCCTGAGCCTTAGCCTTGAGGTATGTTCAAGTGCACAGGTCTTTATACCGAACACCCGCCACCTGCCCCTATCCTTGCACAGAACACATGCATACTTAAAAAGGAACGCTGCTTGTTTCTACACCTTTTTCTCAGGTGCCTGAGACTCAGAGTGATGTCTCGTGGGAGGGCGTCTACTCAAAGGCAAAGCACCCAGACCAGGTCCGCGCGCAAGCATCTAGCCCTTTTGCCAGCCAAACAAAGCTGGACCAGATGGCAGGGAGCCTCAGCGACTTGCCAGCAGGTGCGGGCATGCTTTCGCCCTTCTTATGACATTGAGTGCGAGAGCGTGCGTATTTGAAATCGCAATGCAGGAATGTGAGGCTGAAGCGTCTGCACCTTCCAAGGTCCTTTGCAAAAGGGTGTAGCTCAGCAGTTAACTAATCATCTTCAGCACTTAACCAGGGAAATTGCGGACTCACTTTTCACTAACCTCCCTCCTTTCCCAACTTAGGCTCCATCACCAGCAGCGACATTGTGCAAGAGAGCGGCAAGCACCATGCCACTCCTATCCAGTCAGGATCTGGCCTACCTCAGCCTGACTCCCTGCTTGTCTCTCGCTTCCCACGCCTGTACATTGTCCTCATCTCGCTGCACGGGCTTGTGCGAGGAGAGCGTATGGAGCTGGGACGTGACCCTGACACTGGCGGACAGGTGCGTTTGAGCGTGCCTTCCATGAATTACTTAAAAAATTGCTAAGTAGCTTCTAAAATTGAAGTTTTTACCACAAGGGCTGGCTATGTAAGCTGAGCTCCAGGATTAATGCGTACATTGAGGCCATTTCTGTGCATTAGTCGTGTACAAATCTGGAGGGACAATATGGGGATTTACTTCTGGAGGATGCAAGATGATGTTGCTCTCCACTGATGATGTAGTAATAACCGCGCATGCATAGACATCTGAAGGCTCGTTATTTGTGCACGTGTTAAGAAGATATGAGAGAAGTAGCAGCAAAATTGTTCGGAAGACGCATCAACATCGCACCACAACAGCAGGAAAAGTATCTTTTTGCAGTGTCCACAACGTTTTTTTGCGCGTTTCTTTTGCTGCATAAAACCTTCGTTATCCGTCTGCAAACATAGTTTTCGATTAAGGTTAGAATCCATACCTGTTAGTGCTTAATATAAGTGTAGGACGTGTCACATCTCTTCTTCTTTCACACAAAAGTGATGTGACACGTCCTATACTAATATTAAGGCGAAGCAGGTACTGCATTGCCGCACCTTGTCCCTTTTAGTGTGGCTAAATTTAAAAAAAGGCAGGATCACGGCCTTTGACAGCTGAACTGCATGCTGCATGCAGTATGGAAAAAACCTGCACAGAACAGGAGGCAATGCGCTTCTATGGACTTTCACAAATCATTTAGACGGGCAGTTGTCGCACCCAACCTCCCAATTACGTCTCTTGTGCCTACAGAGTTTCCTGCTTGTTAACTGCCACAAAAAAGATGTACTAAAGGTGCATGCACTCTTTCATTCTGCTCCCTTGCTCAGATCAAGTATGTGGTGGAAGTGGCCAAGGCCCTTGCTCGCATCCCCTCCGTTGCGCGCGTGGACCTGCTGACACGGCGCATCTACGACCCCTTAGTCGACGCTTCCTATGGCATGCCTGAGGAGCCACTCAAGCTGCCCCCAATGGGCAACCAGCCTGCGCTGGAAAGTGGAGCAGATGGGAGCATGGGGGGTGCATATATCGTGCGCCTGCCCTGCGGCCCTTCTCACGTTTACCTGAGGTACGTTTGCGGGTATGTGTGCAGCAGAGCATGTAAGAGAGGGTTTGCGTGATTGTGCTTTTGCTTATGCATGCTTGATCTGGAAGAATGGCAGCACTTTACCCCTCTATTTGAGATTTAATGACCTTTCTTTTACATCAGATTAATTGGATTATTACTAAGCAGTAAGATAGGACGCAAGTTTTCGTGTTGCCATCATGTGTATCGCAGGAAAGAAGAGCTCTGGCCACATGTACGTGAGTTTGCTGACAATGCCATCAGCCACACCACCAGCACGCTCAACAAGTTGCAGGTAGGGTCATATGTGATATGTTATGCAGCTTTTGCCGTCTGGAAAATTTCTCAGTAATGGAGCAGCCCTTGTACTTTGCTTGTAATTGACGTGTAAACGCTTTTTTATTCTTGCCTTATGCCTTGTGATTTGGTTGTCAACTAAATATTTTTTCGCTCTGTTTATACAGGAAAGCAAGGAGGGCCCCTGCGAGTTGTACACCATTCACGGCCACTATGCAGACGCAGGTGAGGCTGTCCTTATTGTTCCCACATGTGCGCCATCTCCAGCAGACGCCGTTAAAGCCTGGCTGAAAAACAAGTCTGATACTTTACTTCCCTACTGTATGGCCTGAATTACGTGAGTCATGCACGCTTTCACAGTCCAGCAGCAAACGCACATGCCATATTTGTATGTAGGTGAGGTGGCAGCCCTCATGGCTCACACACTGGGCGTGGAGTGCGTGCTCACTGGTCACTCCCTGGGCCGCAACAAACGCGAGCATCTGCTAAAATCAGGTATCTCTGCCAACTTTGCGTCAGCATCCTTCCCATTGTGCAGAATATTGTATTGCGTATTTGCATGTGGGTGAAGCCAGTGGTTTGCCTCAAGCTGTATGATCACAGATCATATCAACCCAAGCTCCTCAAAGCCTCACAATTACAAACTCTACGTTTTAAGAAGACATGAACTAATTGCATGGGACAGCCAGGTGACTCCTCCCTCTCTGGTCGTATTCCATGCAGGGACCATTGATTACAAAGAGATGGAAGCCACCTACCGCATCAGTCGTCGCATTGAGGGTGAGGAGCGTGCCCTCGATGCAGTGAGCTGTGTCTTCACTTCTACTGGCCAAGAAGTCCAAGAGCAATGGGGAACCTACGATGGGTGCGTGCTTGAGCGTGTTCAGATGTGGCTCAGTGTGTTTTAGTACACGAAGCAAGGCTTGCACTGATGCTAGGCAGGAATTTTAGTACTAAATATGCCTAAGTTTCTCAGCACTTATCTCCTTTTGAATTTCTTTTGGCTTTTCCTTTGGCCTGCAGCAAGCGTTACAGGTTCAAAACAAATGCCTGCGCACCTATGCTAATATCGGCACACGTGACCCTTTTCCTCCAGGTACTCCGACCAGCTCTCTGCAGCGCTTCAGTTGCGCCCGTGCCGGGGCTACCACGTGCCGCGCATGGCTGTCATTCCTCCAGGTGAACTATTCAAACTTGTGCTAACATGTTGAGGGCTTGCTAACCAATAAGCATCAAAAGCTGGACGTACGGGAGATTGTTGGGCCAGCTCTTTGCTCTCTCTCTCTCTCTCTCTCTCTCTCTCTCTCTCTCTCTCTCTCTCTCTCTCACTTACACTCACACACACACACGCACACACACACACACACACACGAACTCATGTTCACAAATATATACAACAATCCCTCCCTTCCCAATGCCTGAGCATATGCCTTTGTTGACAAAAGTAGGCAAACCCACATATACCTATACACATACATACATACACAGGCCTTGACTTTTCCAACCTCAAGGTCAGCATGCCCAATGATCCGTGGGAGGTAGTGCTGGGACCAAATTACTGTGATTACATTGGGTCGAGCGACCACCTGCATGCCATCTCCAGCCACAGCTCGCGTGCCAATCTGGAGGGAGGTAAGAGAGCATAAAATTACAATGAGTTTGCTTGAGACAATGCAATCTCATTGTGTTTGCACCCATTTCTTGCCCTGTTTCCTCTGTAGAAAGTCCAACGTGTTCCTTCCTTGCTTTTTGAAAAGGAGTCGTTTCTAATTACTGTCCCATCACATTGCAATCAATCGTACAAAGAACGTGTGCCTTGCGTTGCCATTTGCCCCTTCATCCTTCAGAGCTGGAGCTGTACCCCAAGGTGCAGCAAGAAAAAGCCAAGGGCAGCAACAAGCCCGACAGCTCCGTCGCTGCGCTATCCTCTGCAAGCAACACCAGTGGCGGTGGCCTTGACAAATGTAGCCGCCACCCCTCCAGCCAGAACATGCTGGCCCCCACCGCGCTTGGAAAGTCGCTGTTTGGGCCGGACGAGCCTGCGATCTGGAAGCAGGTATGCTGTGCGTGGAAGGCTGCAACTGCCAGGGTTTGGGAAACATGACCTGCATTGTTTTGGAAAGCCAAAATTTTGGAGTAAATTTGGTCTCTTGAGTTGCAGTTTGTCAGACAAGAGAATCACAGGACGCAAAAACAAGGAATTATTTCCCTTGTCGGCAAAAAAAAGGGGCAACATGTCCAATTCCTTTTGTAGTCGGTTGGGTATGAGGCCTGTTGTAAAAACGCCTAGCTGAAATGAAGCTCAAAATGGAGGTCCCCCAAGGAGATCTTTTCCTTATCGTCACTCGTGTCCATCAATTATCTGACAGATTGGTCGCTTCCTGCGCCACCCTGGCAAGCCAGTCATTCTGGCCATGAGCCGGCCTGATGCAAAGAAGAACGTCACTGCCCTTGTGCGTGCGTATGGCTCCTCCCGAACGCTCCGTGATTTGGCCAACCTGGTTCTCATTCTGGTGGGTACCACCAAGAGTGTGTGTTTTGCAGAGGTTAAG
>Ga0307943_1001548_pt1 | contig 12130 bp, 19 predicted proteins | sample OrgLakmetagen177_FD_203149 | JGI IMG/M metagenome (GOLD analysis project Ga0307943, IMG submission 203149) | Saline water microbial communities from Organic Lake, Antarctica - #177 | ecosystem: Environmental > Aquatic > Non-marine Saline and Alkaline > Saline | place: Antarctica: Organic Lake... | reverse complement strand
ATGAACACGAAGTCTGAAGCGAGCTGTACTGCGAATGACATCATGAGGCAGGCTTGGAAACATGAATTTGGGAAGGATGTAGTAAGGGAAATAACAAAGGACCAGAGCCTTTTTTGTAGGAAGAGCACACAGTTGGTGATAAATGGAGCATTTGCTAGCGCTGTTGTGTTCCCTCGGATGATGCGTGTCAGAAAAAGGTGTCCAGTACTCCATGTATCTCTCCCTGTGGTCTACGACATAATGGCTCATCAATGGGCTCACAATTTTGCAGCTTCTGTTTGAGGATATAATTTGCTAGCACAAAAACGTGTCAGCAGCTGTACATTGAGCACTAAGGAGGGTATTTTTATACTGTGATATAGACGTTATAATTTCTAAAGCCGCTTTCTTTTGCCTACAGACCTCAACGATCCCTCAAGATTGGCTAAAATTTAGCAAACCAGACGTGCTCCCAAAAGACATCCGACAAAATCGTACCAAACTAGATCACCATTGCAAGGCAAGCTACTACCTCTCTGACAGATGGCCAATCCGGACATATCCATTGGCCATAGAAGGAATTCAAACAAGCAAAGTGATGTTCACCGTTCAGCTTGGAAATTAAGATAGTAGTTACACCTCTCCTCCCACCAACATAAAAAGCAAAAACAAATTGCTGGTCATTATTTATTCTATTCCAGGCCTAAAATTCGCCTGTAACGGCAGAAAGCATCTTAGCCTAAATTCATCACACTTCCTGTCCTATATCTCAATATAAGATGTAAATAATCGGATAGCGGAAATTTGACAAGGTTTATTATAAGCCTTGGCGTCCTGCGCTGGACACGCCTTTTTATGTCGCTGTTAGTATTGAGGAAGGATCCCACCCACGGAAGCAAAGTGCACAGACTTTTTAGCAGTAATGACAGTCAGCTGTCTATTTTTGGAGTACACAATTTACTTAATATAGGTTGCATAGCACAGGTCTCATTAGTGAGCAATGACAAATCATCAGCATGTGTGAGACTTGCACATTTTTTGCAGACATGAAGAGACATTTTGGGTGCCGGCACCTCAGTGCTTCTTTCCTTAATATTAATCATGCTGGACGTGCTAGCACAACCATTGTAGTCTTCCCTTTTCTGCGGAAATGATTATCTCCAATATGGGTAAATCTTGCCAAAACTGCCAACAGGTCTGTTTCATATACATGGCGTCCAATGCAGCACTGCCTACAGTTACTCCATAGTAAATTCAAGGAATTTTTTTGTTATGTTGACCGGCCTGAATGTACCTACATATTATGGACAGAAAGAATCCTTGATGCTAAGTACGTATCCTGTTTATACAGAGGTTACAGAGGTAATAGATAAAGCCATCAGTCAAAAAGTGCGACTGATAGGCTGCGTATGTAATACATTGTAGTATTTGTGAAAAGTGTTTGTTGTTGCTGCTACAAAACACTGCTGCACCAGACTTGTAGCACCTACTAAACATGTGGTTTAGTGGCGTGTACACATATCATAGAAGGGGTCCCTTAAGGACACTTTTGAATCAAACCTTCTGAGGGACCGATCCAGCGAAACCTCCAGCTGGGTATCCAAGGCACCAGTTGCCACTACGATGTTAAAGAGTGCGTTGAAAACAGGGAGAGCAAGCCTTCCTTATAAAGATGGCAAACGCACCTTCCTTTGCTCTAGATTTTTCATGCAATGTTATTCATTGCCTGAGAGGATGCCATTTGCACATTGTTGTTTTTAAACCCAGACTATATTGCAAGACACCTGTCTAGAACCAATATTTAAAACCAATTAGGTTCTACTTTCTAATTTTTGGAATCCTGGAAATGGTTTTGACCGTCTACAAAACGACGATTTAAGATAATAGCCTTCAGTTTTAATAGGGTCGTCACTGCTTGACATGTCTACGACTGAGGACCCTGGTGGGTGGAGGCACCTGCCTCCTTTGCACACACACACACACACACACACACACACACACACACACACACACACACACACCACATGCACACGCACACAAACACACACGCACCACACGCACACAAACACACACACCACATGCACACGCACACAAACACACACGCACCACACGCACACAAACATACACACGCACACAAACACACACAAGCATAACAAGGTTTCATATGGTCGCAGACAAGCAAGCGAGGTGTTACCCTCCCTTTACTTATCTTTTCTTAGACCGCGGCCAGGGCCTGACGGTGCCCCGGAAAAGCCAGAGACGCAGCATGGCGCCTCACACAGGTTCCAAATCCTACATCCAAGATGAATGGATGGATGAAGCGTGGCATGTAAGCGTGCAAGCGTGATTGACTGTAGGTCTCCCCTCCCACAAGTTTAAAGTTTTGCATGCTGTTCAGTGCTGGGCTTACATGATGACAAAAAGATCTTGCATACACCCTCCTGCAGTCCGTGAAGAATGATCTCATGTCTGACATGTTTGTACGCTGTGCTGGTTCTTGACCTACATTCAGTCATGCCTGGCGTTGGGTCCTGTAGACCCTCCAGCTAGACAGCCGACCCCTTTACCTCAAACACCAAGCCCCTGTTCCTCTTCCTCGAGCAACTGTGAGCAGGATTTGAGCGATGAGGAGGACCATGACCTCATGACCTTGCTGCAGGTGAGTACACTCAGTGCGTGCCTTTATGCGGGGTTGGGGGTGGGAATGTGTGTAGGTATGTTTGTTATGTTCGTATGTGCATGTCAATGCACAATTAGAGATTTGTCGTCTGTTACCCTACAACGAGATACAATTGTCATTGCAGGGCTGAATTGCTGCATTGCTTGCCAACGAAAGCACGTTGCCGATTCATAGTTCAATTGGCATACACGACAGCAGAACCATCATGAGCAGCTTGATGATGTGAGTGCTTTGCTGCCACCCGAACCTTGTCATGTGCTGTGGTTACACGTGCAGGTCATGCCTGACCTTTCTTCTCCAGGCGGCATGCTTGCTGCTGAAAGCAAGGGACAGCCACATTTATTTCCTCACGGATCTCCGAGTAAGCACATGCAGCCCACTCCGGCTCCACCCACAGCTTTTCAAACACCAAGGCCCAACACAGCACCAGGGAATGGCTTAGGGGTGAGTTGGGGGCTCCTCTGTATTGTTGAACAGGTACACCTTATTTGTAAAACGTCGACGCGCTTGTGACAGCTAGTTATTTATGTACGAGCTCGTCATGATACTTGCCAGCTGCGCTTCTGTGGTCTGTCTGAAGGAGCAAATGACACTCTTGGCATTTGGGCTGCCTTACTCATGCATCAAGCCAGACTGTTTTTGAGCTCGCAGCTGGGTGTTCTACTGTAATCACACTTTTTATAGGTGAGCACGGCCTAGAGGTCTCACTTGTTTTGGCAAAACATTCATCGTCAAGGCTGTGACAGTTCCTGAGCATGCCCTTCACACTCGTTCGTGCGTGCTCTTGCTTCGCGTATTTAGGGTGCGCAACGGCCACCCTCAGCCTCACAGCGCTCACAGCACTTGCCTTCCACACACGAGTACCGGAACACCCGTGAACGCCACTCGTTGCTGCGGCTTGCGCGGCTCAGTCACCAGTTGGGGGACAGCATGCCTGAGCAGTGAGTAATTTCTGCTTTTGTGTTCTGCGCTTCAGATCTGTCCGCAGAGGCCTGTGATAGGCTGTTGTATCATGATGGCGCTACTGACAGTGTGCGGTGCTTCCTCGACCACGTTGTTCCATACTGCTCACCTCAATGTGCTCCAACGCGGTTTGCGTGTGTATCATATTCAAGTTTTGGTCGCACACCTTCTTTTGAAATGTGCCTATGCATAAATGTAAAATTGGCCAGAACCATATATATTCACCGTATATGACCGTATTTAAGGTGATTTCCCTGCCAAAAAACCGTATATACACCGTATATATATGGTTCTGGCCAACCCTACAATGATGCGTGTAAGAAGTACAACACGCCACCTCTGCCTCATCAGGTTACAGTCGTACACTTACTCCTGGCCTGATGGTACAAAGTTTAGCTTGCCATGCACTCTTATGCCCCATTACAGGTCAATGTTGCGAGCCATGCTGTCAGCTGCTAAAGTGGGCGCTGAGGCCCTTGATCCGTATTCCTCTCTCCGCTGCCCTGTGGAAGCTCCCATAGCGGTTGGCAGCAAACAGTTTGCATCGCAGACATCAGGGGTGCAGGGATCAGATGTGGTCAGCAGTAATAGTAATGCGGATGAAGGAAGGAGCACAAGCCAGCAGCATACTTCTGCCGGTACGGCCTTGGCGAGTGCTGCCCCCAAAAGAGCAGGGGCAGATGTCAACAAATGGAGTCAGCGGCAGCAGCAAGATCAGCAGCAACAGCAGCATCATTTTGTCCAAGAATTCCAGCAGCACGCTCCGACTGCAGCGCAGCACTTGGAGGCGATGCTACCTTGGAACCGGGATCCCTACTTACGGGTGTGGGTGTGTTGTTGCTCTTGCTGGCCCTTTATTGCAATCAGGGCTAACATTTTGCTGCCACCTGTGCAGCTCACCATAACTTTTTTTGCAGTGTGGGCACGAGTGGCTCGACTTGACTGTAATTCCATGGAGCATGAATGCACAAGTGCAAAGGCAACTGTAAGCATAGTGTGCCACATTGTTGTTGCTTTCAGGGTGTGCGTGCTATGATCCAGCCTTCCCTCTCCAGCAATCAGTACGGGTACATGCAGAACATGGACAGTCTGGAAAAGGGTTGGGACGATCCGCCAGAGGGTCCGGTCTCTAGGTTGCATCAGTCCATTGGCCATGTCAACATCAGCAAATTGAGACGGAAGCAGGAAGCAGGGCCCGTGGCCAAGGCCCCCCCTCGCACCAGCTCGCGCACACAGCCTGAAGTAGAGATACATCCGTTAAGGCCTGCCACAGCGGCACCACCAGGTATAAGCATCTACATGGTGTTCTGTCAATGGCACAGGGAGAGACTGAGACGTTGTGTGAGCAGCTTGCACGTCATTTTGTCCTCTATATATTTGAAGCGAGGAATGGTGCGACATGTTTGTGCATGCTGTATGTGTGCCGTCTACAATATGTTGTGATAGCATGTGCGTGTATGCGTATGTGTGAGTGTGAGTTTGTTTATATGTATGTGTATTTATTTAAGTAAATGTGCACGCATGTGTGCATATACACAAGGAATGAGATGCTACTCGAGTGCAAGCTTTAGTTTCAGTTTTATTGCTGTACACTCCTCCAAAGGGCACAATCAGGACAGCGCATTTTGGGATCAGATGCAACATCTACAGTGCATGCTGACATGCACGCAACTATAAGCATGCTAACAAGCACGATACCGTTTCCTTTTCACCTTGCAGTGCGCACAGAGGTTTTCAACAACCAGGCCTTCTCTTTCATTGCCGCTGACCCCTTTGCCCTCACCAACGCCCGAATGATCAGTGACATGCTTGACAAGCCAGTGAAAAAGAAAGAGAAGGAGAAGGGAGGGGCTCGGAGGCTCACGAGTCCAGGACCCAAGCGCCCTGGTGTGTGCGTGTGTGTGTATGTATGTGTGTGTGTGCTCTTTCCTGTGGCAATCACAGTTCAATGACTCTGCCGCAACATTTGCACTTCTCCCATGACTGCAAGGAAGCTAACTTACATTAGGACGTTGGGATCAAAACATTCCCTCAGTCTTGTATCACAGACCAAATCTGTACTCCTGGCCCTGTGACCGCGTTCATGGGGTCGGCCAATCCATAAAAAAGTGCCAGATATGTGTGCTTTCAGCACAAAAAGCTCTGTGCATCACGAGGAGCTACAGGGAACTGGCCAGCCTTCCATGCACACCACCTCCTCAGCCTGCCTTGTGTTCATTCTGTAAGTTAGGGTTTCGGCGTGGGTGAAGGCAGCAGCTGAACACGCGCGTGCAAGCTCTGATGCGCTGGCCAGCCTTCCATGCACACACACCACCTTCTCAGCCTGCATCGTGTTCATTCTGTAGGTACAGCTCAGGGCGCGGAGGGCAAGATGAGCGCTGACCAGCGGAAGGCAATGTTCCTCAAAAGCCGTGCTGATGGGCCTTCTGCAGCGGACACGGATTCAACGAAGCCTAAAAGCCACTTGGCATCCCACAAGCTTACCCATTCAGCAATCAAGGCGTTGAAGCTAGAGCAGCGCATCAGATTGGTGCAGGCGCGTGCTCTTATACTATTTGGCCTTATTTTAGCCTGAAACCTTGCAGGCATCTGTGGTTCTGCACAATTCAAAGTTAGACTTGACCAAGAACGAAAAGTTTTTTCCCTCAGAAGAGCAAAAGGTAGCGAGCGCAGCAGATCCCCACCCCTTGTTGCAGTGAACCCTCTTACGTGGCTTGGCCTGTTTTCCCCTTGTCATCACCTCATGCACGGCACACAGCCTCATGACCCTATAATCCTCCTTACCTTTATGCTGCCAACATGCCTCTCACCAAGTATGAGCACTGCCCTTCTGCATTGTGTGCGCAGGCCAAGCAAGCTGCCATTAACTCAGCGTGCCTCATTTCTTCACCACTCAAGGCAAAGGCAAGCAGGCCTTCCAGCGCTATGGTGGCCTCGTCCCTACCATTCCACCCCCATTTTACGTATCCGGCATCCAGGCCAAGCAGCTCTGTCCCTCAGGTAATTACCTGTGTCTTGATCACTCAAAGATATGATTTGTACAATCCTTATCACAGCAAGTAATAAGGGACTTTGGAGAGCTGAGCGTTTGGGCGTGTTTCCAGTTTGGTGGCATGTAGCGTGGTTATATTGGTACGTGGACAATTTGCATTCTAGGACGCAGATGTCGGATGCCATGATTGTATGAGACCAGGCATGATGATGTGGAACTTGCTGCTGTGCTTGATGTTTAAGCCAAAGCTGCGCGTGCTTTTCCTTTTTTTTGTGCAGAGCGGAGCTGCCGCGTGGACTGCCCCTGTGGTAGCAGCTAATGGTGATGAAAGCACACAACCACAGTTGCATCATGCACAAGTCCGTCCCTCTTCTCCAACCCCAAAGGCACCAGCTGCCAGGGTCTCATACAAAGGGGCAGCTCCGTCCCCTCAGCCTGCTGGTGCTACTGTGGATGACAGTGGCGGCACAAACAGCAGGCCACCTAACGTAACGAGGCCGTCTGCCTCAGCTAGGCGGCCGCATACAGGGTGGGGGAGGGGTACGGATTTAAGTCTCATAAAAGCAAGCAGCGTAGAAACCCTGGGTGGTGAAGATGTAGCTGGGGGGGGCAGGGCTGGAGCCCTTGGCTGGGCAGAGCATGGCCCAGCGAAATGGGGCACGCCAGGTGCGTAGGTGCTGGGGTGCAAGCTGGAACAAAGGAGTGTGGGTCATCATGGACCAAAAGTTTGAAGTGTCAACACAGATCACACAAGCAGGCCCTCAATTCCTGATGCAATCGGAATACATGCAGGCTAGAAATACATGTCATACTGGAATGCACGTATGTGACGTAAAATTTGATGCATGAACAGTCCAGCAGATCCTTACGCATACCGGAATGTGTGATATCCTGTCGGGTGTGAAGGCACGAGCTTGTGTGGATTGGATTCCCAAGGGCTTCCACTGTACAATCAACAGGAGTGGAGCCTCGAGCAGCTTTGCTGGCACAGGCCAACCAATCCATTGCTGCGGTGAATGCTGTGCCCATTAATTGCTCCACCCCGCGATCCCAAGCCACTGCTCGTCTGCAGCCTGGTGTACCCAGGTAAGAAAGTGTCTGGTGTAGAAGGCGCTGTGATTGTGGTTTGCAGCGCAGTAGCCTGGCTGTTGACTCAGCAAGGTGTGACATTGGCATTATATTGAGTCAACAAGCAGCTCCACACAATCACGAGCATACGTACCTCACACATTATATGGCCCTCATTCATGTGTACATACGCAGGAATGTGGATGTGCTGCACTCCCTCTACCCTCGACCCTCAAGCGCCGCTGTGGCCTTGACTTCAATGCCTCGTCAGCCCGCTGGCCATGCACCTCGCCCAGGCTCAGCAATCCCAGTAGAAGGCGTGCTTGATACGAGCCGCCCACCTGATTTTGCTCGTAAGGTAAGGAACTCAAAAATGCTAGAATATACTGTTAACGATAACAGGAATAGCACAATATTAAGCAGGTGTTTTGCAGAAGGGATTACATTCAGCCTTTCTGGCTGGTTGTACATGTGGAATGCTGCACATGCACGCATGTCTGGGGTCAATCTCCTTGCTCATCTTATGGTCCTGTGCTGTATGCTGTAGCTTTCTTGGGAAATTATGTAGCAGCACATAAGAGGCTAGCAGTGGTAGTCGCTCAGATTGCACTGCCGCCCACCTTTTTTGGTTTCATGTGTGAGGTAAGGAATAAGCTTTTCTCGCAGCTCTTGTGAAAGCTGATCAGGAGCAATAAATAGCGTGATTGCGCTGACAGAATATAAGTAGATCTCAGCATCCGCAGCGGGCTGCATCCGTTGTAGAAGGGAACACAATGTTGCATCGCTGTCTGAAAGACTCTCTGCATGCACGCAGCCAATCCTCAGCTTGAGCTTTATTGTTTGTTGCCGCTTCCCCCCTCTAGCAAAACCGGAAAATGAGCCATGCATGTTGTGCCCTATTGCAACCTCTGGACTCTGCAGGGTGTGAAGCATGCCGTGCAGAATGATATGTTCCTAGCAGAGGCTTTTGAGGAGCGGAGAAGGGGGCCATTTGAGCGCCTGGGGGAGGTGGGGCGTGTGCTGCGCCGCTACCAGCAGCAGCCTGAGCTCCATACCCTCAACCTGTCCCACTGTATTCGCTCCATTGACCAGGTGCGTGCGCCTGTGCTTGGCTATGTTTTGGGCTCTTCCTACTTGCTTTGGAAGCTATTCCTGTTGACTCCTCCCTGGTCCATTCCAAAAGTGCGTGCTTTGTGTCATGTACCATTACCTTTGGCATCACTGTCCCTAGAGGCGACATTTGATCGCTTTGACTGCCTTTTGGTTTGAGAAGCCAGACTGCGCCAGCATAAGAAGTGTGCTGAAGTTCCATTGATTGTAGGAGGCCAAAGCTGGAACGAGCTCATTACAAACAACCAACCTCGTCGCTCTCACATTTTGAAATGACTACTGAAACACAGGTGGGAGCCCTTGCTGATGTTCTTGTGCAGTTGCCAGAACTGGAGACTCTGCAGCTCAGTGGCAATGACTTGGATGACCAAGCCTTTGCACTGCTAGGCTCACAGGTGCGTGCCTGTAACCCTCGCAACACACCTCATGCATGCAAATCTCTGCTCCTGTTGTGTGTGTGTGTGTGAGCTCACGTCACGCGTGGCACCGTATGCTTCCGTTTAAAGTGCTTGCCTTAGACGCTCATGCACATAGATTTGCACGGCAGAGAATCCATGGGCGCGCAGCAGAGAGAAACCCACACTGTTTATTTTAGCCTAATCTCACCCAAATTCCAAACGCGCTCTTTCCTGGTCTTCACACAGAAAGTCCTGGACTCTCCCGGCGCCGCTAGCATCACCAGCCTGGACCTGTCCAGCAACTGCCTGACGACGGTATCATTGAAGCTGCTGCTCCCTCTGCTGCGCCATGACCAAGCACCGGAACTGCCTGCTTCCATCACACCAGGTGCGTCGTTCGTTACAGACTTTCTGTCAGGCAGGGGATGTTTGATGGAGGTATTCTGGTCCTGAAGCATTGGCAAGTCTATGGGCTAGTTTGGTGTCAAGGCTGGGATGTTTAAAACGGCTCCTTATCTAAGAATTAATGTGAAAGCAGAAGAGTAGTTTCATGCCTGTACCCTGGTCTTGCGTATGAAATCTACCAAAAGCAGGAAACAGAAGGCAAGAAAAATAAGTCAAACCAAGTTATCTTGAATTTGCAACATCACCATTTCCTCCTGTTTTGCTGTTACACAGGTACATACAGGTTAAAGTACAGTGAGCAATGTGCAAGGAAAGCTGCACGTTATTGCATGCATCTGTCTAAGACATATTTTTGACCTACGTCCTAATTAGGTATGCATAAGGCCAGAACCATCCAAGTATGTATATACGGCCGTATATTACTTGCTTCTGATTTTGAAACAACAAATTCCCGATTTTTCTACGGTTTTCGGTCCTATACGGTATATGGTTTATACGCCGTATATGTACGCATACAGAAATCCCATATACAGTCCCGGCCAACCTAGGTATGCTCCATGGTCCTGCCCTTTTAGTACCTGCTTATCTGTTGCTTTCACTTTTTAGGCGATAATCTGAGTAGGCTTCTATCAAAGCGCGTGCGGCATGAGGGACACCCAGCTGAAGATGATGAAAAGGAAGAGCAAACTCAGGTATAGGCCAGTATAGCAACTCAAAAATATCATCTGAAGGAGTTGTAGCAGACTTCATGCACCTTTTGTGGCTGTGCAAGTTTGCAAGTAAAGTGGCATGTCTGTGCCATGCAAGGACTTGACGCTAAACTGAGAGGACATATCAGCCTGCATAACACACCCTTATTTTTCAACAAGGAGTGTGTAACCTGTGGCTTTAATGTACGTGTTGCGCAGCCCCAACCAGTGGATTCAGGTGCAGAGGCGACTTTGGTCGACAAAGAGAAGTTGGCAGCAACAGACAAATCAGAAGCAAAAGAGCCTGACGTCGTGAAAGACCCTGGAGAGTTTACGAGCTGGAGAGCACTGAAATTTACTGCACAAGGCGAAGGTGACGAGTTTACTTTGTCCTCTACATTTTAAAGTTGATTTGCTGGCCCTGAAATGGATGTGCTACCGGACTGTTTCTCACTGGACACTCCTTTTACAATGAAGACCCATAGTTCTCGTTGTCATATATTGACGGGCTGCCAAGTTGTAGTGCATAGGTCATGGATTACAAAATATGCCATGAACCCCCATGAATGCTTTTCCTGTGAACCTCGACCGCCTTGGGCTCGGCTACAAGCAGTGCTGTATCTTACTGTGGTGCTTACTTTTTGCTACACATCAACTGGATTTCACCGTTGAGCTCCCATGTGTGTGCAGGCCTTGAAAGCAACCCTCCTCCCAACAGTACGCCAGCTGAAGTAGCTAAGTGGTGGAGGCAACGCACCCTGAAGCTATTCCGATCCGGGAGATTTTCAATGCACGACCTGCCCAGCATGAAATTGAGTGGCCTGGCCCCTACCAGAGGTGCACAGCTGAGCTTGCTGGATCTGTCAGGCAACCTTGGGATCAAGGACGTGGGCATCGAGCTGTTAGCCAGCGCGATGCAAGGGGTGAGAGCAGCTGTCATTAGCTTGCATTCATAGGCTGTGTGGTATCAGGATGCAAAAGTGATTGACTGCTTACGTTGTGGTGCAAGGGAGACGTAGCTACACCTTGTGCTGGTTCCAGTCCCTATTTTTTGGTCATGCCACCAGCAGCTGATGTATGTTTGAGTAATGGTGCCAGAAAGGTTCCAGCACAGATTATAAGCAAGTCTTTTTTACAAGCCTGAAATCCAAGCACGAGTTGGAAGGCACTGCTTGTCAGGGTTGTTCAGTTCGGGGTTCCGTCAAAAGTTCGGGTTCGTGAACTTTCGAACCCTAAAAATGCCGTTCGTTAGCTATTAAAAGTGTTGAACTTTATGCCCGTTTTCCGAAATTATAGGTCCAAAATTTCAGCCCACAATGCAGGAAAGAGCCTTAGATGGCCGTCAAACGTTCTGTTTTTTTCTGACTCATCAATTGTACTATATTATATTCTTGTAAGACAATACAAGCATGTTTTGGACGAGTATAACCATAGAAACCAGGAAGATCCTCCATTTCCGAAATTGCACATTGAACTGCTCGAACAGTTCAAGGGTTTTAGTACTTTCACAAACTTTATCGAACCCTTGCTCCCCAAAAATTGAACTGAACAACCCTGCTGCTTGTGCATAAACATCCTCGTTCTCCCTACCTTGATATAACTTTTCACTCTGAAAGAGTCCTTGCGCAAATCTTGCTCATCTGCAAGTAACTTTTATTTTGGTATACCTCTTTGCCCTCAGCATTAACTTGCAATCTATGAATATTCTCCACACGTAAATATGATGCAACACATACTCACTGCCACACACGCAGTCCTCTGTGGGCTTGCAATTACTGCGTATCAGGAAATGTGGCTTAGGAGAGCGCAGTGCTGCAGCCCTAGGGCAGGCTCTGATGAACTGTAG
>Ga0307943_1001541_pt1 | contig 12162 bp, 5 predicted proteins | sample OrgLakmetagen177_FD_203149 | JGI IMG/M metagenome (GOLD analysis project Ga0307943, IMG submission 203149) | Saline water microbial communities from Organic Lake, Antarctica - #177 | ecosystem: Environmental > Aquatic > Non-marine Saline and Alkaline > Saline | place: Antarctica: Organic Lake... | reverse complement strand
GGGTTGTTTTTCCGCCCCCCCCCCTCAGCTTGTGCTTTGACTTGTGGGTGTTCCCATCTGAGCTCGTTTGGATCTGACTTATGGACTTGCCGCTTGCTTCTTTGCGTTGTGTTGCTTTTTTGAGGGCCTGCAGCCCATTTTTGGTTGTAGCCTTGGTGGCCGGGCGTTGTAGAGGCCTTGCTAGCTGAACTGTTGTAAGGGCCTTGCTGGCCTTACGGACTTGGCACTTGCTTCTTTGCGTTGTTTTGCTTTTGTGAGGGCCTGCAGCCCATTTTTGGTTTTGATCTCCCTCCACGGCAGCTTGGTGTAATGACAAAGCCTACAGCGAACTGTAGCATAGAACTCTTTCAAGGCACTTGCTTGACAATGGCAATGAAACAAAATGCTGTGTATTATGCTGAACGCTTATTAAGGCGGTGGTTGCTTTTGGCATTGGAATGTACCCTAATTAGTACAACCTGGAAATGGGAGTTATTGTCATCGCAATTTGTAGTAGCCTCGTAATGAAGTATAAGTACGTGAAATTACATAGTCATGGCATTGCAGAGGCATTTAAATCAAACTCACAACTTCCTCATCATCTGAAGTTTCTGGATATTCTTTTGACCTCCGCCTGAGCTAGCAATGCGAATATAAGGCTGTGCTGATATTTGCGGAGCTTGGTTGTAACTCGTTGGCGGCAGCTTGTGCAAGTCAATGCCAACCTGCTGTCCGGCTTGCATATATATATTATACGCCCAGGACAAACTGCTGCTTTGATACACATTTATAACCTATGCCAGTAGTAGCATAAGTTCACTCTTTCTCCTTTTATGTGGGCAGTGGCATTTTACTGTCTACAAAGGTTTCTTTATTATTGGCGTGTTACTTAGGTCAAGGGGAGATAGCAAACTCCTTACAGAGAGGCTGAAAACAAGCTGAGACAGAAAGAGAAGAAAAAAGAGGCAGTTGATACTTTGACTTCAGATCTAGAAAAGAGGGTTATGACAAACATGAGACGCGTACGAAAGCAACAAGAGGGGAAAAGTGTGCACTTGAGTGTCCGTGGATCAAAGGGCTAGTAAAACAAAGAAAAAAGAACAGCGAGCTGAGCACAGATCCGTGCACATTTAGAAACAAAGCCTTGGGGCACTTAACAAAATGCAAGGGAAACTAACAGTAAGCTAAGATAAAACAGCAAAGCCATTGTAATGAAAATACGCCAAAACCAGCTCCAACTCAACCCAGGATTATTATATACTAAGTCTCCCCTAAAGGTTTAAGCTAAGGAAACGCAGCAAGTCGCTCTCAAAAACCAAGTCCATACTGGAGGACGGGAAGGGAAACAGTGAGCTAATAGGTGGCCTAGGCATACGGGTGGTGCAGGCTCCACTGCTAGGAAAAGAGGACAAGGGGGTGGCTGGTTTTATTTATTTAGAAACAGCCGGCTAAAATTTAAGAGTCTAGCTAGGGCGGGAGCCACAGTGAAACAGCCAAGAAGCTTTTCGGCCTCGCATAGCAGAAGGGTGAGTCTGGCTTAAACCTGGAAAAATGAAGGTTGCAAAGTATGTTAAGGCTGCACGGGGGATATTAAGTGCTCTAGCTTCAACTGCTGCAGGCTCCAAGCCTGGCCTGGATAGCGTACTAAATATCAGCCCCAGATCTGGACTTAGCAGTTAACGCCGCTGTGCAGACAGCAAACCACACTTCCTATCTCACAGATGGGCAGCCAGGGCTGTTCTAGCAGCCTCACATGTTGTTGCAGCAACGGACTTTCTCTGGGAGGTGGTGTTGCATGGCTTGCCTAATGGTCAGGGCTCCTGTGCAGGTCCAAAAAACATGCTCTCGTAGTGCAGGTTACAGAGCCTGAGTGGAATGAGGAGAAGATGTAATTGCATGTTGCCAGCCACACAGGCACGCTGTCCCCTGCTTCATGGGCTATACATGGCCCCCCACTCCCATCACACCATGCTGCAGCATATGCCGCCAAACTCCCTTCCAGGCATTTCCCATGGGAGCCTCCATACTCACGCTGGAAGTGCCTTTGCTAGTGCCTGGGCCAAGGGACACATGTCTGTGGGGGGGCAGCTGGGATGGCGGCTGACTCTGCGGGTTTACTTTCTCTTTTTTCTTTGCAAGATTTAAGACTGCTGCCCAGAAGGACGACTGTAGCTGTTCCGCTCTCTTGCAAGAGTCATGTGCAAGCTGCAAGCTGGCATTGGACGCGCAGGAAGTGAATTTGCCCCTTGGGTTATACATTCCTGCGTAGGGACTTATAGATTGAGCAGCCATGCCAGACTGAAGGCCTTTGTAATCCAAACTAAACTAAACTAAACTTTGAATTTGCAGGTGATTTACGAAGTTTATGCACCAAAGTCACACACATATGCATGAGGCCCCTCCTGATGCTGTTTTAAACACTTGAAAATAGAGACAGATGTATTACATGTACATCCGGCTCCTTTCATACAGAAGCGTCGGATAACAACAGCAATAATGGTAGTATTCATCCACGGCTGGGGCTGGTGAGGCACGTTGATTCTTATTCAGCCACGAAGCATCAAAGTCCTCCCAATTAGCAAGGACCCAACCGTGACAAATATGTACAATAAATTCACAAATATATACAAGTCTTGAGAGCAGGGAATTGCTTGTGCATTCAATTTTAGGAAAAGTGCAGTATAAAGTGAAATTTACATATTAATGATAATGTGCAAATCACACTTACGAGGGCGGCAGCAGGAAATTTCTCTAGCTGGCCAGATGCCACGAATTCATTCTATTGAGAACCCTAAACGAACAACGAGCTTGCCAATAGCAGATTTGATGGCGTAAATCAAAGCCATCATTCAAATTAATATCATACAAATTATTAGACGCATACTGATACAATAGACAAGAATTATCAGCTGGACGTAAATTCCCAGGGCTGTAAGGCCACATTGACAATGCTTTGCTTATGAAGTCGCACAAGGAGCAATGCAGACCTATGCCCACTCTGCAAACACCTGACTAGGGGACCTGACAGGATCTTGCAAACTGTATCTACTGAGAGAGCCTTGCTCAGAGCCCTTTGCATTTGCACATTCATCCCGTTGCTGTAAGCGAGCAACACGCCGTTGGATTGCACCCTTGGATTGCATCAGGAAAGGGACGGTATCGAAAAAGTCACAGGTTAGTCCAAGCTGATTTTGTGTGTGTGTGTGTGCGTGTATGTGTGCGTGTGTGTGTGAGTGTGTATTTGTGTGAGCGTGATGCACAGAATAATCGAAGAGGGCAGGACACTGTAATATCTGGCAAAAAAATTTCGCTTGGAAGAAGACAAGGTCCTCTCTCTCTGTAGGATGTATCCAGAACAGCGTCTCACCTCCTGCCTCATCCGTTCAATTTCGGTAAGCGGCTGTAGCTGGTACGGGAGTTGCATGGGCTTCACACAGTCGTTTGATACAGTGACCAAGGTGATGTACGCGTCAGCAATGTGAGAAAGGACTCCCTCCTGCGTTGAGCAATAACAAAAAACACTTCAACATCTACTTGGCGATTATCATACATAGAATAATGATTGAAAAAAGGGGACCAGCCCACCAAGCGGCGTAAACAACACGTTACCAACAGATTCAACCCCACAACATTTGAGAGCCTGGAATGCCATGGACCTCTAAGGTGGACCTTCAAAGCAGCTACTTCTGTAGGTACAGGTCAGAAATGCACAGGTGCAATGCTTCAGGTATACACCCAGGCCTGTGTACGGTACGGCACGCTTATAAAGGTACGTACCGTAAATTTGTAGATTACGCAGTAATTACATTTCTGGAGGATCATAATTTACCGTAATCACAGCAATTTGCTGTACGGTGTACGGTATGGTGCCAAGCTGGCACTGCCGGCGCAAAAATGGCCTCAGAAAGGCCTCTCCACCCCAAAACCTCCCATTTTCGCCCCCCTGTGTGCTCCTCCCATGTGCTGACGCCACACAATGCTTCCCTGAACGACCCTGAGGCTGGGTTGGGGCTGCATCAGCTCGGGGGCTGGCACTGCCAGTGCAAAGTTGGCCTCAGAAAGGCCTCTCCGCCCCAAACACCTCCCATTCCCACCTCCAGCATGCTCCTCTTACATGCTGATGCCACAGAAATGCTTCCCTGAACGACCCTGAGGCATCAACTTGGGGGAAGGGCCCAGCAGTGGCTTGCATAAAACTTAAAGTCGGACCCAGTGCTTAATTCCTGGTTGATAGTTTATGTTTATTCATAAACACTTGTAAAAAGAAAAGAAATGTGTTGTGCCGAAATTGGAACATACGGCCAAAATACGGTCAAAATCATACTGTACGGTGGCACCGTCTTGTACGGTCTGATACCGTAATTTTTGGCTGATTGTAATTTGGACCGTACTGTATGGGGTAATTACGGTCAGTGCAGTAATTAAAGTCCAAGTTCCAACTTCAGGACGTAAGTGCACAGGCCTGTATACACCACCAAAAATAGTTAGGCTGGCCAGTACCACACATATACACGCATATACATTGTATATACCGGTATATGGTATTATAAGAAGCTGCTATACATACGCTGACCCTACAAAAGAAGGTAGTGACCAGGCACAAGCCAAGTCAGAACGCACTAAGCACTGAATCCGGACAAAGTCGTACAAATGTGTCATATCCGTAACTCGTGGGTTTTCACTCATTGGCACCTCACTGTTTCTGTAAATTAAAACTGAACGTAGGCCATCACTCCACGCATCACTAAAATCAGACAATTCCTTTCAACCTGTAAGCTTCAAAGTTTTTCCATGAATTTAAGGTCTCACTCTCCATGTAGACACTGCCTTTGCTTGAATTGACACAATTTTAGGTTGACAACCAGCTCACATCTCCCTGAGCTGCTTTACTTTAGTTTGACACTTGTTTTGATTAGTGAGTGGGAGTGAGTGGAATGGTCAAAATAGACGTCTCCCTGTGTGCAACAAAGCCACATTGGGCATTTCATCCTCTCATTCTTCACGTTTGCTGCCTTAATCGTTAAAGAAATGGTTTTGGTGTATCTTGTTCCTTCCTTATATATTTCCCCCTTCCCCTGTGTCTTTGACGTACCTCGGGCGTCTCTCCGTGCACACTGACGAGCACTTCTAAAGATGACATAAACATGGCAGTGACCTGCAGCGGCGCGGGAAGTGGTGCACATGTGTACTGCAGTAAGAATTGAGTTCTCAAGAGGGTTTCAGGGCTTATTTGCAGTGAGATAGCAGACCGAAGAAGGCCTCAGAGGAGGATATGGACAGGGCCTCCACTGTGACAATAATGATACGTAGAGTGAGGAATGATACGTACACACACCTTGTTAGTTAGTCAAGTAGGAGCTTCAGTTTTTTAAGGTAGCAAAAAAAAAGGATGCAAGGTTTTAAGGCGCTTGAACCCCTTTTTGTTTTGCTGCACGTCAGAAATGTTTATGAGCATGAAAATAGCTGGGAACTACAGATGGAGCTGCAGCCAGTGTGAAAGCTGCAGCCAGTGTGACAGCTGCAGCCAGTGTAACAGCTGCGGCCAGTGTGACAGCTGCAGCCAGTGTGACAGCTGCAGCCAATGTGACAGCTGCAGCCAGTGTGACAGCTGCAGCCAGTGTGACAGTGCTTGTAAGGAAGCAACGAGCCATCAACAACTATGTACGTAGCCAGTCACGGCATGATGCTTGGTTGCAAAGGCTTTCACACACAAGGCTTAAACGCAAGGCTTTCACACACAAGGCTTACACACAAGGCTTACACGCAAGGCTTACACACAAGGCTTACACACAAGGCTTTCACATTCAAGGCTTACACACAAGGCTTACACACAAGGCTTACACACAAGGCTTACACAAGGCTTACACACAAGGCTTACACACAAGGCTTACACGCAAGGCTTACACACAAGGCTTACACGCAAGGCTTACCAAATACCTCACCTGTGAAGTGAAATACACCACATCTCCAACTTTTGTGCTTCTGGCAAACGTGACGCTGTCCATGGCTGCAGTCAAGATATGGATGTGGGGGGCACGCAGCCGAGATCCAGAAATATATGCGCACTGCAACATCCAGCTCATGATCTGCACGAGCGTGAGTGAAAATAGCGCGGGTTGAACCGGTCGACTCGGTTTTGCACATCAAGGTGGTAGCGCATCAAACACGTTTGGCTGTTTCTGCGCCTGTAAGGCAGCGTATATGTGCAGTACATTTTGAATTGTGCTACATGCCGTACGGTTATAAATTGGCTCAGATCATTGATCATCGAGAGGCAGCCTTCCATTCCCATGTTCTTCTTTGGGCCTTATTACCTTCTAAATCCGACGGTAGAAAAAAACTCTGGATTCAACCGATCAGTCCTGACCTCAGCAGCATTACGCTTTTGCTAGGAAGTTTGAACATTTTTTCCCTAGGATACTGGAAGACACCTTCCCACCTCCGATGCAACAGATACAACCTTCACAACACGGCAGCCATCATGGATTGAATAAAATATGGCTGTATGCTTATATGGATGATAAGGCTGCAGGTTTATGGAAAGCTGTGCCTCTGCCTCACACACATGCTCATGACCTTGCAGTTAGCTTGTGAGGCCTGAGAAGCTACTGTACAAATTTTTAGCTTGTGAGGCCTGAGAAGCTATACTGTACAAATTTTTAGCTAGTGAGGCCTGAGAAGCTACTGTACAAATCTGTAGCTTGTGAGGCCTGAGAAGCTACTGTACAAATTTTTAGCCTGTGAGGCCAGAGAAGCTACTGTACAAATTTTTAGCTTGTGTGGTCTGAGAAGCTACTGTACAAATTTCTCACCTGCCCGCCAAATGTGATCCCTTGCGTGTTTGCATGCTGCGGCATGATACCTGCAAATCCAACCGATCATTGGGGCAAGCTACACGTCAGGTGGCTTTGTGGTGTAGTAAGCACAAACACACACACACACACAAACACACACTAAGGTCGTGCAACAATAAATGTTTGCAACACTGCGGATGCGCAACACACTGTGACCCTGCAGCAAAGCTTGTGTGCACATTTGCAGCAAACCTACCTCTTGCACACACACACACACGCACACACACACACCCACACACACACACGTACACACACATACACGCACAGCCTGAGGTGGTCAGTAGCACACTCACTCTGAGTGGCATACGCCACTGTGTATGCAGGATGCACAAGCAGGACCCCTGCCTCAGTGGCCGCAGGCTGCAGCCCATCAGCAGCAGGGAGGGAGGTGCCATCCTGCAGAGGGGGAGTGCCGCAAGCAAAGGCGAGCTCCTGTTGTCGCTGCTGCTCTTGAAGCCTTGCCCACTCACGTTCTTCCTCTTCTGCTTGCTGCTGCTGCAGCCGCTGCTGCTCTGGGCCCTGCTCCTGCAGCTGCTCTTGCTGCTCCTGTCCTCGCTCTTGCTGTTGGCATCCCTGCTCTTGCTGCCTTTCTTGATGCTGCCGTTGCTGCTCCTGCTCCTGCTCTTGTCCTCGTCTCTGTTGTTGCTGTTCTTCTTGTTGCTGCTTTTTGGGCGGCAGCGACCGCTGATGCTCTGTATGCATGCTCCTCACTATAGAAAGAATCGGGTGGCGCTGGTTTTGCTGATTGTCGAGCCTCAGCGGGAACACTTGTGCAGGCTGCTGGTCTGTAGGCGGGATAAGGTGGACAGGCAGGGTGATGGCCGGAGGCAGAATGGCACCTCCTTCCCTGTGTGTGATGGGCTGCAACCTGCGGTTGAGCAGGGCATAAAATGAGTATCATTTCGAATGGGTTACTCACTCACTTGCATCAATGCTAATATGGGCTACAACTCTTTGTACGTGAAATTCTTCTGCTTCCAACACTCTGCAACAGGTCGTGCCCACGCCAAAAGTCACCCCAAACAGTGCCAATAAGCTATCCACCCAATCCAAAGCCCCCTATACCTCATCTGAATGCAAGACACTTGATGTTATATCTAAACCATTGACAACTTCTGGAAATTTGGCATTCCGGGGGGTTTTGTGGGGTCCGATGTGTATTTTGCACCCACTTTGGCAGGGAAAAGGTACAATTCTGAAGTTGCCCTGATCGACCTCTGCTTCAAAATATAAGCAACGTATATTTTACATAACAATGCTGCAAGGTCGAGTTTGGGGCAGGGGTACTGGGAAAGCCGGCAAGTGGGAGGCACTCACACAAGGGACACAGGAAAATAAGACAGAAAATCTGTCGCTCCATACCTGCTGCGAGTTTCAGCCCGGTTTCTGCTCTCACAGTTGCGAACCAAAATATTATTTACATTAAATGGGGCCGATCAGTGGCCTGGTTAAATAATGGTGCAAATTTGTGTAGCGTGACCTGCAGCAATTTCCGCCTGTGCTACTTCGACTCCATATTAAGTTCCCACATTCACACCAGAGTTGCGGGCCGAATTATTAAGCCCGGAAAAATTAAAGGGCGCGGATTGGTGCAGTGTGTGAGCAATGGTGCCTGTTTTTGTAGCGTGAAATTTTTTTTTTTTTGCGAGCCACCCACTGTGTCTTTCTGCCTGCTTACTTTGCAGGCAAGTAAAGAAAAAAGTATGCTATCCAACACAGCTTTCAGCTCCCAAAACGGTGGAGTAGTTGGGGAGTATGCCCAAATTTGGGGTGTTGGGCCTATTTGCCTGGGGAGGGGGGGGGTTGCATGGGGACGACCAACACTCCCGTGAGAACGTTTGATTGCAACAGCTACCTGCAGTCGTGTGCTTAATATACCTTATATACAGTGTACATAAACGTATGTATGTATGGTGTTGACCAACCCTAGTCGTTCAGGTCCTAAACCCTAAACCCTAGTTGCTTACCAGGTGCTTTACAAGTTGTAAGTTACAGTACATGTGTGGCAGTGCAATGACCTGCATACCCATTTGCTCACAATGCACTGCCCTCAGGCACCACACACACCATCTTCTTTGGTGTTGACAGAACGCACAACATATACCATCGTTGGTGATGACAGCATGCACCACACATTCCATCATTAGTGTTGACAGCACGCACCATACATCCCTCTCTCTTTGGTGTTGACGGCACGCACCACACATACCATCACATACCATCTTTGGTGTTGACAGCACGCACCTACACACTAGCACGCACCTACACACTAGCACGCACCTACACACTAGCATGCACCTGCACAATAGCACACGCCTACACACTAGCACGCACCTACACAACTCAGCAGCTGCTGCTGCTTGAGGATTGCTACGGCTCTCTGCACGTGCTCGTAGGCGTGCTTGGCGACGGGCCTGCGTGCACACCATGATGTATATACAAGCACATGCCGAGTATAGACAGGCAGCTGAAAAGTACGCAGCAAAATGGGACAAAAGCTGTTCACCTTCAAAATCACGAGGAGCAGTTTGTAACCAAAGATGTCAGCAGGGAAACTTTTGAATACACAAGGGTTTAGCCAGTTTGTAACCAAAGATGGTGGGACTGCTCAACACACCATTTTGCCAGTGTCGCGCTTTTTATTCAAAACGTGGACTAGTTGTCATATGACTGCCAGTAACAACCTTAAGCGTGGACTAGTTGTAATGACTGCAAGGAACAAGCTTAGAGCCGCTTCATGTGAGCGTGCTAGCTTATTGCCAACAAGTGTCAACCAATTGCTTTGGCAGCATGTCCATGGTTGTTGCTGTCGGTAGGGATGACATAAGGTTTTCAACAGTGGCCTAGGTGCAAACTGCAGGCGACTCCCCGAGTAAAAGGCTGCGGACAAGTAAGTTGCTGCGGACGTGCGTGCACCGACCTGAGCCGCCTCATACGTGCGTGCATGGATGTTGTTGGAAGGGATCACACGAGGAAGCGAGGGCTTGGACTGTTCAGCTTTAAAGTGGCGTTGCACCACCACAAAGGTCAGGTAGGCACTGTAGGTTGATGTGCATCAGGAACAGTAGCATCAAAGATCCAGGCGTACATTGTTAGGGTTGATGGAAGTGCACCAATCACTTATTCATCAAGCCTCAAGGGACAATACGCGGTACTTCTTATAACGCACGTAGGTCACTAGCCCTAAATAAAAAACATAAAACATGTCCTCTTTGTACATTTTTGCTGAGCAAGATGACGTGAGGAAAAATGCACAGAAAACCTTACAAACATGTCCGTAATTGTACAGCTTTGTCCTTCGGCAAAACGAAAGGAAAGATGAGAGTACAGGCAACAACAATATTGTGTTTCTATTTAAACTTTCTCCTTCAGCAAGACAAAGCAAAAGACAAGACTTAAAAGAAGTGAGAAGATCAGGTGGGCAGGCACTGGACTTCAGAGGGCACCTACTTCATTTAATGAGGCCCGTCAGGTATTAGGAAATAATTCAGGGTTCAAGCAACACGCTTCAGACCAGCTAGGTGGTATTACTGAGTCACGCTTGTGCAACATACATCGCACAGACAGCCTTCATGGGACAGAGGCTGATTGGATGTCTTTGGTTAAATGCTTATTATTGGCACAGAAAGGAAGGGGGAGACAATGTTTCAACTCAGCAGTCCTCCTTTATGACACGCCTGCAGCAATGATTTTGGTGCATTTGTATGTTTGCCCGTACCTAGGCTGGGCCTTAATTGCTGCATTAAGCCAACAACTAACCTGTTTCTAATTTCGTTTCTCAGCAGTACAATAGACAATAGACATAAACTTTATTTCTGGGCTTATGAAATCATTTGTGGCTGGCCGAGACCAGTCAGCATCCAGTCAGCCAAACAACCTGGCTGAGGGTCACCCCTCATTGCAACAATTGTAACCATTTATTATTAGTTGAAAGTCCTCTTTTAGTTACCTATGCCTAAGGCTGGCGAATGCCAGCGGTGTACATTCGATGTCAGCAGGGAAACTTTTGAATACACAAGGGTTTAGCCAGTCTTCACCAAACCAGGACAGCAATTACCTGCAGCAGTGGTAGCGTACGCCTGTCTTCATGTCTTCTGTCTCAACTCGCACGCCCACCCTACGTAGTGTTGTGATAATAAGTGACCTATATTCATGTCTTCTGTCTCAGCTCGCAATGCCCACCCTACATAGTGTTGTGGTAGCAAATCGTCCACGGAGCTGATTTTTAATCTCCTACTAGCAGTGCTTAAGCACTGCAGCTTAATTGAGAAATATTACTGAGCAACACGGCTTTGGATGTTGAACAATAAGCAAGCAACGTAGACGTTTACATCCCCACGCACTCCGCACAATACGACACTGCACATCACAATATAGAACAGAGCGGGCCTTGATCATCAATTAATTGTGTGCAACAACAAGCAGACCATTAATTTACAGACATACGCGGACTTTAGATCTGCAATGCCATTGCTCAAACTAACAAAGGCAATATTAAAAAAGGCTCAAATATTCATTAGTGCCAAAGGAGAAATGACGTATATGGCTTTCATTTAACAAATCATGATACCAAGCCTGGTCAGTTGCCATATTTAAGCATAAAAACAGCACAAAAGGCTCCATCCACTCACTCCATAGAGCTGTTGAACGTGCGATTGACTTGGGCAGCCACGATGACCACAGTCCCAATACGGCACGGCCTGTTATAAAGAGCATGTTGTCTTTCATACATGAATTAGCTACCTCAGTAGTTGCCACAATGACCACAGTCTCAATGTGGCACGGCCTGTTTATTGAGATCGAGCCTCGTTACATGCATCAAGGTCTAGTTGCCTCAATTGTATGCCTGAGAGGGCGTGCTTGTATGCAACTCATGTGTGTGGTGCCATGGCTTTTGTGATTTCGTAAGCGGTTAAGAAGGTTACGCGGGTGGCTTATGGCTAATGGTGTGATGTGCTCTACTGATCGTGGCTGCTGCTGTGGTAATGCTCTCCATTGTTATACATAGTGAGTGCTACCTTGCAAGCAGGACACAAGGCACAAACAAAGCCTGAGCATTTTTCACAGCACGAGCCTGTATCACAAACCTCTGCAATGTTTCGATGCATCACCTTAAAAAGTGGACAGCATCGACCGAAGCTGTGACGCACGAAGCTTTTGCGAGGGTCTTTGCCGCTAGGCCCGCACACACATCAATCCAGCTCAGAACCTGGCAGAATGTCAAGACATTTTTATTGACATTAAGTTGCTTATTTACATTATGTGAGCAATCTCAATGTAAAAAGAGCTTCAATGCTGTTATCCTACAGTACTAAATTTCAGTGCACAC
>Ga0307943_1001538_pt1 | contig 12181 bp, 16 predicted proteins | sample OrgLakmetagen177_FD_203149 | JGI IMG/M metagenome (GOLD analysis project Ga0307943, IMG submission 203149) | Saline water microbial communities from Organic Lake, Antarctica - #177 | ecosystem: Environmental > Aquatic > Non-marine Saline and Alkaline > Saline | place: Antarctica: Organic Lake... | reverse complement strand
CAGGATGAAGGGCGCACCATTGCGGGCCCCCGCCCAGAAGGCAGTTTTGGCTGTGGTGTCAGGCATGTGGTTGACCTAGTCTTACAGGACTTTCACATGACCTTAGACCTGCCCTTTCGGAATGACAACGTGGACCGGCCAACTGACTCATCAGAGTTCTTGATCACTGCAATCATCCGGCGGCTTCTGAGCGCGTGGACAATCGGGCGCAAGCGTTTCCCTTGGGCTTGTTCCGCATGAAAGCACCGATCGGGATCATCCTTGCCGGTGGCGAAGCCACCCGCATGGGCGGCGGTGACAAGGGGCTTCTGCCGCTGGGTGACAGCCGGATCATCGACCATGTGATCGCCCGTTTCGAACCCCAGTGCGACAGCCTTGCACTGAATGCAAACGGCGACCCCGCCCGCTTTGCCGATCTGGCTCTGCCGATCATCGCGGACAGCCTGACGGACTCCGGACCGCTTGCGGGCGTTCTGGCCGGTCTGGATCATGCAGCGGATCGGGGCGCCACGCATATCGTGACCGTCGCCGCCGATACGCCCTTTCTGCCCTGCGATCTGGTGCCGCAGCTATTGTTCGCGGCAGAGACATCGGGCGTCGCGCTTGCCGCGTCGCCCTCGGGCCGCCATCCGACCTTTGGTCTTTGGCCCGTGTCGCTGGCAGATGACCTGCGCTGGGCGCTGGGCGACGGGATGCGCAAGGTCGCCGCATGGGCCGATCTGCATGATGCAGGCACAGCCACCTTTCCCGACGACACCGCCTTTTTCAATGTGAACACGCCTGACGATCTGGTCAGGGCGGGAAGGCTGCTGTGACCTTCGATACGGTCATGATGGTCGACTGGTCAGGCGGGAATGATCGTGGCCTGCGCCCGAAAAGGGACGCAATCTGGACCTGCCTTGCCGGTGACGCCCCCCGCTACCACCGCAACCGGCAAGTGGCTGAACGCTACCTGACGCACACTCTGCGGGATCATGCCACGCAAGGCATGCGGACACTGGTCGGTTTCGACATCTGTTTCGGCTATCCTCTGGGCTTCGCCAAGGCGCTTACCGGCTCCTGTGACACGCTGGCCCTGTGGGACTGGTTCGAAGCGCAGGTGCAGGATGCGCCCGAAGTCAACAACCGCTTCGATCTGGCCGGAGAGATCAACGCCCGTTTGCCGGGTGTCGGGCCGTTCTGGGGCAACGGGTTGAAGCGCGACATCACCGACCTTCCCCGCAAGGGCCGCGCGCGCAACGGTCATGGCCTGCCCGAACACCGCGCAGCGGATGCGGCGATGAAGGGCGCCTTTTCGCCCTGGCAACTGGCGGGGGCCGGAGCGGTCGGATCGCAGGTCATCATGGGGTTGCCCTTGCTGTCCCGCCTGCGCCGCGACCTTGGCCCAAGCGTCAGCGTCTGGCCGTTCCAGCCGGTCGATACACCCATCGTTCTGGCCGAAGTGTTCCTTTCGCTTCTGGGCAGCCTGCCGACGCAGGGCGAGGACATCCGCGATGCGTCACAGGTCCGGACCTATGCGAATCTCTTCGCGCAAGCCCCGACAGAGCTGATGGACCGGATGCTGGACGTCCGCCCGAATGAGGAGGCGTGGACCCTCGGCATCGGGTTCGAAGGCGAGTTGCGCGGGTTCATGCCCAGAGTTTCCCTGGCCCCATGATTGTCTCGCCCGGATTTTCGGATGCCGAACGCGGGCAGATCGCGGCGCTCTATTGGCAGGTCTTCGGGCAAAAGTTGGGGCGTATCATGCACCCCGAGCCCAAAGCGTTGCGCTTTATCGAAACCGTCCTGCGGCCGGACCATGCGCTGACCGCCCGGACCGAAGGGGGTGCGCTGCTTGGCGTGGCGGGATTCAAGACCACGAATGGCGCGCTGGTCGGCGGCACGGCTGGCGACCTGCGGCGCATCTACGGGCCTTGGGGCGGAGCGTGGCGTGGCACCCTGCTGCAATTGTTGGAGCGTGACACCGAGAACCGGCGGTTCCTGATGGACGGTCTTTTCGTGGACCCGGCCACACGCGGGCAGGGCGTGGGCACCGCCCTGCTGGCCGCGCTTTATGAAGAGGGCCGGTCGCGTGGGTATCGCGAAATCAGGCTCGACGTTATCGACACCAACCCGCGCGCGCGACTGCTTTACGAACGTGAAGGGTTTCACGCGATCAAGACAGACAACATCGGTCTTTTGCGCCATCTGTTCAGCTTCGAGGCTTCGACGACGATGGTCCGCCCCCTTTGACGCAAGGCGGCTTCCATGGTCAGCCCATGCCGATCAGGGCCCCAGCCGCGAAAACAAGCGCGCCACCGACAACGACCTGAAACACCGCCTTGAGAAAGGGCGTCTCCATAAAGCGGTTCTGTATCCACGCGATGGCCCAAAGCTCGACGAAGACGACGATCAGGGCGATGACCGTGGCTGTCCAGAAATCGGTGATCAGGTAGGGCAAGGCATGCCCCAATCCGCCCACTGTCGTCATGATGCCCGATGCGAACCCGCGCTTGATCGGCGATCCGCGCCCAGAAAGCTGTCCGTCATCCGAAGCGGCTTCTGTAAAGCCCATGGAAATGCCCGCACCGACACTGGCTGCGAGACCGACAAGGAAAGTCGTCCAGGTATCCTGCGTGGCAAAGGCGGTGGCGAAGATCGGCGCAAGGGTCGAGACCGACCCATCCATCAATCCCGCAAGGCCCGGTTGCACCCATGTCAGGATGAACCGGCGATGCGCCGCTGCATCCTCGGTCGACCGGGTGTCATCGTCCAGATGCCGCGACTCAAGCTCGTCGGCCGCGCTGACATGACCTGCCTCTGCGGCGGCCAGATCGCCCAACAACTCACGGGTCGCTGCGTCAGCCGTGCGGCCCAAGGCAGAGCGGTAGAACCGTTCGGCATCGGATTCCATTTTCGCGGCTTCTGCGCGGATCGTCTCGAGGCTCAGGTTCTCGGTCAGCCAGACCGGACGGCGCGCATAATAGTCGCTGACGTGTTCACGGCGGATCAGGGGAATGTCGTCCCCAAACCGCTTCTGGTGCAGGTCGATCAACCGCTTGCGATGGATATCCTCTTCCATCGCCATGCCGTCGAAAACTTTGGCCGAAGCCGGATATTCGGCGGCGAGAGTACGTGAGAAACTGCGGTAGATGCGGGCGTCGTCTTCCTCGGACGAGATCGCGAGCGCCAGTATCTCCTGCTCGGAAAGGTCCTTGAAAGATCGCCGGGGGGTGAGACGTGAAAACATGACACTATCCAGTTTAGAACGATTCCAATTTAGTGGATTTATGATGCAGCGCAAGGGGCAAGGCTTGCCAGAACTGAACCGAGCGGTTTAGGTTCAGGGGCGTTTTAGGGGAGAGCGGCATGCCTGACGGGGCCACAGACATCAAAAAAGGTCGGAAATTCAATCAGGTCCTCGCGGGTGCGCGCACGGTCTTCCTGTCCGCCGGATACGAGGGCGCGTCGGTCGATGAAATCGCGCGTGAAGCCGGCGTATCCAAGGCCACTCTTTACAGCTACTTTCCCGACAAACGCGAACTTTTCAATCAGGTCGCACGGATCGAATGTAACCTGCAGGCCGAAACAGTGATGTCCGAACTGAACCTCGACGTTCCATTCTCTGATGTCCTGCACCAGATCACAGCAGAAATGGTGTCTTTCATCACGTCGGCCTTTGCCCAGCGCATCTTCCGCATTTGCGTCGCAGAAGGGGAACGCTTTCCCGAGATTGGGCAACAGTTCTACGAAAGTGGCCCCGCCATGGCGCGCGAGCACCTGAAAGAGTTGTTCAAACTGGGGGTCGCCAAGGGTGATCTGGATATCGACGACTTTGATCTGGCCGCCGACCAGTTGGCCGAGCTGTGCAAGGCCGACCTCTTTCCGCGAATGGTCTTTTCGCATTCAACGGATTTCACCGATGCTGAAAAAGCAAGGGTGTCGAAGGGGGCGGCAAGCATGTTTCTGGCCCGCTACGGAACAGGGACCTAGTCGCGCCGACGCACGTCCAGATGATTGCCCTGTCCCTTTTTGACCTCAAACGCACCCGATTCAGCCAAAAGGTCGCTTAACTTAGCGGACCCATAGGTGCGCGAGTCAAAGTCAGGATTGGCGCGGGTCAGATACTGGCCAAGCTGCCCCAGCGAATACCATTCGCCGTCAGGGTCGATCGCCGTCATCGCCTTGCGCACAAGCGGCACGACCTGCGCGGGCGGCTGCTTGCCGCCTGTTTCGGACTTGGTCTTGGGCGACGTCGTCGTCTTTTCGGCCATCGCGTCGATGATGTTTTCCAGCAGGATGAACCGGTTGCAGACGTTTCGCAGACTGACGGGGGCCTTGCTTTCGCCGATCCCGATCACCTCGACACCTTGCTCGCGCAGGCGGTTGCCCAGCGCGGTAAAATCGCTGTCGGACGACACCAGCACGAAGCCGTCGAAACGCCCGGTGTGCAGGATATCCATCGCGTCGATCACCAATCCGATGTCGCTGGCGTTCTTGCCCACGGTGTTGGCGGTCTCCTGATTGGCGACGAGCCCCAGCGACATGACTTCCTTGCGCCACCCGTTCAAGCGGTCGCTGGACCAGTCACCATAGACACGGCGCAGGGCCGGTTCGCCCAGTCCTGTAATTTCCTTGAGGATCGCGCTTGCGTATTTCGCGGGGATATTGTCCGCGTCGATCAAGACGGCAAGCAGCTTGCGGTCGCGGGCCATGATGCCTCCGGTTGCTTTGGTGCGGCCTACATCTAGGATCGCCGTTTTTTATGCAAGGCCTGCGATTAACGCGCAGCCTTAAGGCAAAAAGCCCCGCCGATGGCGGGGCTTTCCGGTCATTTCGAACCGATCAGTAAACGACGACCGAGCGGATGCTTTCACCGGCATGCATCAGGTCGAAACCCTTGTTGATGTCCTCAAGGCTTAGCGTGTGAGTGATCATCGGGTCGATCTCGATCTTGCCGTCCATGTACCAGTCGACGATCTTCGGCACATCCGTCCGCCCGCGCGCACCGCCAAAGGCCGTGCCACGCCAGCTGCGCCCTGTGACCAGCTGGAACGGCCGGGTCGAAATCTCGGCCCCCGCAGGTGCAACGCCGATGACGATGCTTTCGCCCCATCCCTTGTGCGCGGATTCCAATGCCTGACGCATGACGGTCACGTTGCCTGTCGCATCAAAGGTGTAATCTCCGCCACCACCGGTCAGCTCTACCAGGTGCGCGACGATATCCCCGTCGATCTCCTTGGGGTTCACAAAATCGGTCATGCCGAAACGGGTCGCCATCTCCTTTTTGTCATTGTTCAGGTCGACGCCGACGATCTGGTCCGCCCCGGCAAGGCGCAGGCCCTGAATGACGTTCAGGCCGATGCCACCCAGACCGAAAACGATCGCCTTGCTGCCGATCTCGACCTTGGCTGTGTTGATGACCGCACCGATGCCCGTCGTGACACCGCAGCCGATGTAGCAGATCTTGTCGAAGGGAGCGTCCTTGCGGACCTTGGCCAGCGCGATCTCGGGCACGACCGAATGGTTCGCGAAAGTCGAGCAACCCATGTAATGCAGGATCGGCGTGCCATCCATCATGGAAAAACGCGAAGTGCCGTCGGGCATCAGGCCCTGCCCCTGCGTGCCCCGGACTTTCTGACAAAGGTTCGTCTTGGGATTCAGGCAGTATTCGCATTCGCGACATTCGGGCGTGTAAAGCGGGATGACATGATCACCCACCTCAAGCGTGGTCACGCCGGGGCCGACCTCCACGACGACGCCAGCGCCCTCGTGCCCAAGGATGGCGGGAAACAGGCCTTCGGGGTCCGCACCCGACAGGGTGAATTCATCCGTGTGGCAGATGCCGGTCGCCTTGATTTCAACCAGAACCTCGCCCTCTCGCGGGCCGTCAAGGTTCACGTCCATGATTTCGAGTGGTTTGCCAGCCTCGACAGCCACTGCGGCGCGGGTTTTCATAGCGGGTCCTCCAAATGATTTGCGCCAAACGTCCGGTATACGCCCGATGATTGCAAGGGGCTGAAAACCGGTGCAAGGTCTGGCCATGAGACATATATTTATCCTGCCCTTCATCGCTTTGGCCGCCTGCCAGCCAGTTCCGGAAGACGTCGCACAAGGCACTTGCCCCGCCGACGGCTACGCCACCCTTGTCGGCCAGCCGCTGGCCGCCGTGACGCTTCCTGCCGATCTCGACGCCCGCATCATTGGGCCGGATACGGTGGTGACGATGGACTTCGATCCGACGCGGATGAACATTTACGTCGACGAAGACGGCGTCATTCAGAGGGTCGCATGCGGTTAGCCTGCGTCCCGCCACTGCTCTTGACCGCTTGTGTCAGCATGGAACCCAACGGCGGTGAAAGTGATGGTGGGACGACCCTTCCGCAACGCGGAAGCTACCCCACGGGCATCGAAAACTCTTGCGATGGCGAACGGTTCGGCCCGCTTGTCGGTCAGGACGGGACGGCGCTGGAGCGTGTGCTGATCCTTGGACAGGTGCGGATCATCCGGCCCGGCACAGTTGCCGCCCAAGACTTCCGCCCCGAACGCATCAACTTCGAGATCGGCACCGACGGGCGTATCGCCCGCATCACCTGCGGTTGAGGAACGGGTCAGGAGAGGTCCCGATGCAGCTAACTGGGTGGGGGCTGTTAATTGCCACACCAGGACACTCTCACTGACCCTTTGATGACGTCCATCCGTGGCGATTCGAAGATGCAGGCAGGGCAAAGTGCCGGTCATTTCATGACAGAACTGTGTCACAGCTTGATTTCAGTGCCATTTGCACCGACCTTGAAGGCATGACCGTTCAGCCCCCAATTCCGTTTCCATCGATGCCTGACGCGCAAGTCGCGTTTCACCGCACCGAACTTTCCGTCATCCTGACACTCTACGGGCGCATGGTCGCAGCCGGTGAATGGCGGGACTACGGGATCAGCCATCTCAAGGACATGGCGGTGTTTTCGGTGTTTCGCCGAACGGCGGAAAACCCCCTCTACCGGATCGAAAAACGCCCCAAGCTGCGAATGAAGCAGGGGCAGTATTCAGTCGTCGGTATGGACGGGCAAATTCTCAAGCGGGGGAACGACCTGCGCACGGTGCTGCGCGTCCTGGACAAGAAGCTGATCCGCTCCGTCGAATGACCGGCATCAACCAAGCCGCTTGATCGCCAGAATGTCACCGAACTCCTTGGCAGCGATGCGCAGCTTTGCATTCGCAAAAGGCTCATAGGCGACCGCCATGTGATGGCCGTTGGCATGAATTAGTGTTTCGGCATCCACCATGAATCCCACGTGCCCCTTCCAGAATATCAGATCACCACGTTGCAGCGGTGCATCCGGGAAAACCTCCTGCCCCAGCTCTGCCATCTGAAGGTCGGCATCACCGGGACAGGCCAGATCGCAAGCCTCCAACGCCGCCGACACCAGCCCCGAACAATCAAGCCCCCGCGTAGAGTTGCCCCCCCAGAGATAGGGCACGCCAAAGTGTAGCTGGGCTATCGTCGCGGGGTCCGCGAAGGGCCGGTCCAATGCTCGCAAGTGGCGTTTTGGCACGAAGCCCAGCGTCGTCTCGTAAAAATGCCTCCGCTCGTCGACCACCTGCATCCGCGCATCAAAGGGAAGCGAGGCGACATCCGGGGATTTCATGTCTTCCTCATCATATGCGTGGGTGGCGACGGTGCCGACCCTGTGGGTCACCGCGACGGGCGGACCAAGTGCTGCACTGTCCAGATAACCCACGTAGCCGTTCGCGGCCCGCACGAAAGATTGCCCGTTCCGGTCCTCGAACCGCGTCACTTCCGCACCCAGCAGCAGTTGCCGCTGGCGTCGCCCGCTGGCGTCACGCAGATCGGCGACTTCGACAGACACGGACCGCGCCTCACCCACAACAAAGTGCGCAGCCTCGACCAGCCCGCGCAGGGCTTCGTCCGCAACCCGCCCGTTCGCGGCCAGAAGCCTGTCGTCGGTCATGGTTCAAGCATGTCCGGCAGGGCGTCGAACAGGGCCCGCGCGCCCATGCAGGCCCCGCCCTTGGACCGCGCGGGCGCTGCACTGTCATTCCAGCCGTAAACGTCGAAATGCATGTAGGGGGCTTTGTCAACGAAACGGCGCAGGAACAGGGCGGCCGTGATCGCTCCGGCCTTTCCCCCCGCAGGCGCATTGTCAAGATCCGCGATTCCCGGTTCGATCATCGCCTCGTAGGGGGCGTGGAACGGCAGGCGCCAGACCGGATCTGCCACGCGAACCGCTGCCGCGCTCAGGGCACTCGCATGGTCATCGTGGTCAGTGAAGAACGGCGACACGTCGCCACCCACAGCCACCCGCGCAGCACCGGTCAGCGTCGCCATCGACACGATCAGGTCCGGCGTTTCCTCGTCGGCCAGGGTCAACGCATCGGCCAGAACCAGCCTGCCCTCGGCGTCGGTGTTGTTGATCTCGACCGTCAGCCCCTTGCGGCTGGTCAGGATATCCTGCGGTCGAAAGGCATTGCCGTCGATACTGTTCTCGACCGCCGGGACAAGGACCCGCAACCGCACCTTGGTCCCTGTGGCCATGATCATATGGGCCAGACCCAGAACGGTCGCGGCACCGCCCATGTCTTTTTTCATCAGCCCCATCGACGACCCGGGCTTGATATTCAGCCCGCCGGTGTCGAAACAGACGCCCTTGCCCACCAGCGTCACTGTCGGACCCTCGTCGCCCCAGCGGATGTCGATCAGGCGCGGCTGCCGGATCGAGGCCCGACCGACCGTGTGGATCATCGGGAAATTCGCCGTCAAAAGGTCGTCACCGGTCACCACGGACATTCTGGCGCCATGGCGATCAGCAAGGTCCCGCGCGGCGTCTTCCAGTTCCGCAGGTCCCATATCCGAAGCCGGCGTGTTGATCAGATCGCGGGTCAGCGCCTCGCCGGCGGCAAGGGCTTCGATCCGGGTCGCGTCAATGCCCTCGGGGGCGACAAGCCCGCGAGTCTTGGGCAATGATCCCGCGTATCGCGTGTAGTGATAGCCGCTCAGCAACCAGCCCAGCGCGATTTCCTCCAGCGTTTGCGGATCGTGATCGCCGACCAGACGGTAGGTGCCTTGGGGCAGTGATGCCGCCGCGCCACCGACGATGAACCGTTTGCGCGCCCGTGCCTTGGCATCTCCCGCGCCGATCAGAACGGCGTCAGTGGTGCCATCCGCAGTCGGCAGACACAGCACCGCACCAGCCGCTCCGGAAAATCCCTGCGCCTTGGCCCAGTTCTGTTGGGTTTTTGTCAGGGTGGACAGTATGATATCCGGGGCATCCGCGTCCACGACATGAACTGGAATCGCATCGTCGGTCGGTGCGGCAAAGGTAAGGGACATGGGGCATTCCGCTGTTGGGTCGGTCTTCCGTCACCCTAGCCCTGCGCCCACTGGCAGCAACCCTAGAATACCCAAACCTCGGACCAGATCTGCGTGACCGCAAGGTCAAACGCACGTTCAAGCCGGTGTAGCGTCGCCTCGACCGCGACACCATCCGCCTGCGTTGCAGACGTCGCCACGTGACGGGCGGCACAGGCAAGCTCGCTTAACCCGATCTGACCGGCGACGGCGGCGATCCGCAGCGCCTGTTTCGGCAGTTGGGCAAAGTCGGCGTTCTGCCGCGCGTCCTGCAAGCCGCCCAGCCGCAGCGCAAGGTCTTCAAGCACCCGGCTGGCGATTTGTTCCGCCGCGAGTCGCCCGGACCGCGCGGCAAGATCGGTCAACGGACCGGCGTCGAAATCAAACTGACCACGGCAGTCAAGAAGCGTCACAGACTGGTGTGAAAGGTCGATGGAAGGGGTGGAAAGGTGTGAATTGCTCATGCTTGGGAGATATCCGTGCAAGATCACCGAAGTCTTGATCCAAAGACCGAAAATCTCTCGAAATTCTTCTAAATCCCACGTATGCCAAGCAAGCTGCCGCACAACAGGAGACTGTGCCTTGAAACACGCCCGCCCCCTGCCCGACTATCTGGCCAAACGCTTTCACGGCTGGAAAGCCACGACCTATGCCGAGAACCAAAGCTGGTATCGCAGGCTGGCCGAGGACGGGCAGCATCCACGCGCGATGGTGGTGTCGTGCTGCGACAGCCGCGTTCACGTCACGTCGATCTTCGGTGCGGACCAGGGCGAATTCTTTATTCACCGCAACATCGCCAACCTGGTGCCGCCCTACAATCCCGACGGCGAATACCATGGCACGTCGGCAGCCGTGGAATTTGCAGTCAATTCACTGAAAGTCGCGCATGTGATCGTGATGGGTCACTCCAGCTGCGGCGGTGTCGCGGGGTGCTATGCCATGTGTTCCGGCAAGGCCCCCGAAATGGAAGAGAGGTCCAGCTTTGTCGGTCGCTGGATGGATATCCTGCGACCCGGCTTCGAACGCCTGCCAGAGGGTGACGACACGACACGCATCGCCGCCCTCGAAAAAGAGTCGGTTCTCGTCAGCCTTGAAAACCTGATGACCTTCCCGTTCGTGGCTGAAGCGGTCAAAGATGGAAAGCTGTCGTTGCACGGCCTTTGGAACCATATCGGTGACGGCGGGCTCGAGGCCTACAATCCAGAGAAAAATAGCTTCCTGCCCGTCTAGGGCCTACCGGAGACGTCCCGTGACGGCGATATTCGATCTGGCCATCGGCAATCTTCTCTCACCCATTATCCTGTCTTTTGCCCTCGGCCTTTTCGCGGCGATGGCGCGATCCGACCTGTCCATCCCCGAGGCTGTGGCCAAGGGTATGTCGATCTACCTTTTGTTCGCCATCGGCTTCAAGGGCGGCTCCGGAGTTGCGGCTTATGGCGTGGACGCCACCTTGCTGCTGGCGATCGGTGCAGGCGTCATCCTGTCCTTTGGCCTGCCGTTCATCGCCTTTGCCCTGTTGACCACTATGACCCCTCTGGACCGCACGAATCGCGCCGCTGTGGCGGCCCACTACGGGTCCATCTCGATCGTGACCTTCGTTGCCGCGACCTCTGTGCTGGAAAGCCGTGGGCTACCCGGCGAAGGTTTCATGGTCGCCGTTGCCGCTGCGATGGAAGCCCCCGCCATCCTGTCCGCGCTCTGGCTTGTCGCCCGCGGGAACGGCAGCGGAGGCAAGGGGATGGAACCCGGCCTGTTGCGCGAAATCATGTTGAACGGGTCCATCGTCCTGTTGGTCGGTGCGTTTCTGATCGGCCTGATCACGGGCGAACAGGGGTTGGCTGAAATCGCACCGTTCATTGTCACCCCTTTCAAGGGGGTATTGTGCCTGTTTCTGCTGGATATGGGCCTGATCGCCGGACGTGGCCTGCGGCGGGCAAGGGGCGTTCTGACCACGGGCGCGGTCGCTTTTGCGATCGTGATGCCGCTGGTCGGCGCAGCTGCGGCACTTCTCATGGGCCTCTTGATCGGCCTCAGTCCGGGCGGCGTCGTCCTGCTTATGACGCTTGGGGCTTCGGCAAGCTATATCGCCGTGCCAGCAGCCATGCGCGTCGCGCTGCCAAAGGCGGACCCTTCCGTCTATCTGACGCTTTCGCTTGGCGTGACCTTTCCGTTCAATCTGACGCTGGGCATCCCGCTTTATCTGGCGACCGTACAATTCCTAACCGGAGGCTAAAATGCAGATTCACCCGGCAAAGCGCGTCGAGATCGTGATCGAAGCCCCCTTGGAGCGCCGACTGACGCAGGCGCTGACAGAGGCGGATGTGACGGGTTTCACGATCCTGCCGGTCTTGGGCGGGTCCGGCAGATCGGGCCGTTGGAGCCGGGAGGGGCAGATCGGTCAATCCGGCATGGTTGCCGTGATCTGCCTGATCCGCCCCGACCGTCTGGACACGTTGCTGAAAGCAGCCTTCGCTGTCGTGGATGATCACATCGGCGTCGTCAGCGTCACCGACGCAGGTGTCCTGCGAGCCGAAAGATTCTGAGGGCGCCCGCAGCTACCGATATCCCAACTCGCGCGAAAAAAGTTCTGCCAATTCTTCACGGGTGACGCGCGATGATGCCTCTGCCGACGTTCCGGTGGGCTTTTGAAAAAGCTGGCGAAGCAGATCTGACATAGGTCCAATCCTATTTGGTTCCGCCCACACCCAAGCGAAGCCGAGCTATGGCGGATTTTGGGTGACGCGGCCTGATCAAGCGGCGCGGTTTGCGGTGTCTTTCTCGGCGACACCGTCGGTGAATGTGACGCCTTCGATGACCAAAGGCAACTGATTGGCC
>Ga0307943_1001536_pt1 | contig 12212 bp, 18 predicted proteins | sample OrgLakmetagen177_FD_203149 | JGI IMG/M metagenome (GOLD analysis project Ga0307943, IMG submission 203149) | Saline water microbial communities from Organic Lake, Antarctica - #177 | ecosystem: Environmental > Aquatic > Non-marine Saline and Alkaline > Saline | place: Antarctica: Organic Lake... | reverse complement strand
TCACGCTATCTGTCATGCGCGTTGCCTTCGATAGCCTGACGGCGATCGTCTGTGGAAACCATACTTAAAACATAACAACGGCTTCGGGATTGCGCAAACCGTTATCAGAATCAGGTAGTCGCCCACACTGAGCTGCGGCAAACTCGTTATTACAATACCAGGGGCAACTGCGGAGAATTAAGTAACGCCTGTTAGTGAACTGTTTTTACACGGGAAACCGTATATGAAAGCGTGTGGGTAAAGCGATAAATGGAGCGGGTGAAGGGAATAGACGTTATCTTTTAATTCATACGGTTAGGGAGTTTCTGAATATCCAGATGCAGCCAGCGGGCAAGCCGGGAGTGCGGGCGTCTGCCGAGATACAACGGCAAAATGCTCATGACCACCAGAATGACGGCAGCGGCCACGACCGTCAGCATCGGATTGAGTTCAAAATTGTGGCCCAGTCCGGCAAACACGAAGGTCATGGGCAGCATGCCGAGAGTGGTCGCGAGCGCATAACGCCAGAGCGAGATCGCAGTGACACCGGCTGCATAACTGATCAGGGCAAACGAAAACAGCGGAATCAAGCGGGTCAACATCACCGCAACGAACAGAAAGCGCTGGGAACCCCGGGCTGAGAACACCGGGTTATCGCCCAGTTTGCGTCGAACCGCCTCACGCCCGAGGATCCGCGCCAGGTAAAAAGCAATGATGGCTCCGGCGAGTGCGCCCGTCACCGCAATTGCGGTGCCGGTGAACATACCGTAAACGAGCCCTGCAGCCGCACTGATTGGCAGAGTGGGAATTGGCCCGACTACCACCGCGAGGATCATCATCAGCATTAGCAGCAGTGGTCCAAGCATGCCTTGTTGGCTCAGCCATTCAGACAGTGCTGCAGGTGCCAGACTCGCCGGCATACCCAGTTGACGAAGCACCAGCCAAATCACCGCCATCAAGAGCGCGACGATGACTAACACGGATACTCGGAAAACCCATTTTGATCGTTTCATCCGGGTATTTTACCCGTCTCGGAGAAGGCGGGAAGACGCGGCGGAAAATTGCGGACCGCGCGGGACCTGCCACGTGGCCTGCCCGGTCATTACTGGCTCTTGCTCCAGGCAAATTTCTTGAACGGCTCATCCACCGGCGTTTCGGCGATATGGTTGATGTAGTTACTCATTACCTTCTGGGACAGCACCATAATGACTTCCAGCACCTGGCGGTTTTTATAACCGGCCTTGAAGAACGCTTCCAGATCATCCTGATTAACATTGCCCCGTTTGTTCATAACGGCCAGCGTGAAGGTGCGCAATGCTTCCAGTTTGTCGCTGGGCAGCGGCGTTTCATCACGCAAGGCGTCGATAATGTCATCAGACACCTTCATCATTTTGGCAATGCCGGTATGCGCGGGCACGCAGTAATGGCAGGCATTCTCGACGTTGATGGTTTGCCAGACCACGGTTTTCTCGTCGTTGTCGAAGCTGCTGTCCAGAACCAACTGGTGCAGTGTCTGATACGCCTCAAGCACCTGAGGAGATTCCGCCATTACCCCATGAAGCCCCGGGATCATACCCGTGTTCTTCTGCGAGTTTTCCAGCAAAGGCTTGGACTCTTCCGGTGCACTGTCTATATCGTGCTTTTTGAAATCTGTCATATTTATCTCCAAATTACTGAGCGATCGTTCAAGAACCCATTCACCGTATCTGTTGTTGATCGATCATTCAATATATCATTCATTCCGATAAACGTCTTTTAATGACATGTGCAGCACCGCATAAGTTTTTCGCCCAGACTGCACAGCCACATCGAGAAATTCAACACCATGGCAAGAATCGCACGCTACGACAGACAATCCGCACTCGATAAAGCCGTCGTTCTATTCTGGCAGAAGGGCTACCACAACGCCTCTATCAAACAGATCGAGCACGCGCTCGATATGCGCCCGGGGAGCATATATGCGGCGTTTGGCAGCAAAGACGGTCTGTTTCTCGAGGCGCTGGCCTGCTATGCCAAGGAGTCCGGCGACCATCTTTCCAGCCACCTGGCAAAATACCCCTCCATCATTGAGGGCTTGCAGGACTATCTGAGAGACATTGCACGGGCCTGTAATCCGGATGGCCCGGCGCCTTCGCGCGCTTGCATGGTGATAAAGACTCTTCTGGAAACAAGCAACACCCATCTGTCGATCAACCAGGAAGTTAATCGGGTACTTGATGCCATCGAGCTCCGCCTCGCAGAGGTGCTGGAGCAGGCCAAAAGCAATCGCGAACTAAAACCCGACGTGGACTGCAAACGTCTTGCCCGCCTCCTCCAGGCGCAGATCATTGGTTTACGCTCCTTCGCACAGAGAGATGCCTGCGTTCCCAACGTGGTCGAGCTGGGCGAGGATATGGCAGGAATTCTGGACCATTACCGGCTTTAGCCTCACTTTCTCAGCCCTTCGATTTGTCAGAACTGAATAACTCCTTTGACGCGAAAGGAGCGCAGCCGCCGCGAATCCGATGATTATTGATCAGGCAATACCGGCTCCGGTTTCAGAAACGGTGCCGGATCAACCGGGCCGCCTGAGTAAATCCCGAAGTGGAGATGGGGTGGCGTGGTTCTGGCGTTACCGGTGTTGCCTACGTATCCGAGTAGCTCGCCTTTTTTAACCGTGTCGCCGGATTCAATCGCGAATGAATCCAGATGGGCGTAGTAGTAGCGGGCACCGCCGAGCCCCAGCATGCCGCCCGATAGCCACACGTGGTTGCCGCCAATACCACCTGTGCCGGTTCGGACATGGCCATCAATGACCGCTCTGACCGGTGTTCCCCTTTTAGCAAAGATATCCACGCCATGATGCTCTCGGGCGCCGCCATCGCGAGGTGCGCCAAAGCCGCTGCCTATATCGCGTTGCGATGCGGCTTCTACAGGAAACAGCAATGAGCCGCCATAAGCGATGGCCAGCGAATACTCCACCCGGGCGAACAACTCCGGCTGCAGGACGATACGGTAGTCACCAGAATGAGACACAACCCGGCTCTTGGTTGCGCCATCTGCGTCCAGCTCCGCGACCGTTGACCAGCCTTGGCCATCGCTCTCGTGCCGCTCAAGACTGGCGTATAGCCGACTGTCGGAGGTATCCAAACGAGAGAATTGCCACATCAGCTGTTCTCCCCGCTCAAGCGCCACCTGATAGACATGCGCCTCAATCTGATCATCTGCAAAGGCTTCAGTGATGCGGTACTGATCGTTAACTCGCAAAGGCTGCTCACTCGCTCGCTCAACGGCCCCGGTCCATTGCTGCCCCAACGGGCTGTCCATCAGCCCTGCCAAGCGCAAACGCCAGACAAAGACATCCCTCGGTGACCAGCCCATCATATCGAAGGCGAGGTAACGGACTGCGTTTTCGCTGCTTTCAGCCGCGTTTTGTCGCAGGTCGTCACGAACAGTAAGAAGAACGACCAGCAGAACTAACAGGCTAAAGAGTAGCCAGGGCCGCATGACTCGCTTCCCCGGCTTCATTGGAGGCCGACCAGCGCTATCAATATCTGTGTGAGCAATGCCAGACACCTCCTTTTGCTGGTTATCGGATGCTTTGAACGGGTCGCTCATGCCAACACTCACCGCATTGTCGTCGTGGGAGGTTAGTCACCACGAAGTCTACAATGGAATAGACGTGCTGGAGCAGTATGGTGAGCAGGTTATTGCTCGTACAGGTCCAGCGGCAAAACCTCGCTATTTTCCATAAAGATTTTGCTGCCCATATCTTGTATGTTAAGCCATGATTCCATTTCAATCCGGCCTATAATTGGAAGTAAGGGCTCGCACGCTAAGGAGATGTTATGAAATTCTGGCTAATCAACACATTCATGGTTTTGTCGCTCATTGTCAGCCCGCAGTTGCTGGCCCAGGAAGACCCGATGAGAGTGGGCATGTCCGGGCAATATTTCCCGTTCACCTTCGTGGAACAGGACGAACTTAAAGGCTTTGACGTAGACGTCATGACCGCCCTGGGCAAGGAGATGGGGCGCGAGATCACCTTCCAGACGGCTAATTTCTCGGGCCTGTTTGGCATGCTGGAGTCCGGGCGCATTGATACCGTTGCCAATCAGATCACCATTACGGAGGATCGCAAGAAGGCGTATATATTCAGCGAACCGTACGTTTATGATGGCGCCCAGGTGGTAGTCAAACAAGGTAACACCGAGATTCAGAATGTCGAGGACCTCAAAGGCAAAACGGTAGCGGTGAACCTCGGCTCCAATTTCGAGGCACTGCTGCGCGAACTGCCCTATTCCGACCAGATCAACATCAAGACCTACGAGAGCAATATTGAGCGCGACACCGCTCTTGGCCGCGTGGATGCCTTCGTGATGGATCGGGTCAGCGCCAGCCAGATCATCAAGGACAAACCGCTACCGCTGGCACTGGCCGGCCAGACTTTCTCCCAGATCACCAACGCGTATCCGTTTCAGGACACGGAAGCAGGGCAGGCCCTGCGAGACGAGGTAAATCAGGCCCTGAAAACTCTGCGGGAAAACGGCACCCTGACGTCGATTTCCGAAAAATGGTTCGGTACCGACATCACCCAGCCCTGAGGGGCGCCACAAGGCCTGACACCCTATGGACGTTCTGAACGTCGAGTACATGCTCGGACTGGTGCCCGTTCTGCTTGGCTATCTGCCCCTTACCCTGCAACTTGCGGGCACCGGCATGGTTATGGCATTGATTCTTGCCTGCCTGTTTGCAGTGGTGCGGGTGCTGGGCACTCCGATACTGAATCAACTGACCATCGTGTTTATCTCGTTTTTCCGGGGCACGCCGCTGCTGGTCCAGCTATTCCTGTTCTATTACGGGCTGCCACAACTGTTCAGCGCGTTAACGGTGATAGACGGCGTCACCGCTACCATCATGGGCCTGACTCTGCATTTTTCAGCGTATATGGCGGAATCAATCCGGGCCGCTATCATCGGGGTTGATCGCAGCCAGACCGAGGCCGCGCTCTCGATTGGCATGACCAATATCCAGCTGATGCGCCGCATCGTCCTGCCGCAGGCCACCCGGGTTGCCCTACCCACACTGATGAACTACTTCATCGACATGATCAAGGCCACCTCCCTGGCGTTTACCCTGGGGGTCACGGAACTGATGGGAGCCACCCAGAAAGAAGCATCCGGCAGCTTCTTGTATTTTGAGGCGTTCATCGTCGCCGCCGTGATGTACTGGATCGTGGTCGAGCTGCTTTCACAATTGCAGAAGTATCTGGAAACCCGCCTTAACAGGGCTTATAGCCGATGATCGAACTCAAGTCTCTCAGTAAACACTTCGGCAAGAGCGTGGTTCTCGACGGTATTGATCTGACCATCGACAAGGGCGAGATCGTCGGGAACGGGTAAATCCACGCTGCTGCGCTGTCTTAATTTTCTGGAACACCCCACGGCTGGCGAAATCACCATCGGCGACCTTACTGTGGATGTAAACCGGGCAAGTCGGGCGGAGATTCTCTCACTACGCCGGCGAACCGCTTTTGTGTTCCAGAATTACGCCCTGTTTGCCAACAAAACAGCATTGGAAAACATTGCCGAACGGCTGGTGGTGGTGGATCGGTGGCCAAAAGCAAAGGCTTACCAGCGCGCCCGGGAAATTCTTGAGCGCATCGGCCTTGCAGACAAAGCCGATGCCTACCCCGCCTCGATGTCCGGTGGCCAGCAGCAGCGCGTGGGTATCGGCCGCGCCATGGCCACGGGCGCCGACGTCATCCTGTTTGATGAGCCCACCTCATCCCTCGATCCGGAGTGGGTGGAAGAAGTGCTGGGGCTGATGAAACAACTGGCATCAGAACGCCAGACCATGATGGTGGTCACCCACGAAATGTCCTTCGCAAGGGATGTTGCCGACCGGGTGATTTTTATCGATGGCGGCAGGATTGTGGAACAGGGGCCACCCAACGAGATGTTCTCCAACCCGAAGGACCCCCGTACACAGGATTTTCTGAAAAAGATTCTGGCGACCAATCCGGTCTGACGAACACCAACAGATCCTCTCCCGCCTGTATAAAAGTCAGCGAGCACCTCCGGGGAGGCCACCATGCATGAACTCTATGATAAATCTGCCCCTAAAAAAGCAACCAACCTGTCTGTGAACAGCCACCTGCTCGCAAAAACTCGGGCGCTGAATATCAATCTCTCGGCCACGCTTGAGCATGCATTAAGAGAGGAGCTGACAAAACGCAAAGCAGCTCAATGAAGGCGAAACCGCGATGTAGCGGCCTTCGCCGTGGCTGTACTGAATATGCATTGCTAAACCCTCCGGCGATGCCCGATACAAAGCAGCGCAACGGGGTCTGATTCTGAAGACAAACACAGCACCTCTATGGCCCGTATATCATCAAAGCCTGCCACCAAAACACAGCCAAGCTCCAACTCCGTAGCACTAAGATGGACATTCTGGGCTAATGCGCCTGTTTCCATGTAAACATACCGCAGCCCACGCTCACCTTTGATTTGGTGACTCACATGTATTACGACATGGTGGACGAGAGAGCAACGAAAATCTTATCACCAATACTCACGAATGCAGAGCCAGTTCAAGTTTCGTATCAGCGAAGCAGACTAGCGTAATAATGGTCCGGCCAGGCGCCGTTTCTGTGCCCGGACAGCTTCTGTCAGAAAGTCCATCAAGGCATGAATCCTCACTACGCCTCGCAGGTCCGGATGCATAAGAAACCACAAGCCGTATTCCAGCTCGGGGATGGGATCGGTGAGCTGGGTAATGTCCGGATCTCCGTCCGCCAAATAACAGGGCAGTACGGCCAGCCCCATGCCAGATCGAATAGCGCTAAGTATGCTGACCAGGGTATCAACACGGTAGACACAGGATGCCTTCAGCTCGTTATTTTCCATCCACTGATCCAGTGCCGAATCCTTTAGTCGTGGCCCTGCACCAATCCAGGGTTGGCTGACAAGCGTCTCGACGGAAGCCCCCGGTGTCAGGCCGAGACTTCGGTGTCCATAGACGGCCTGGCCAATGGTGGTCAGCGGTCGGCCGATCAGATTTTCAGGGGGGCGGTTGGAGGGGCGAATGGCGACGTCCGCTTCCCTGCGTGTCAGGTTGAACAACTGGTTGGAGATGGCAACATCCAGCACGATGCTCGGATATTTATGCCGGAATTGCGTGAACAGAGGCGCCAGCAATCCCATCAGCAGGGAGTCCGTTGTGGTGGCCCAGATTTCTCCACTGGGCTCCAGGTCGCGACCGGCGACTTTACGTTCGGCGGCCAGGGCGGCCTCATCCATAATCCTGGCCGTGTCGGCGAGTTCTTCCCCTGCAAGAGTAGGCCGGTAACCGGTACGGCTCCTCTCGAAGAGCGTAACGCCCAGACGCTGTTCGATATCACCCAACCGCCGGAAGATAGTGGCGTGACTTACACCCAGGGCGCGTGAGGCGCCAGATAGAGAGCCCGCGTTTACGACCGCAAGGATGATCTCAAAGTCATTCCATGCCAGAAGACTCCGTGTTTTTTGAGTAATGGTAGAGGCCTGTTTGCTTAACTTTCCTGTTCGTTTTTGCAAAGTCTGTACTCATCTTTATGGAATAGTTTGCATTTTAAAACAAGATTAGCATGTACCTGAACCCATGAGAAAACCAATGCTCCCGTTACCAGGAGCGATATTATGGAGATCAGAGGCATGATGATTTCAGAAGAGGTACGGTATTTTCACGATGACGACCCGTTAACTCGCCGGGACGACGGTAAAGTGGAAGAAGGGAGTGGCGGCGACTCGCTTGAGGGAACTATCCCGCTCAGATACCGGGATGGGGTGGGAGGTATTGATCTTGAGCAGGTGAGGCGGGATCAGCTCCAGGCTCGGCGAGAGGTTGTCCGGGCGATAATACGACGTCTGGAAAAGTTCCAGCGTCGGAGCTGGAACGCCGTAGGCGTGAATACGCTCAGTCTGGCAGTTGGTTCGGAAGACGCGGTTAAGCCGAGGTTGTACAGCATTAAACCGAGGATTGTCATATGAATAGTGCGGCAGTCGAAGAGGCGAAAGAAGCGCCAGACACTCAATTAAAAAGAACACCAATACTCATTGCGGTAGCTTTATCCATTATTGCAGCAGGTTCTTACACTACTTTGGCGGGCTTGTTGACCATTACTTTTGTTGAGCAACTTGGATGGTCGTTATCTCTGATTAGTGTCGGTGTATCCATTAATATGGTCCTGTATGGCTTGACGGCTCCGTTTTCAGTTTTTTATATGGAAAAGTACGGTGTTCGGAATGTTTCTGTCGCTGCATTGATGGTTCTAGTTGCAGGCAGTTTTATGTGTCTTATGTCCAATGCCTTGATATTTACCCTCTCTTGGGGGTTTTTGGTTGGTTTAGGCTCTGGTTGTTTGACCATGGCCTATGGCGCATTGGTCGCAAGAACTTGGTTCCCGGATGCTCAAGGTACGGTTGCTGGTATCCTGACAGCTTCGGCGGTGTTCGGGCAGTTTGCCCTTTTGCCTGTATGGGCAGAAGCTATCACCCTTTATGGCTGGCGTGCGCCATTGATCGGGTGTGGGCTATTAGCCTTTGTCGCAATATTAGTGAACTACTGGTTTCTCAGTGCCGAGCGATTGGGTAAACATGAGGACAATTTTTCTAATATTACAAACAGGTCCGTCATAAATGTTTTTTCGACTCTATTTTCAGTTATGGGTCATCGGACATTTTGGATTTTAGTTGCTTTGTTTTTAGTCTGCGGAGCTACCACGAATGGACTGATGTGGAGCCATTTCACTCTAGCGAGCTCCGACGCGGGTATCAGTGCCACTTCCGCTTCAATAGTATTGCTGCTGATCGGGGTTTTCAATGTTTTTGGTACCGTGTTTTCCGGTTGGTTGTGTGACCGGATCAGCCCGCGCTTGATATTGACCTTTGTTTTTATTGCGCGTGCGCTAACTCTACTCTGGCTACCGTTGATATTTTCAAGTGGTTTCGACACGCGTCTGGTAGCCTTTGGAATTATTTTCGGGGTCTTGGATGTCGCTACAGTCCCGCCGGTCATTGCACTTTGTAACCGCGTTTTTGGGCAGGCTGGCCCATCTGTGTTTGGCTGGATAAATGCTTTCCATCAAATAGGAGCCGGGGCCATGGCTTTGGGCGGCGGCTTGATTCGATCAAGTTATGGGACCTACTTTGGAATGTGGGTATTGGCTGGCGTCCTGTGCGTCATTGCGGCTGTTTTAGTTTATGCCAGCCGCTATCAAAGCCAAGACCATCGAGTTGCTACCGGGTCGCAGTAGGAATGCCAATACCGGTGATTTTCAACCCGGCGGTCTTCAGAAGAATGGCCGGATCGTAAGCCAGCAACCCTGTGTCGTCGTTGCGATATTTCGGATGGAATACGGACAGATCCAGCTTGTGTTCAATAAGGTAATGAACAGCGTGCTCGAAGGTGCCAGGCTGGAGCTGTTCTTGGTAGTTGATCACACACCATCGAATCTTGATCGTAGTTGTAGTGCTTGAAACGAGGCATGCCGACGGCTCCTTGTCTGTTTGCTCAATACTACCAAAACCGGCCTGGTTTGGGGTTTTTCTACAGCCTCAACGCTGAGCACAGCGGCGTCCTTGGAGTGGCGCCGAAGGAGCCATGGAAAGGGCGTCCGGCGGCCATCGGCCGCGTACTGCTGCGACTTGTTAAAACCTGCCATCAGGAACCACCGGGTTTGGCCAGCCGCACCGCGACATTGCTGTGTTGCGGTCCAGTTTCGTTATCATGCCGCGAGCCGAAAAGGTTGACCCACTGCCCCTGAACCAGCAGCAATTTCCCGCTGCCAGCTTTGTTCCCAATATTCGTTGTGTAATTGCCTGCATAGTTTAATTGAAATTGGTCGGGCGAGCCTGCGACTGGCTTAAGCGCAAAACCTATGGATAACTCGCTTGAAGAAACAAAGCCTTTCTCCTCGCTCGATACGCTAACCTTTAAAAGACTCGACTCCTTCAAAAAACTTGGCAATAGGTCAGAGGGTACGCTATCGGTTTTGGTGGCCTGACACTCACAATACCGAACCTCCAACACCAACGGTTTACTAGCTGCATCAACCCCGACTAAATGACTTACCTGAGGCGAGAGTTCACGGATAAGCCATCCCTCGCCGCAGCCAATATCAAGGACCGATGCGGGAGAATGACTCAATACGGCCTCGACGATTGCTTTGTCTGTTATCAGTTTGCGACTCTCGATTCGTCCTCCTCGCACCGCTGAGGTCCATTGGGTCGCATTCTTCTCCCATGAGTCGACAATTTTTTCATCACTGTGCGGGTTCATTGAGCAATCCGTTTCACGTAGCTAACGCCTGAGCTCATTTGCCGCTGTGGAGCGCCAGCGGAACAGCATTGAACTGTAGCGCCCAGTTATGTTTCTTCCGATAGAAAAAGCTGAATTTGTTGCAATAATTCTTCCGGCTTTTCTTCGATAACCAAGTGTCCGGCATCGCGTATTGTGTGAAAGATCGAACCCGGTATCATCTCGTGAAGGCGCTCCCCTCTGGCGATGGGAATCCACGTATCCGCTTCGCCCCAGAGAATCAGAACAGGCCGTGCTATGCTTGAGTACTGCTGTTCTACTTCGTCTGTATAGCTTGAATCCGCTTGCGCGATTTGGCGATAAAAGGCCACCTTACTGTCGCCTGTCGCCCACGGCTCAACAGTGGCATCGAGAGCATTGGCATCCAACCTCGTATACGCCGCTGTACCAATATATGCTCGAACGATCGCGTTGTGAATAAAATCCGGGATGCCGGCAAAGGCTGCTTCGTATTCTTTGACATGACGGAAGAAAGGCGAGCCCCACGGGGATACCGCAACTGGATCGATAAGAACTATTTTCTTGAAGTCTCTTCCGTTGATCAGGTAGGTTCTGAGAAGAGTGGCGCCACCAAAATCATGGCCAACAACCGCGGGGCATTCGAGCTCCCAATGCGTCAAGAGCTCATCGAGAACTTTATTCTGCACCCCAAGGGAGACGTCACCTTCGCCCTTGTCCGATTGGCCGTATCCAATCAGGTCGTGGAAGTAAACCGTGAAATTCCTGCTCAGACCTTCAATCACATGCCGCAGATTGAAGGAAGACCAGGGTGTCCCATGGACGATCACCAAGGGCGGACCGTTGCCCAAAACCCCATACCGCACTTCGCGCCCATGGAAATCAAAGGTTTCGGGCAGTTCCCAGTTAATCATTTGGCAACTCCTTTTCAGATATTACAGTGAATCGTGTAAGCTCAGGGAAACTGGGAGAAAACCAAATTTTGTGTCTTGACGGGCCGAAAAATAAATCTGTTCCGGTTTTGGCGGTTTTCGGTTTTCGGTTTTCGGTTTACGCCCCGCCCCGGCTTCCCTCATTGCTTGGGCTATGACACGCAGGGCCTCATCGCCAGGTTGCTTCAGGGCCGATTCAATCTCGTTGCGTGAAAGTCCGATCACATCCTCAAGTAGCCGGTCGTCCAGCTGTTCAAACAGCCTCACAACTTGTCGGGTTCGGCTCCGTTGCCGCCGACTGAGGTGATGGCGCCGGAGGTACGCTTGGCCCCAACCGACTAATCGCCCCCAAAATCGGCCTGTCTGCCCCGCGTTCAGGTTTGTCGTTTGATTGATAGAATGCATGGTGATCGAATCCTCCTGTCTTTCGATCACCATGCAGCTGTCTTATTGATTAGAAAAGCGAGAAGATCTAGTCTGACCTATGAGAAATACTCAAAGGATATAAGCTATGTTGGCCTCGCCTCCGTCCCTGCCCAATCTTGATCTCGATCTGGCCCGCACGTTCGTCGCTATTTGCGAAACGGGCAATTTCTCCCGCGCCGCGATACAGGTCCACCGCAGTGCATCTGCCGTCAGCCTTCAGGTCAAGAAGCTGGAACAAATGGTGGGTCACGACCTATTCTACCGCGAGACCCGCCGCGTCAGCATAACCAGTGAAGGCGAAGTTTTACTGGGCTACGCGCGCAAGTTGCTGCGGCTGAACGATGAAGCTTTTTCAAAATTCCGGTCGTCGCAGTTTCAGGGCCGGGTACGGCTCGGTGCCCCCAATAACAATGGCATCGTGGCCATGCCTGAAATCTTGCGCCGGTTCGCGGCCAGCCATCCGCATGTCGAAGTGGACGTGCATCTGGTGTCAATGGCCATTTATTTTGACCCACTTTTGGCCAATAAAATTGACCCACCCTTCATAGTCTAGTTTGTGGTTTTCTGCTTCAATCGATA